>Ga0075426_10001385_pt1 | contig 17203 bp, 18 predicted proteins | sample SoiMethybrSBSTD5_FD_75304 | JGI IMG/M metagenome (GOLD analysis project Ga0075426, IMG submission 75304) | Bulk soil microbial communities from a Populus tree surrounding site in Tennessee, USA - Soil MetaG P. TD hybrid SBSTD5 | ecosystem: Environmental > Terrestrial > Soil > Tree plantation... | reverse complement strand
CATCCGGAGCCGACGCTCCGGGTCGTCGAGCAGGGTCCGCGCCTTCGCCGCGATGTCGCTCGCGAGGAGCGGCTCGACGAGGAGCCCCTCGACGCCGGGTTCGATGACCTCCCGGACCCCGGGCATGTCCGCGATCACGACGGGCAGTCCTGCGGCCATCGCCTCCGCGACGGCGAGACCGAACCCCTCGAGCCGGTTCTGCGAGGGAAAGACGAAGACGTCGGCCGCGCGGAGGTATCGGGGGAGGTCGGCGTCGGAGACGTTGGGGCAGAAGCGGACCCTGTCCTCGACGCCGAGGCGTCGCGCGGTCGACGCGAGATTGGGCAGCGTCGGCCCCCGACCGACGACGAGCAGGACGACGTCCGAGGGGAGGAGCGCGAGGGCCCGGAGGAGGGCCTCGATCCCCTTGTGCGGCACGAGGCGCCCGGTGAACGCGAGGACGCGCGCGGTCTCGATCCCCAGGAGAGCGCGGACCGTCGCCCCGTCGGTGTCGGGACGGAACCGCTCGAGGTCGACGGACGACGGGATGATCTCGAGGCGCCGACCGCGCAGCGCGGCCGACGTGCGCCCGTAGCTCTCCGTGTGCACGATGAACCGGTCGACGTGGCGGAACGCCGACGGCAGGAAGATCCGCGTGAACAGGCCGGTGAGGACGCGACCGAGCGGCCCCGGCAGGTAGAGGTCGCAATGGTACGTGAGGCAGACTGGCGTCGACCGGTCCCCGAGCCCGCGGAGCGCAAAATACGCCGTGAGCGGGGGCGGGTAGTGGACGTGGACGACGTCGGCCGGCACGCCGCGCAACCGCGCGCCCTCGCCGACGTCGATCGGGGTGTTGTACCACACGGCCCAGGTGCGCGACCGCAGGATGCGGTAGCCCTCGAACCGCTCCTCCTCCGGTAGCTTCCGGTCGTACCGGGACGTCAGAACGGTGACGTCGTGGCCCCGCCGAGCGAACTCGGCCGCAAGCGCGCGCACGTGGGATTCGACGCCGCCGGCGTGCGGGTAGAAGAACGGAGCTACCTGGACGATCCGCACGCGGACTCCCGATCGGGGTGCGTTCGACGGCGCCGGCCGCGCGAGCTCCTCACGCGTCGGGGTTCGGACGCCGAATCCGCACCGACACCGACTCGCGGTTCTGCAGCAGCTCCGACGGGGCGAGCTGGCCGACCTCGATCCCCTTCATCGCCTCGCCGAGGCCGGTCGAGGCCCTGGCGAGGATCGCGGGGTCGTCGAAATGGAGCGACGCCTCGACGATCGCCCGCGCGACCTTGAGCGGGTGCTGCGCCTTGAAGATCCCGCTCCCAACGAACACGCCGTCCACGCCGAGGGACCGGCAGAATGCGGCGTCGGCCGGGGTCGCGATCCCGCCCGCCGCGAAGTTGACGACCGGCAATCGTCCGCGCTTCTTGACGTCGAGCGCGAGGCTCTCGGGGACCCGCTCGGACTCGGCCCACTCCGCGACGGCCTTCGCGGACATCGCCTTGAGGTCCTCGACGCCGGACGCGATGTCCCGAATGTGGCGGATCGCCTCGATGACGTTGCCGGTGCCGGCCTCGCCCTTCGTCCGGATCATCGCGGCGCCCTCGTCGATCCGGCGGAGCGCTTCGCCGAGGTTCCGCGCCCCGCAGACGAACGGGACCTTGAACGACTTCTTCGCGATGTGCCCGAACGGGTCCGCGGGCGTGAGGACCTCCGACTCGTCGATCATGTCGACGCCGAGCGCTTCGAGGATCCGCGCCTCGCTCACGTGCCCGATGCGGCACTTGGCCATCACCGGTATCGAGACGCGGTCGCGGATCTCCTTGATCTTCGTGGGGTCGGCCATGCGCGCGACCCCGCCCATCGCCCGGATGTCCGCCGGAACGCGCTCGAGCGCCATGACCGCCACCGCTCCCGCCGACTCAGCGGTCGCGGCCTGCTCGGCGGTCGTCACGTCCATGATGACCCCGCCCTGCTGCATCTTGGCGAAGCCGCGCTTGACGAGTTCGGTCCCGGACTTGAGCTTGAACGCGGCGTCCGGCATGCTGGCGCCGCCGACGCGGCCGGATTATAATAGGCTAGGTGCGCGGTCGACCTTTGGCCGCGAAGCGATTTAAGCGCCGGGGCCGTCCGACGGCCCGCAGGGGGAGCTATGGACCAGCTGAGAGGACGAGCACCGCTCGTCGACCCCACGAACCTGCACGGGATAATGCCCGCGAAGGGAAGGCAATGCGCGACCCGATAGCCTCCTCCGCGGCGACGCGGAGGCGATGACGGCGTCGTCGGAACCGGGTGGTACCGCCCCGCCGCACCACCGACGCGCGGGGCGGCTCGCGCGCGGGCTCGTCATCGGGGCCGTCGCCCTCGCCGCGATCCTCGCCTCGTACGGGGCCTACGAGTACGAGATCCACCGGGCGCCGCCCGGCACGACCCCGCTCGTGATCTACACGTATGCGTCGCTGTTCGGCGGGAACTGCGGCTCGGAGGCTCTCACTACCGCCCTCGCCCCGTTCGCCGCCGCCCACAATGTGGCGTTCACCTTCGTCTGCCCGTCGGACCTGCTCTCGACGCTCGAGGCGGAACGCTCCGCACCGGGGGCCGACCTGGTCCTCGGGCTCGATGAGGTCACGGCGCCCGTCGCGGCCGCCGACGGGTTGCTCGTCCCGTACCGATCACCCGAGCTCGCGAACGTCTCCGGGGCGCTCGTGAACGAGCTCGACCCCACCCACGGCGTCACTCCGTACGAGTGGGGGTATCTCGCCGTCGACTACTCCCCGGCGTTCTCCAACGCGACCGGCGGGGCGATCGCGCACTCCGCGTTCCCCGACTTCGCGAGCAACTCGACGTGGGCGAAGGGGCTTCTCATCGAGGACCCGACGGCCGACATCACGGGCGAGGAGTTCCTCCTCTGGCAGATCGAGTTCTACACGGCGGTGCTCCACCAGGACTGGACGACCTGGTGGAAGGCCGTCGCGGCGTCGGTACCGACCGCGCCCGACTGGTCGACCGCGTTCGACGAGTTCTCGACCGACCCCGGCCGCTACCCGATGGTCGTGAGCTATTCGTCGGACGCCGCGTACGCCGCCGAGAACGGCGCGCCGGGGTCGATCGGGACGGCCGTGACGACCTGGAACGGCACTTCGTACGGGTGGCGCACGGTCTACGGGATGGGGATCGTGAACGGGTCGGCGCACGCCGAGCTCGGCCGCGAGTTCATCGACTGGTTCCTCGGCGGCACGGTGCAGGCGGCGATCCCGACGAACGAGTGGGAGTACCCGGCGAACGGTACCGTCGCGCTCCCGCCGTCGTTCGCGAGCGCGATCGACGCGACGACGATCGTCCCGCTCGACGACTTCACCACGCCGGCGGCGATCGCGGCGAACCTGCCCGGGTACCTCGACGAGTGGCAGGCGCTGGAAAACCAGTACGGATGACCTCGCGGCTCCGCTCGTTCGCCCCCCTCGCCCCCGTCGTCGGGTTCGTCGCCCTGTTCGCCGTCGTCCCGACCGCGCTCCTCGTCGCGCTCGGGGTCGCCTCCGGCGGCGCGACCGGGGTCGCCGACGCGCTCTCGGACCCGCTCAACGAGCGGGCGCTCGAGAACTCGCTCGTCCAGGGAGCGCTGAGCGCGTTCGCCGCGGTGGCCGTCGGGTACCCCGTCGGCGTGCTCCTCGGTCGGTTCGACTGGCGCGGTCGAGGTCTGGTTCGCGCCGTGCTCACCGTGCCGTTCCTGCTCCCCACGATCGTCGTGGTCCTCGGCGTGCAGGACCTCGTGGGCCCGGACGCCCCCCTCGTCCGCTGGTCCCCTTCGCTCGGGTGGCTCGGGGTCGGGGTCCCGGGGATCGTCCTCGTGAACGTCCTGTTCAACCTACCGCTCGTCGCGCTCCTCACGGCCGTCGGCGCCGAGTCCGCGTCGCGGCCCTTGGAGGAGAGCCTCGCGACGCTCGGCGCCACGCCCGCGCAACGGTTCCGCTGGGTGTGGGGCCCGCCGTCGTGGGTCGGGGCGGCCGCGGGAGGACTTCTCACGTTCCTGTTCTCGGCCCTCGCGTTCGCGGCCCCGCTCCTGCTGTGCGGGCCGCGGTGCTACACGCTCGAGGGGCGGATCTGGTCGCTCGTGCAGCGCCTCCTCGCCCCGGGCGAGGCCGCCGTCCTCGCGGGCGTGATGGTGGCGCTGCTGCTCCTGCCGGCCGTCGGCTACTTCCTGCTCGTGTCTCGTCTTCGCTCCGCCCCGGCCGCCCTCGACCGGCGCGCGCGTCGGATCCCCTGGCGCTCGCCCGCCCTGTGGCCGGTCGTGGCGGTCTCCGTTCTCGCGGTCGCCGGTGTGACGGCCGTCCTGGCCTCGATCCTCGCGCGCGCGGCGGCCGCGTCGACCCCCGGGGGGCCGCCGGGCAGCGCGTGGAGCTACCTGTTTGGGCCGAGCGCGACGGCGTCCGCCGGGATCGCGACCGGCGGGGCGATCGCGAACTCGCTCGTGTTCGCCGGCGTCGCGAGCGGCCTCGCCCTGCTCTTGGGGATCCTCGCGGGCTTCGGCCGGGACGGTCGCGCGCGGCGCGCCCTGCGGGTCTACCTGTTCGTCCCGCTCCTCGTCTCGCCGGTCGTCCTCGCGTTCGGGCTCGCCACGTTCTGGCGCCCCGCCCTCGGCGGGGCCGCCGACGTGTGGGTGCTGATCCTCCTGGGTCAGGCGACCCTCGCGCTGCCGTTCACGCTGCAGAGCCTCGACGTGGCGCTCGCGTCGCTCGGGCGTCACCACCGCGAATCGGCCCAGTCGCTCGGGGCGTCGCCGTTCCTCGCCTACCTCGAGGCCGAGCTCCCACGCGTCCGGCCCGCGCTCGTCACGGCCGCGCTGTTCGCGTTCGCGCTCGGGCTCGGCGAGTTCACCGCGACGTACTTCCTCGCCACCCCGTCGTTCACGACGGTGCCCCTCGAGCTCTACCACTTCGCCGCGGCGCGCGCTCCCGGGGTGGCTAACGCGCTCGCGGGCCTTCTCGTGCTCCTGAGCCTCGCAGCGTTCCTCGTGATCCAGCGCGGAGGGAACCGTGCCCTCCTCTGACGGCCTCGTCGTGCGGGACGTGGGCGTGAGCTGGGCCGGGCGGCCCGTGCTCCGCGACGTCTCCCTCGCCATTGCGCCCGGTGAGTTCGTGACGTTGATGGGCCCGAACGGGTCGGGCAAGTCCACGCTCCTCCGAGCGATCGCCGGGTTCGAGCCCCTCGACCGCGGCTCGGTCGAGCTCGCGGGACGCGACCTCGCCGACGTACCGGTCCACCGCCGCGGGATCGGATTCCTGTTCCAGGAACCCTCGCTCCTCCCGCGTCGGACCGTCTGGGAGAACGTCGCCTTCGGTCCGGAGGTTCAGGGCCGTCCGGAACCCGAGATCGCGGGGCGGGTGCACGCAGCCCTCGGGCTGCTGCGGCTCGAGGGGCTTCGGGACCGCCGGTCGGAGGCGCTCTCGGGGGGCGAGCGCCAGCGCGTCGCGCTCGCGCGGACGCTGGCGGCGCGTCCGACCCTCGTGCTGCTCGACGAACCGTTCGCCTCCGTCGACCCCGAACTGCGCACGGAGCTACGGGCCGAGTTCCGCGATGTGCTCCGCTCCCAGGGGATCTCGGTCCTCCACGTCACCCACGACCGGGAGGAGGGCCTGTTCCTCGGGGATCGGGTGCTACTCCTCCACGCGGGTCGCATCGTACAATCGGGCCCGCCGGACGACGTATTCCGGCGGCCGCGTACCTCCGAGGTCGCGCGATTCCTCGGCTACAATGTGTTCCCTGAAGGCCACGGGCACGTGGCGGTGCATCCCAACGACCTCCTCGTCGGAGCGCCCGCCTCCGATACGCGATCGGCGACGGTGCTCGCGAGCGGTCCGGTGGGAGGCGCTTGGGTCGCGTACCTCGACGCGACGGACGGCGAGCGATGCGAGGCCCGCTCGACGTCGGGCCCCCTCCCCGCCGCGGGTGCGGTCGTGGGAGTTCGATGGGCCCGCTCCATCCCGCTCGAACCGTGACCGGGTCATCCGATAGCCTATCTTACGGGCCCGCCTCCACCGGACAGTGGCGATCGGTCTCCCTGGGCGGCGCCCGATCGGAGCGGGCCGAGGGCCCTTGGTGCTCGCGCTCGCGATCGTGGTCGCTGCGGCGGTCGCCGGGAGCGGCGCGGCGCGGGCCGGCCCGATCGCCGCCCTGCCCGGTCCGCCCGCCGTGACGGCCTCGGCCTCCCCGACGGGCGGCCCCATCCCCTTCAACGTCACGCTCTCCGCCAACGGCTCCTCGGGCGTCCCCCCCTACACGTTCGTCTGGAGCTTCGGGGACGGGACCCCCGATGCGAGCGGAGCGGCGCTGACGCACGTCTACCGGTTCTGGGGCGTGTTCGAAGCGAACGTGACCCTCACCGACTCGCTCGGTGACACCGCGAGCGGGTCGGTGAACGTGACGGTCACGCCGCAGCCGCTCGTCCTCACCGCGTACCCTTCGACTACGACCGTGGCCGTCGGAGGGGCCGTGACGCTGGTCACGTCGGTGACGGGGGGCGCGAGGCCGTTCACCTACGCGTGGACGGGGCTTCCGCCGGGCTGCCCGACGATCGGCGCCGAGAACCTGAGCTGCCAGGTCACCTCCGCGGGCGTGTTCAACGTCTCCGTCACGGTGACCGACAGCCTGGGCGCGACCGACCGCGCGGGGTTCCAGCTCACCGTGACGGGCGGGGGCTCGACGCCACCGACCCAGGCCTCCGAGGGCGGCCCCAGCCTCGCATTGATCGTCGGACTGGCCGTCGGGGCGGCATTGATCGGCGCCCTCGGCGGGCTCCTGTGGACCCGGCGCCGGTCGCGTCGCTAGTCGTCGCGGCGGCGGGCGGGCGGTCGACGCCCGTAGCGGCGCGGCGGCCCGTCGTTCGAGGGGCGGCGGTCCCGGCCGTAGCGAGCGCCACCGGTGCCGCTCCGGCCCCGATAGCCACCGCCCCCGCGGTCGCCCCCGCGTCCACCGTCGTACCGGCGTTCCCCTTCGCGCCGCCGTGGCAGCGTGAACGTGTTGCCGCAGGAGGCGCAGTGGCCCGTGACGGTCCCGTCGTCGGCCGTCTCGAAGGAAAGCGCCCCGCCGCACTGACGGCACGGTCGGGTCGGCGGCCCGTCGCGGGGCGGTCCGCGGTCGCGGAACCCGCCGCGTTCGGGCCTCGGCCCGCGCGGTCGGGGTCGGTCGTCCGTTCGGTCGTCGGTGCGTTCGGAACGCTCTTCATCCACCTCGCCGCCGGTCGAGAGGACGAACGCGAGCTCCTCGCCGCAGTCGTCGCAGACGCCGACGAGCCGGTCGGGGGCCGCGAGCTCGAGCGTGATCGTCCCGTCGCAGTCGTCGCCCGGGTGCGGGATCGAAAGCTCGGCCGAGGCCTCGCCGCCGTTGGGCGTGGGGGCTTCGAGGTGGGGCGAGCCGGGAGCCGTCGAGCCGTGGGTCAGGAGCAGGACTTCTCGGGAGCAGTTCGGGCAGGCACCGCCGAGGACGCTCAGCTGGCGCTCGGCGACCTCCACGTCGCCCCCGCACGCGGGACAAGCTACGGTCATGGTACTCGAAGGGTCGAACCCCTCCCCCTCTTTACATCGCCCACCCGACGGCCAGCGGACGTGGGAGGCCCTCGCACGCCGAACCCGGGGCGAGTTCGCGCCGCCCCTCCTCCGAGGTCGAGCACCGTCCTAGTGCGGATGACGGTGCCCCGTTCGGCCGCCGGCGACGGCGGGGGTGATCGTGTCGAACCGGCCCTGGAGGATCCCCTTCACGCCCCGCAGGTCGTCCGAAGCCGCCTCGAGCTCGCGGCGCTTGCCCGCGAGGATCAGGACCTCGACGCACGCCCCGCCGCTGAGGTGCACGTGCGTCGACGACCGGACGTGGCCACCCCAGCGGTGCTCGGCGGCCGTGAGGCGACGGAGGACGTTCGGGTCGTCGTGGCGGAACAAGAGCGTGACCGTGCCGACGGCGTCGGCGCTCGGGTCCTCGAGCCCCTTCTCGGCGAGCTCCTTGCGCACGAGGAACCGGACCGCGTCGGAGCGGCTCGAGGAGTTGCGGGATTGGACCCAACGGTCCAGCGACGCGCGCAGCGCCGGCTCGAGGGAGATCCCGAGCCGAACGACCCCCTTCTTCACGGCGGATCACCCGGGGAGGCGCGTGGTCGGCGGCGGCGGACCGAACGGAATGTCGTCGTAGCGCTTGTACCGGTAGTAGGCGACGGCCGCGATCCACGTGACGACGAAGAGGCCCATGACCGCGAACCCGACGTCGCCGTAGTCGAGGTGCTCGAGAGCGTCCCAGAACCCGCCGGTGAGCCCGAGCTCACCGGAGAGGATACTCAGGAGCTCGAGCCCCCCGATCGCGAACGCGACGAGGACGGAGATGATCGTCACGGTGAGGTTGTAGTAGATCTTCCGGATCGGTTTCAGGAACGCCCAGCCGTAGGCGAAGCGCATCGTGATGCCGTCCGTCGTGTCGACCAGGACCATCCCGCAGGTGAAGAGGAGGGGCAGGATCAGCACGACGTAGAGGGGGATCGCCGTCGTGACGCCGACCGCGACGCTGATCGCGATGAGGGCGATCTCGCTCGCGGTATCGAACCCGAGACCGAACAGCACCCCGATCGGGTAGATCTGGCGGGGGCTCTCGACCATCTTGAAGAGCCGGCCGAAGAACCGGTTCATGAAGCCCCGCTTGTTCAGCTGGGCGTCGAGCTGCTCCTCGTCGTACCGGCCGTGCTTGAGGCCCTGGAAGATCCGATAGACCTCGAGGGCGATCACGATGTTGATGAGCCCGATGAGGCACAGGAACGTCCCCGAGACCGTCGTCCCGATAATCCCGCCCGCGCTCTTGAACGCCGGGATCTGGGCCTCGACCGACTGGGTCGCGAAAACAAAGACGACAATGAGCGCGACCACGATCGTCGAGTGGCCCAACGAGAACCAGGTGCCCACGGTGAGCGGGCGCTTCTTCTCGTGGAGCAGCTTACGTGTCGTGTTGTCGATCGCCGCGATGTGGTCGGCGTCGACCCCGTGACGTAAGCCGAAGATGTACGCCGCGATGCCCAGGCTGACGAACGTTATCGCAGAGCCGCCGGACGAGGCGGCGGTGTCGTAGGTTCCGGCGATGAGCAAGAGGACCGCGAACGCTCCTACGGTGACGCCCCCGATGACGGCGTAGAGCGCGACGATCGATGCCCGCTCGGAGGCGGTGAGGACCTGGGGGGCCGGTCCGCGGCCCTCGACCCCCGACATCGCTGTTCGGAGGCCGAGCCGAATAAAAGGTTATGGCGATTTGGAAAATAGTAACACTCAGCCGGTCGAGCCGCCCTCCCCGGTCTCCTCTCGGGGGGTCTCGCCATACCTTACTTACAAAGTAAGCCATAAGTAGGGGCCGAGCTCCCCGGTCCGTATGCCCGATTTGGGTGCCGGCTTGCTCGGGTGCTACCGGTGCGGATACGTTTGGAGGCTTCGAAAGTCTCCCGTGAGCATCTGCCCCCGCTGCAAATCGCGTGGCTGGAACCAGCCCACGTCTCGCCAACGGGAGCGTCGAGGCGGGGGGAAGGGCATTGACGATGTCATCGGCGACCGGCGCGAGGCGCTCCACCGGCTCTCGGTCACGTTCGGTGCCACTGACGTGCGGGTGTTCGGGTCTGTGGCCCGTGGAGAGGCCGATGCGTCGAGCGACGTGGACCTGCTGGTTCGATTTCGTCGGCCGATCGGGCTACTGGCACGGATGGAGTTCAAGGCTAGGGCCTCGCGACTGCTGGGTCGCCGGGTCGACGTCGCTACCGAGGCGTCGCTCCACTGGCTGATCCGGCCCGACATCCTCGCAGAGGCGGTGGCACTGTGAGGGAAGACGGACTCCGGCTCGCGGACATGCTCGAAGCGCTCGAGCGGATCCGTGGCTTCTCCTCGGAGGGTCGCACTCCGTTTCTCACCGACCCGAAGACCCAGGAGGCCGTCGCCTACGAGCTGCTGAAGCTCGGAGAGGCCGCGAGCCGGCTCTCCCCGGCGTTGCACCGAGCCCACCCGCGGGTTCCGTGGAGCCACCTGATCGAGCTTCGCAACGAGATCGTCCACGAGTACTTTCGGGTCGACCCGGACACCCTTTGGGAGTTTGTCGAGACCGAGCTTGATCCGCTTGAACGCGTACTCCGCCCACTGATCGCCAAGAAGCGATAGCCGCACTTCGCGGGCGCGCCTCGATACTGTCGGATGTGTGCCTTATCGATGGCGCTCGGCCCACCTCATCCCGATGCCCATGGTGCGATTGAGGGCCGGAGAGTCCCGGTCGACTGCCCGCAGCGGCTAGCGCGCGAGGCAGCCGGCCGGGGGCCTACCCGTTCTTCCGGGGGTGACGCCCGTGCTGGGATTCGAACCCAGGTCTGAGGCTCCGCAGGCCTCTAGGATAATCCACTGTAGCGGGACCGGACGTTGTTCCGGACCCCGTAGCTACCCCACACGGGCACCGAAGGTTGGACCCCTCTTCGGCGAGCGAGGGGAGGTCTCTATAAAAGACCGGGCTCGCGCAAAGTTCGACCCGCGTCAGACTTTATAGCGGCGGGCCCTGAGACGCCAGCGCCGGGGGGTTCTCGCACGTCACCACCGGCGGAGGATCCGACCCCCAGCGACCCGTGGGAAGCTCTTCAGTCTCTCCCCCGCGGTCGGCGTGTGGAGCTCGTCGGCGCCGACGGACAGACGTGGCGGGGAACGCTCGTGCCATCGCACGAGCTCTCCGGCGACCGGATCGTCCAGTTGAAACTCGACAGCGGGTACAACGTGGGCGTACGCGTCGACGTGGGGGACGAGCTCCGCATACTCCCGGCCGATGAGCCAGGGCCGGACGCGACCGGACCCCGGGCGCCGCGCCCGGCGGAGCGCGCCGACGGGCCTTGGGTCGCTCTCCTCTCCACTGGCGGGACGATCGCGTCGCGCGTCGACTACCGTACCGGGGGCGTTCGGCCCGTCCAGGAAGAGTCCGAGATCCTCGCCTTCTATCCGAACCTCGAACGCGGTGGACCGGTACGCGTCGTACCCGTCTTCGACCGCCTGAGCGAGGACATCGCCCCCGAGGACTGGCGGGTCCTCGGCCGTCAGGTCGTGCGCGCGTTCAGGGACGGCGCGCACGGCGTTGTCGTCGCCCACGGCACGGACACGCTGGCCTACACCGCCGCCGCCCTCAGCTTCCTGTTCGCGACGCTGCCGGGCCCCGTCGTGCTGGTCGGCGCCCAGCGCTCCCCCGACCGACCGTCCTCCGACGGGGTATCGAACCTCGCCGCCGCGGTCCGCCTGGCCCGGGAAGGAGCGTTCGGCGAGGTCGTGGTCGTGATGCACGCCGGGCTCTCCGACGACCGGTTTGCCGTCCATCGCGGCACCCGGGTCCGCAAGATGCACGCGAGCCGCCGCGACGCGTTCCAGACCCGCAACGGTCCCCCGATCGGCTGGATCGATGCGGAGGGGACCCATTGGACCGAACCGGTTCGACCTCCGTCGTCCGGCCCCGCCGCCTACGACGACCGTTGGGGAGACCGAGGGGGGCTGCTCTGGTTCTATCCCGGCCTCGCGCCGGCGCAGGCCGAGGCTTTCGCAACGGAGCTTCGCGGGCTGGTGATCGCGGGTACGGGACTCGGACACGTGAGCGCGCTCCACCTTCCCTGGATCCGCGCGGCGGTCCAGAACGGCACCGTCGTCGTGATGACGACCCAGTGCCTCGAGGGGGCCGTCGACCCGTACGTGTACGCCACGGGCCGCGAGCTCCTGCGCGCCGGCGTGCTGTACGCGGGCGACATGCTGCCGGAGACCGCGTACGTGAAGCTGCTCTGGGCGCTCGGCCGTTCGGACGACCCGGCGGAGGTCCGCCGACTGATCCTCACCGACCGGGCCGGCGAGTTCGCGCCCCGCCGACAGTCCGAGGGGGACCGTTGAAGGCCGGGATCGAGGTGCACCAGCAGCTCGCCGACGGCAAACTGTTCTGCGCGTGCCCCGCCGAGCTATCCGAGGAGCTCCACGGGAGCGTCGTTCGCCACCTCCGCGCGACCGGGGGAGAGAACCACACCGTCGACCCGGCCGCGGCGTTCCAGGCGGCCCGGGGGACGCAGTTCCGCTACGAGATCGTCCCCTCGAGCTGCCTCGTGGAGCTCGACGAGGAGCCACCCCACGCGCTCAGCGAGGCGGCGGTCGACGCGGCGCTGACCATGGCCCTGCTCGTGCACGCCCGCCCGCTCGACGAGATCGAGGTGATGCGGAAGATCGTGGTCGACGGCTCGAACACCGCGGGCTTTCAGCGAACGGCGCTCGTCGCGGTCGACGGCTGGATCGACGTCGGGGGCCGCCGGTACTCGGTCCTCTCGGTGTGCCTCGAGGAGGACGCGGCCCGGAAGACCGCCGAGAAGCCCGGCGAGATCACCTTCCGCCTCGACCGGTTGGGGATCCCGCTGATCGAGATCGCCACCGGGCCGGAGATCACGTCGGGCGCCGAGGCGCGCGAGGTCGCGGAGGAGATCGGTCTCCTCCTCCGGGCGACCGGTCGGGTCCGGCGAGGGATCGGCACGATCCGCGAGGACGTCAACGTCTCGACCGAGGGCGGGGCGCGGGTCGAGATCAAGGGGGTCCAGGAGCTTCGACTGCTCCATCGCTACGCCGAGGGCGAGGAGGAGCGGCAGCGGATCCTCCTCGCGACGCGGGACCGCCTGAAGGAGAGCGGCGCCTCGGTCCCGTCGGAACCGACCGTCGACGTCGCCGCCGCATTGCCGCGGGAAGGCCAAGGGCTCCTGCCGGACGCGGTCCGCCGCGGGCAGTCGGTGCGTGCCCTTCGCCTCCTCGGTTTCGCCGGGACGTTGGGCGGCTCGGAACCCTCCGCCGAACGGCTCGGGCGGGAGCTCGCCGACCACGCGCGTGCGGCGGGCGTCCGGGGCTTGATCCACTCCGATGAGCTGCCCGGCTACGGGCTCGACCCCGCGGCCGTCGAGCGCCTTCGGGCGCACCTTCGCCTCGGACCGCCCGACGCGTTCGTGATCGTCGCCACGCCGGACCCCGCCCTCACGGAGCGCGCGCTCGCCGAAGTCCGCTCACGCGCGGAGGCGTCGCTCGTCGGCATCCCCGAGGAGACGCGGGACCCGCTACCGGACGGACGCACCCGGTACTCCCGGCCCCTCCCGGGCCGCGACCGCATGTACCCCGAGACCGACGTACCTCCGATCCGTGTCGAGCCGGTCCGCCTCGATCGACTGCGTCGCGCCCTGCCCGAGCGACCCGAGGTGGTCCGCGTGCGCCTCGCCCAGAGCCACGGGCTCAACCCCGAGGTGGTCCGCGCGCTCCAGCGCTCGGCCGACGTAGAGCGGTTCGAGGGGCTCGTCGGGCGGGGCCATCCGTCGGCGCTGGTCGCGCGGCTCCTCGTTCAGGACCTCCCCCAGTCGGAAGAGAAGGTCCCGGGGGAGACGATCCCGCCGTTCCCCGACGCGACTCTTTCGGCCGTACTGTCCGCGGTCGCCGACGGGACCATCGCGAAGGAGGGGATGCTCCCGGTCCTTGTGGAGCTCCGCAAAGGGGCGGCGACCCCGCTCGAGGCAGCGGCGCGGGCCGGGTTCGACCGCGGACCCGCCGAGGACCTGGACGTGCTCGCGGCCCGCGTGGTGGAGCAGAACGCCGCGCTCGTCGCCGAGCGGGGCGCGGACGCGTTCTCGCCGCTGATGGGCGACCTCATGCGCGAGGTCCGGGGGCGCCGCGACGGAAGCGACGTGGCTACGGCGTTGCGGGCCGCTCTCGCCCGACATCGCACGGCCGCCGCCGGCGAGTCCTCGTGAACCGACCTTCGCTCCGGCAGGTCGAAGGATGACGGGGACGGCGCGTCGGCGCGGTGGATGGCGCGCGCTCGTCACCGACGTCGACGGGACACTCACCGACTCAGCGCGTCGCCTCGACCTCGGAGCCGTCCGAGCGGTCCGCGCGCTCGAAGCGTCCGGTGTTCCCGTGATCCTCGCGACGGGCAACGTCCTTCCGATCGCTCTCGCGATCCACCGGTCGCTCGGGCTCGCGGCCCCGATTGTCGCCGAGAACGGAGGCCTCGTCTACGAGCGGGTGGACGGCATCGACACCGTCCGACGGCTCGCCCGACGCGCCCCGGCGCTCGCGGCGTTCCGCCGACTGCGCCGCGAGGGTCTCCCGGTCCGGCGGCTGTTCACCGACCGCTGGCGGGAGACCGAGGTCGCCCTCGAGCCGAACGTCACGACGCGCGTGGTCCGCCCGCACCTGCGCGGTTCGGGGATCGCCGTCGAAGCGACGGGCTACGCGCTCCATCTTATGGAGAAGGGGCACGGCAAGCGACCGGCCCTCGAAGGGGTGCTCGCGGCCCGCGGGCTCACGCTCGCCGACTGCGTCGTCGCGGGCGACGGCGACAACGATGTGCCGATGCTCCGGGCCGCCGGGCTCGCGCTCAGCTTCGCGAACGGTAGTCCGGCCGCCCGACGCGCCGCCGACCATGTCGCCCGGGCGGGGTACGCCGAGGGGTTCGTCGAAGCGCTTAAGAAAACCGGCGTGCTCGCGCGGTAGGGTTTTCGGTGGCCCAGATGCTCGTCGGCACGTGCGCACGGTGCGGGGCCCCCGCTACCCTGCGCTGCGCGCTCTGCGGGCGTACCCTGTGCCGCAACTGCCTCGATGCGGACGAGCGGATCTGCCCCGACTGCCTCCTACTGCAGAAGCGGCAGAAGGGTGCGACGGGGCTCCAACCGCCCCCATCGCGACGCGTCGGTCGGGTCTGATCCGTCGGCGAGGGCCTAGTAGGCGAACCCCGGCCAGACGATCGGGCCCTTCGGGGACGAGCGCGCAACCAGGGCGATCGCAACGCCGAGCGCCCCCGTGGCGAGGCCGATCAGGAGCGTCGCCCAGGCGAACGGCCCGAGGTGGCCGAAGACCACGACCCCACCGACCGATCGCCCGCCCGTGGGCGCCGTGGCGTGAAGCAGGAGGTTCACGAGGACGGCGAGCCCCCACCCGAGGACGATGAGGACCCCGCCGGCGGCCATGAGGCCCCACCGTTCGTCGCCCCCGTAGTCCGTCGCAGGGACGGCGGGTGATTCCGATACGTCGACCAACGCCGACGCTCCGTTGGGCTATGCGAACCCCGGGACCGACTTCGCGTCGCCGCCGGGGCGGTTGGGGGACTTGCGCAGCTCTTTCGGGCTCTCGACGAGCCGGACGAGGGGCGCCGACTGGACGACGTAGAACGGGAGCCCGGTCGCGGGGTCGTTGCCGGCCCGAAGGATGTTCATGATGATCAGTTTCACCTCGATGACCGACCCGTCCTTCAGCTTGAGCTTGACGACGGCCTCGCCCGAGAGCGGCGTGTAGTCGACGATCTCCGCCTTCGAGAGGTCCGGCGGGGGTCCCGGTTGACCGCCCATCATCGCGCGCCCCGCGCCGCGACGCGCTGCTTCAGAAGGACGCGCGGGTCGGTCCCGTCGACGGTGAGCCCCATCGACGTGCACGTGCCGATCACCTGGTTCATCCGCTCTTCGATCGAGCGGCCGAACAGGTCGGCGCCCTTCGCTTCCGCGATCGCGCGGACCTGGTCGAGGGAGACGTCGCCGAGGACCTCGCCCTTCGACTTCCCGGAGCCCTTCTCCTTGCCCGCTTCCTTGAGGAGGAGCGCGGCGACCGGGGGACGACCAACGACGAGCGTGAACGCGCGCGTCGTCGGGTTGACCTTCACGACGACGGGCACGCGCATGCCGGCGAACCCTTTCGTCTGCTCGTTGATCTGCTGGACGACCTGGACGACGTTGACGCCGAGGGGCCCGAGGGCCGGTCCGAGCGGGGGACCCGGCGTCGCCTTGCCGCCTTCGACGAGGACGCTCACCTCATCCGCCACTCTTGCCGCCTCCCTTCTCCAACATGCGCACGTGGTCGCCGCGGACCGTCACCGGGATCGGGACGACCGCTTCGATCAGCTCGACGGTGATCTCTTCCTTCCCCTGGTCGATCTTGCGGACGCGGGCTTTCTCGCCCTTGAACGGCCCGGCGATCAGCTCGACGATCGCGCCCTCGACGAACCCTTCGACGGTGATCTTCGGGACGAGGAGCGGCTCGACCTCCTTGAGGGTCGTCTCGCCCGCGACGAGCCCGCGCGCCTTGCGGATCCCCTTGAGCATCTCGCGGACCCCCTCGAAGCTCATGCCTTCGGCGAAGACGTACCCGCGGAGCGCCGCCGGCACGAGGAGCGCGAAGACAACGTCGCGCTTCTCCTCGGCGCGCGCGAGCAGCGTGTCGGCGACCTCGCGCTCGTAGCCGCGGGAGGTCTTGATCGCGAGGACGGCCTGGCGGGCGACGCACCCGAGGACGAGCTTCGCGGGCCGCTCGTTGTCCCAGTGGGCCGCGAGCCGGATCTCGACGCGGTCGCCGTAGCGGACGCCGACCGGGGCGGTGACCTCGAAGCTGAACGGGACGCCGGTGTTCGGCGGGAGCGCGACGTTTACCTTGTGCTTCGCCGCGACGATCTCGGAGAACGACCGCTTGCCGGGCGGCATCCACGAGACCGGCCACTCCGCCCCCTCCCCGGGGTACGTGGAGGTGTAGGCGATCTCGACGTCGACCGTCGCGGGCCCCGCCTCGGCGTGGGCGCTCGTGAGCACGGCCGAGAGCGTCGTCACCGTGCCGGCCGTCATCTCGCGCACGGTGTCGTCGGCCGCCTGGAACGTGAGGAGCCCGGGCGCCTCGACCTTCAGGATCGAGGGGGCCGACGGGGCGGGGGCCGGAGCGGCGGGGCCGGCCGACGGCTTGACCGCGGGCGTCTCCGGCTCGGTCTCGTCGCCGGTGAGGAGTCCAATCCCTTCCTGGTCCGGGTCGCCCGCCATGGTCGCGATCCTACAGCCCCTGGAACAGGTTGCTCCAGAGCCACGGGCCGGCCTGGGTGAAGAAGATGTAGATCATGAACCCGACCGCGCCGATGACGACGGCGCCGATCCACGTGACCTCGAGGACCCGCACGTAGTCGTCGATCGTGGGCTTGCGCGCCATCCGGAGGATCCGGCCGTACTTCCCGTGGCCGACGTTGCGGAGCCGGCCGTCGAAGTTCTCCTGGACGCGTCGCGCCCGGTCGAGGAAGGCCATTGCATCACCTAGCGGACGACATCGAGGTCCGGACCGGACTTCCGGGCCGGGCCCGACGCGCCCGAGGCCCCACCGAAAATCTGCGGGGATTTAACTCCGGTGACCACCAGCATGACGCGGATCGTGCTCTGCATCGT
>Ga0075426_10001384_pt1 | contig 17206 bp, 12 predicted proteins | sample SoiMethybrSBSTD5_FD_75304 | JGI IMG/M metagenome (GOLD analysis project Ga0075426, IMG submission 75304) | Bulk soil microbial communities from a Populus tree surrounding site in Tennessee, USA - Soil MetaG P. TD hybrid SBSTD5 | ecosystem: Environmental > Terrestrial > Soil > Tree plantation... | reverse complement strand
TCGCCCGCGCCTGCGGGGAAGCCGGCGTCAAGTTCATCGGGCCCACGGCCGAGGCGATGGAACTGCTGGGCTCCAAAACGCGCGCCCGGCAAGCCATGGGGCGCGCCGGAGTGCCCTTTGTGCCGGGCTCGTCACAAGGCCTGGAATTTGCTGAGGCGGTGCGCGTGGCCAGGGAAGTGGGCTACCCGATCATGCTCAAGGCGGCTGCCGGCGGCGGCGGCAAGGGCATGCGGACCGTGCGGTCGGCAGACGAGCTTCGCTCCGCTTTTGACAGTGCCCGCAGCGAGGCGGAACGCGCCTTCGGCGATGGCGAGGTGTACATCGAAAAGCTGATTGAGAATCCGCGTCACATCGAGATGCAGGTGCTGGCCGACGAGCACGGCCACACGGTGTGGCTGGGGGAGCGCGAGTGCTCGGTGCAGCGCCGGCACCAGAAGGTGCTGGAGGAATCTCCCTCCCCTATAGTGGATGCAGAAATGCGCCGGCGCATGGGCGAGGCCGCGGTCAAGGTGGCGGAAATCGGCGGCTATACCAATGCGGGCACGGTTGAGTTCCTGGTGGATGAGAAGAAGAATTTCTATTTTCTAGAAGTAAACACACGGCTCCAGGTGGAGCATCCGGTGACGGAAATGGTGACCGGGCTCGACCTGGTTCATCTGCAGATTCAGATTGCCGCGGGCGAGCCGCTGCCTTTCCGCCAGCAGGAGGTGCAGCTCCGCGGACATGCCATGGAGTGCCGCATCTACGCCGAGGACCCGGACAACAACTTTTTCCCCAGCCCAGGAAAGATAACGCTGCTGCTGATTCCGGGCGGGCCGGGCGTCCGCCGCGACAGCGGCATGTATGAAGGCTGGAGCGTGCCCCTGGACTACGATCCGCTGCTCGCCAAGCTCATCGGCTATGGCAGCGACCGCCGGCAGACCATCATGCGCCTGCGCCGCGCCCTGCACGAGTACTTCGTGGGCGGCATTAAGACCAACATTTCGCTGTTCCGCCGCATTCTGAAGAACCCCGACTTCATCGCTGGCAAGCTGGACACCGGCTTTCTCGACCGCCTGCTGCAGCATCCCGAGGACGACCCGGTGAAGAAGGAACATCCGGAAATTGCCGCCATCGCCGCGGGCGTGTTTGCCGCTCTGGAACATGTGGGGGTCACACCGAATGGCGCTTCGGGCGGCAGCGCGCCCGCGCCGGCGAAGAATGGCGCCAGCAACTGGAGGCAGGCGGGGCGGGTGGAGTCGCTGCAGTAACGGAAGCTCGAGGGGGACGGCCAATGGCCAATAGCCAAGGGCTGCTTTTCGATGATCTACGACGTCAACATTGACGGCCAGGACTACCGCCTGGAACTGGCGCGGGAGAAGTCTCGCTGGAAGTGCCGCCTGAACGGGCGAGAAGTGGCGCTGGATGCCGTGCTGACGCGAGCCAACGTGCTCTCCGTCGTAATTAATGGCACGGCCTACGAAATTAAGCGGGAACTCACACCTCTGGACCTGCATTTCTGGGTGGGCAGTGCGCGTTATGAGGCCGTGGTGCGCGACCCCCGTTCGCTGCGCAGCCGGCGTCAGGCCGGTGGCGCCGCAGCCGGAGTCAAAAAGCTGCTGGCTCCCATGCCCGGAAAGGTAGTACGACTGCTGGTGTCGGAAAAAGAGCAAGTGCAGGCGGGACAGGGCGTGCTGGTGGTTGAGGCTATGAAGATGCAGAACGAGCTCAAGTCGCCAAAGAAGGGAATCGTCCAGAAGATTCTGGCGACGCCCGGCACCCCGGTGAATGCCGGCGATGTGCTGGCGATCGTGGAGTAGGTTTTTTCAAGAGGCACAGAAGCAGACAGGTTGCGATCGAAACCAACCGGCGTGCCTACTTCCCTGCCTGGTTCAGGATCTGCTCCGCGTAAAAGTTTTCCACCTTGGCCTGGTCGCGGATGACCTCGTAAAAAGCGGCTTTCAGCAGCTGTTCGCGGCGGTCGCGCAATTGCTCGCGAATGGCCTGCTGCACGCGGGGATCGTTGAGGTCGCGTTGGCCGGCCGGCTCCTTGGCAATGAGCTTCACGATGCGGTAGCCGAAGAGCTGGTGCGTGGTGGGATTCACCACCGGGATGATGCCGCTGTACTGGCCGGGCTTGAGCTTGGTAATGGCATCGCGGGTGGCGGGATCGGTGCCCTTGAGCGACGATTCCGGAGTAAAGCCCAGGTCGCCGCCATTGCCCGCCGTTTCCGGGTCCTCGGAATAGTTCATGGCCAGGGTGGCAAAATCCTCGCCGCTATCCAGCCGGTTCACTAACATCTGGATTTTTTTGCGCGCCTCGGCCTCGTTGCGCGCCTTGTCGTTCTTGAGGTTATGCACTTGCGGGTTGGGGGCGCTGGTGACCAGGATGTGCGCCAGATGGTACTGCGGCTCGATAAGATTGAATTCTGCTTTGTGGGCGTTGTAGTAGCTGCTGATGTCCTGGTCGCTGATGTTGATTTTGGAGGTGATCTCGCGATTTAGCACTTTGTCCACGGTCAGGCTGCGGCGCAGGTCGTGCTTGAAGTCGTCGAGCGTGATCTTCTTTTCCTGCAGGCGCTTATTGAACTCCTCCTGCGTGTAGGGCGCCTTGATCTCGTTCAGCTTGCGGTTGACCTCCTCGTCAGTGGCCAGCAGGCCAAGCTTTTCGGCCCGCTGCATGAGGATTTCATCGTCAATCAGCTGGCGAAGGATGCTGAGGCGAAGGCTGTTGGCCTGCTCGCCCGCAGGGGCCTGGGGCGCGCCCGCAGTCTGATTCTCAAAATACTTCTGTACTTCGGCGCGGGTAATCTCGCGGCCATCCACCCGGGCCATCACTTCGGGGCTGGCATTCTTTTTCTGGCAGGCGGAAAACGAGAGCAGGGCGGCGGCGATGAGAATGGCCGTCAATACCCTGCGCGCAAGCGGCAACTTAATTATCAAATTTCCTCCACCCTGCGGAGAGGTAGGACTGCGGCTCCCCGCGACCACTGCCGATTCGGCCCTGGCTGCTGCGGAACACAACGGCTGGAATGGTCCCAAAGACTGGAATAACTGCACTATTTGCCCGTGTGGCCCGAATCGGATGCCGGTTTCTGCGGAGCCGCTGGCCCCGGCTGCTGCGCCGCGGGAGCCGTCTTAGCCGGTGGCTGCACCCCCGCGTCGGTCAGGGCGCGATCAATGGCCGCCCGCAGTTCCTGCGGCGGCACGGCGCCGTCCAGTTTCTCGCCGTTAATGAACAGGGCGGGGGTGGCATTCACGCCAAGTTCGTCCCCTTCCTTCATGGAGGCCCGCACCGCATCGGAATTCTGTACTTTAATGCACGACTGCAGCTTGGCTGCATCCAGGCCGTTTTTCTGACCCTGCTCCAGAGCGACACGATCGAGATTGGCAAATTGCTGCACCAGGGTGCTTTTGCTGTCACCATTAATGTCGTTGTGGTGGGCGTGCACGTAATCGGCGTAGTCCCAGTAAGCAGTATCGTTCTGCGCGGCCAGGCAGTTGGCGTCCACGGCGGCGTGCATGGCCCAGGGATGGATCTCGATCAGCGGGAAATCCTTGTAGATCACGCGGATCTTGTCCCGGTATTCGTTAAACACGCCCGGGAACATGGTTTCGTGCATGCGGGCACAGAAGGGGCACTCGAAATCGTCGTAGTTGACGATGGTGACCTTGGCGTCCTTGTTGCCGCGAACCGGGCGGCCTTTGACGTCAATCTTTCCCATGACCTCCGCGTAGGGGTCTTTGCTGAGGTCGAGCTTGGTGAAGCGCACTAGGGTTTTGCCGTCCTTAGAGAGCAGGAAATCGTGCGACTGCTTACGGGGCCCGTCGGTGAAGGTGAGCGTCACCTGGTCATAGTTGGGAAATTCGCTGGATTTGCGGCTGCCCACCGCGATCTGAACGCCGGCTGGGACCTTGTAGTAGGCACGCACCTGGCGCTCCACCCGCCGGCTGACGTCCTGGTCCACGGATTGGGCCGTGCAGCCAAGGCACAGCAACAGCAGGGCAATAAAGCCGCGTCGGACAAAAAGCACTGATAACCGCCTGTACACAGGAATATTCAGAATTATCTCATGAGCGGCGGCGGGTCTGCATTTCGCGGATCCGGATCGCGACGCAGATGCCCGAGGCATGAAGAACGTCTGGAAAACGCCTCCCGGTTCATCGCATCGGCCGCTTCACCTGTTCTAGCGACAGAAGTGCGTTCATGGAGCCGGAGCGGAATCCCTCCAGGTCTAGGGTCACGTAGGTGAAACCCAGAGCCTTGAAGACACGGGTGAACTCCGCAGCCATGTGGAGATCGAAAGCCCGCGGCAGTTCCTCGCGGGCAATCTCGAGGCGCACTATTTGCCCGTGATGGCGGACGCGGAACTGGCGGAAGCCGAGAGCGCGCAGAGCTTCTTCGCCCTGCTCCACCGCGGTGAGGGCTTCGCGGGTCACGGGGCGGCCGTACTCGATGCGTGAAGAAAGACAGGCCGATGCGGGTTTATCCCAGACGCGCAGCCCGGCGAGCCGGGCCAGTTCGCGAATTTCCTCCTTGCCGAGTCCGGCTTCGAGCAAGGGCGCAACCACCTGGTGGCGCCTGGCCGCCTCCTGCCCAGGGCGGAAATCGCCCTGGTCGTCCACGTTCACGCCATAGGCGATGCACTCGAACCCGCGCCGGTGGCGAAACTCCTCCATGAAAGTGAACAGCTCGTCCTTGCAGTGGAAACAGCGGCTGGCGTCATTGCGCACATACTCCACGCGTTCCAGTTCCTGCGTGGTGACAACCTCCAGCGGGATCTGCCGCTCCTGCGCGAAGGCAATCGCATCCTGCAACTGAAAGCGGGCGAGGCTGGGGGAATCGGCAAGTACCGCCAGCATGTTGTCGCCCAGCGCCTGGCGGGCGGCATCGGCCAGGAAGGCGGAGTCCACACCGCCCGAATAGGCGACCAAGGTGCGACCCAGCGAGCGCAGCCGCGCTGCCAGCCGCTCGCGTTTCGCCGCTAGATCCTGGGGGGCTGGGAGGTTCTCGAAACTTGCCACCGCACTATGTTAGTACGGCAGGGACGGAAATGGGGAGCCGGCCTCGCAATTCTGGATTGCGACTGAAATCAAAGACGGCGGCGAAGCTCACCGCCTCGCCGCCGGCCGGACCGCTTTGGCGCAACTTAGGCGCGCTTCGCTTTGCTCTTGCCCTTGGCCAGCTTCTTGCCGGCCTTCTTCCCTTTGACCTTCTGGGCATGCTTGTGGATGTTCTGCTTGGCTTCAGCCTTGTCGATGCCGCGCTGCCCGTTGCTGCTGGCCGTGGACTCGGCATGTTCAATGCCGGTTGACATCGGCCGGCTGCCTCGTCCCTGCGCCGCCGCGCTCAGGCTGGATACCCACAGAGCCACCGCCAGTGTCAGAAGCAACGTCAAAGTCCGTTTCATTTGCCCTCCCTGCAGCTTGCAATTGGGAACTGCTGTTCTTACCAACCCCGCGCCAGGAGCGGAGTTGCGGGAGTTGATCGGCAACGGGAGAGTTACCGTGGTAACCGCTGTGCCAATTTTCAGAGCCTTACCGGCTTTGGAACTACTCGGCCGCCTGCTGGTGCTGAGCGAGGTAATTCTTGGCCGTCTGTAGTTCCGTGCGGTCAGCGCCCGGCTCGCAGCTCTGCACCAGGGTGGCGTAGTATTCACGCGCTTCGGCGGCGTTGCCTGCCAGTTCGGCAGCGCGGGCCGCGCCGTAAAGGGAATTGAAGCGGCGCGGGGAATCGCGCAGGGCGGCCTTGTAGGCGGCCAGGGCTTCGGCTGGGCGCTTCAGCTCCAGCAGCATGTCGGCCTCCATTTCGCGCGCAGGCAGGCGATCGTAGCCGACGCCCTCTTCCTCTTCGCGTTTAACCGCCGTCTCCACGCTCTTCAAGGCGGCATCGCTTTTTCCTTCGGCGAAAGCCAGCCAGGCTTCGGCCTCGATCTGGTCAACGGCCTCGCCCGTATGTCCCCCATAACCCATCTCTTTATGGTGGGCATTGCGTGCAACGATGATTTCTTTAAGTTTGTCCAAGTCCTGGCGGGCACCGGCCACATCACCGCTGCGAGCGGCGCCGATCACGCGGGCGAGGTAAGTATTGTCCTGCCAGAGGAGTTTGACCTTGGGTATGGGAAGCGCCGCAGCCTGTTTCCACTGGTGCGACTCGAGCGCGTTGCGCGCGGCAGTGACCGCCTGGTGATCGGCAATGTCCTCCGCGGTGGCGCCAGGAACGCTCTTCAGTTCTTCGACCAACGCCCGCGCCTTGGAGTCCTGCCCACTCTGCAGGTAGGCATAGTCCAGAAAGTCCAGAGCGTGGAACTCGTAACCGGAGTCGGCCAGGTGGGCGCGCGTGGCATCAGCGGCCGCCTTGGCCGCCACCAGGTTGGAATTGATGCACTCCTGCCACAGTCCCAGGCGAACAAAGATGTGCGACGGCATGTGCAACGCATGCGAAGAGGCCGGCGCAATTTTGGCGTAGGCCCGCGCCGCTTCCAGTCCTTGCGAGGCCAACTGCGGGGTGTCCGTGGCATGAATCAGGTAGTGCGCCATGCCGGGGTTGTCAGGGTGCTTATGGAACAGCGGCTGCAGGATGGCGATAGCCTGCTTGCGGTTCGCCACTTCCTGCTCGCCTTCTTCAGCCAGGGCAACCAGGGAGAGGGCATAAAAGGCCGCGCCTTCATCATCGTTACGGAATTTCTGATGCAGCCGCGCCATGGCTTCGGAATAAGCCCGCCGGCGCTCGATATGGCTCAGCTTGGGATTGTTCTGATAGAAAGCCGCAGCGGCCGCTAGGTAAGCGCGCTCAAGGTCCGTACCCTGGGCAAGCTTCTTTCCCTGCTGCACGTCCTGCAGTCCGTCATGCAAGGTGGCTTCTGTGGGGAAATCCCACAACTGGTGATACAGGCCCATGGCTTTGCCCCAGTAAGCGATGGCGCAGTGCGGGTCCTGCTCGGTCGCCCGGGTGAAAGCCTGCTCCACTTGCTGGTACTGGAACGAGTGCAGCAGGGCCACGCCTTGTTCTACCGCTTTCTGAGCAGCGGGTGTGCAGGAGCTGGGGAAATCCACCGTCCCCAAAGAAATGCTGGACGGGGCGGCTTGCGGCGGAGAGGCGGCGAACCCGGGAGACAGGAACGCAAGCACGAGCAACACAGCCACAACGGGAATGCCGGGCATGGAGATACCTCCTCAGGAGCGATTAAGCGGGCCGTGAGCAGTTATCTTAAATCCTGTCCGCCGGATGCGGTACAGGACAAGAATGGCCGTGCCTAGAACAGCCGCTGCATGCGGCGCAAGGTACCGAAGGTGCCAATATTGGCCAGGGCAAAGGCGAAGCGGAACTGATTCTCGGTGCGCACCGGTCCCACGGCCCAGCGCTGCAGTTCAAAGGTGATGCCGCAACAGTTGAAATTGTAATTCGCCTCGTACATGGAATACTGCAGGGAATTGAGATTCGCGTCCACACCCGCCATGGCGGCCACGCTGAACCCGTGGCGGTTCGAGTTGCCGTAGCGCCCAATAATGCGCCACTGATTGAATTTGAGAGGAGCGGAAAGGGCATTAGCGGTGGATAGCACTTCTCCCGGAGCCTGCAGGAAGGCATGACTTCCCCCTATGCCGAATTGGCCGAACGAGTAACCTAGCAATGCCGTGCTGGCATTAATGCGGCCCTTCTGCAGGTCATAATCCAGGTCCCACTCCGCATCCGCCGGTCCGTTCTGAATTCGAAACCGGGAGATGATGGGTGAGTAGTTCGCGGGCTCAGTGAGAAAGGCGACGCCGGTAAAGCTCACCGTGCTGGTGAACACGTTCGGCTGCCCAGGCACCACGGCTCCGCTGAAGTCGGGATTAAAGAAGCGCTTCTGGGCCACGCGCCAGGTGATGAGTTCACGCGCGGGCGGTGGTTCGCACTGGTCTGGGTTGACGGCAGAGGTCGTTTCAGTTCCTCGCTTGGCCGCCGCTTCCTGCGTGCCCTCGGCTGGCGCGGGAGTGTTGGAGGAGGCGGCATTTTCGCCCGGGCTGCCAGCCTTCTCCGGCGGTTCACTGGTCAGCGCGGGCGCCGGCTGGTCCGGCTTGGGCGAGGACTCGCAATCCGGGTCAGCTACCTTGGTCCGCTTCGAAAACAGCCGGTTGGTAATGCCGTACTCCACCTCATTGGTATTGGCGAGCACGTCGCGCTGATCGAAGCGCAGAATGTCGCTGAAGTTATCCACCCCCGTGACGTACCGGTACACCACCCGGGGTTCGATCACATGTTTCAACCTACGGCCGAACAGCTGGCGCTGGAAAACGCGGGACAAGGCCGGCGGACGCAGTTCGATCGTGCCTTCGACAGCCTTGCGGTTGAGGGGTTCGCTGCTGGGAGTGCCCACGGTGCCGGCAACCGGAGTCAGGCTCTGGGTGTAAGCCGTGTCCTCCAGAGCCAGTTCGGGACGAAAATCCCAGCCATGAAACTGCAGGGGGAGGGAGAGATCGGGATGCAAATCGAAGCGGCCGACTTCCGTGGCAGTGCGGAAAAAGTTCGTGCGATCCGTCGTGGTGGGCGCGGGCTGATTGCGCGACAGCCCACCGAGTTCAGTATCGAAGGACCAATAGAACGGGGAATTGCCCAGGGGGCGGTCCACGCTGGAAAAATCGAAACTCGGGGTGTGACGGATGGTGATGATGTCATTAGGCGCGAAGCTCTGGAAATCCTGATACCGCTGTACCAGGGCATTCAGGGAGTAGCCGTTAAAATTTTTTGTGGCAAATGCGTTGGAAATCACCTCCGAGGAAAGTCCCTGAGTGATCACGAAGTTGAACGCCAGACGATAAATGAAAGAGCTGAGGTATTCGAAATTGACCACGGCGCGCGCATCGGTGCCCAGGCTGGTGGAACCGAGAGCGCGTATGTCTTCGCCGCCCTGTTTGCAAGTGTTGCCGGTCCGCTCAGTACAAGGCGCGGGCGCACCTTTGGCCAGCTTATAGCCGCGATCGGTAACACCGGAGTAAGTCGCGGCGAAGAAGCTGCGCTGGGTGGGGGCCACGCGAAAGGTCCCGCGTTCCGCCCATCCACGGCTGGAGTACATTTCGCCGCCGATGGTGGCGTCCATGCTCCGGTTGATGGCCCAGTAAAAAGAATCCCCGAGCATAAATCCCTTGATATTGGAGGTGCCGAAGTTCGGCATCAGAAAGCCGGAATGGCGGCCCAGGTGGTCTACCGGATGGGTGGCATAGGGCATGAAGAAAGCGGGCACGCCTTTCACGCGGAACGTGCTGCGGTAGATTTTGGCATCGCCGCCAACCTCCACTACCACGCGCGGGGCGTTGAAAGTCCAGATGGGATGCGGCACCTGGCAGGAAGTCACAGTGCCGTGGTGCACTACATAGCGGTCCGGGCCGAGTTTGTCCACCACCTTGCCGGTGAACGCGAAGGGGTTGGACGTCGTGAGCGTCACTAGCTGCCCGTGGAACTGCACACCGATGGTGCCCTGTACGTCATAGAAGGTGCCGTTCTCGGTGCGCACATTGTAGGTGGCATGGCTGGCCTCCATGTGCTCGTCGTGCGGGCCACCGTCCAGAATCACGTGACCGGTTTCGGTGGTGTCTCCCGTTTTGGGATCATAGGTGACGTGGTCGGCATAGAGCAGGTAGTTGCCGTGGGTGAGCACCGCATTCCCATTGGCTTTGTAAATGCCGCCGGTGCGCTCCTGCTCGCAGGCCTGGATAACAGTTTCCACCGGCTGCCCTGGGGAATGGACGTGGGTAATGGTCCCGCTGCAGGCAGCTGTGGGGGCCTGGAGTTGCAGCTGCAAGGGCGGAGGGTGCAATCCCGCGACAGACGGAAATTGCAGGGCTGCGTCCGGGCGCAACTGGCTGGTTACTACGGGAGTGGTGAACAGCAGATGACAAAGACAAACGGCCGTGATAAGGATTCGGAAGCGGAGATTCATCAGAAGCGCACGTGCCGCCTGCTTGGTGAAGTGCTGAACCTCGGAAACTTAGCACGGCCCGGGGATGCAGGCAAAGGCACAAGCTGGTGCCGGCGCGAGAAGGCGAATTTCCGCGCTCCCGGCGATCTTCAACGACCTATGTCCTGTCCCTCAAATGGCGGCAACGGCCACGACACAGATTCACGGCCGGCGCGGGTGCGGCTGCGTTTTCGTCCGACAGGAGCGGCTGAACCCGATGCCGCCCCGGGTGGGGGCGAGCGCATGCTGATCGAAGCGGATGGCAGCGATGTCAGCGAACAGCAATTTGCCGCCAGCTTGGAAACCCCCAGCAGCCTGTCCCGGCCGCGGTTCGTTCCCGATTCGCAAAGCCGCGGGCGTTTTGTAGAGCCGCCACCGGCGGGCGACGCTCCTGCGATTGCCGGCGCCAGTATCGAGATTAAGCAAGCGGCTGCCGAAACCTCCTTGGGTTTTAATCCAGCGGTTCAGATCGTAGAGGCTGGCGCGCCGGAGACCGAAGCCGCCGACCAGGAACCTGCGCCGGAGTCTCCCGTCGAAGTGGCGATCGGCATCTCTGATGAGTCCTCACCGGGCTCTTGGGATGAGGCCGAGGAGGTTGGCGAAGATCAGCCGGAATGGCGCCAGGAAGTGGCGGCGCGGCTGCACAACTACCATTCGCGCCGAAGAAGGAAGCCGCCGCGCTATCCTTCACTGGCTTTGAAGTTCGATCCACCTGTTTATGCTGCTCCGCCGGCCCCCCATGACGCCCGCGCCGCCTACCAGTCCGGGGGCCGTTCGGAAGCCGCCGCCACTGCGGCAGCGGCTGTTCCAGAAAAAATCACCTTCGAGTCGGTGGAGGAGGCGCGCGCCGTGCCCTTCGATGCCACCAACATCATTGAATTCCCGCGGCCGCTGGTTCCGCCGTCTCCGCGCCCAGACGAACTCGCCGACCCCGTTCTGGATTTACCTCGCATCCTGGATGCTCCGGAAGCTGTGTCCAAGCAGGTGCCGCTCGGGGGCATCATCCTGGAACCGGAGCAATCGGCCGTGCCCAGTGACCTGGAACTTCCGTTGCGGGTAGCGCCGCTGGGCCGCCGCATCATGGCCGCGGGACTGGATGGCGTTCTGGTGGGCACAGCAACCTTGATGTTTGCCTTGATCGTGGACAAAATTGCCGCCTTGCTGCCCTCAATTCACGTGCTGTTGGGATTGGGAGTGGCCCTGCCCGCCATTCTGTGGGCTGTTTTTCAGTACGCTTTCCTCGTGTACACCGGCTCTACGCCGGGCATGCGCCTCATCGGTCTGCGCCTGAGCGGTTTTGACGGCAGCGTTCCCGACCGCGGAACTCGCCGCTGGCGCGCCTGGGCCATGGCCCTCTCCGCGGTTTCCCTTGGGCTGGGCTTCCTCTGGTGCCTGCTGGACGAGGACACGCTCTGCTGGCACGACCGCATTACCCGAACTTACCTGGATGCCGGCCCCGTTGCCGAGCCGGTCGCAGGCCCGGTCTTCCCACAACGGTTCTTCAACGGCCTGCGTCGTGTCGAGGCTTTTCTGAAACGGCGGGCGGAGGAAACCAGCGACGAAGCCGGCCCGCTGGAGCACTGAAACCGGCGTACCTCCACTGAAAGCCTCCTGCCCGATGTGTTATCTTCATCGTTTGTCTAAATGCACTTAAGGCAACGTGTGTTCCAGCCGTTAGCGTAGCTTCCAGGCGCAATGTCGAGCAGCACCAGCATCCGTCGCCCCGCCGCCAAGGTCTTCGTCGCCACCACGGTGATGCTGACCTTCATCTCCTTCTGGCGGGCGGCGGCCATTGTCCTCTCTGACCTCGCTTCCTCCGCCTATTACGTGGGCGGCGACGCCGAGAAGGTCATCGGCAAGAGCGCCCCCTGGTTCATCCTGGCGGTCATGTTGTTCAGCTATGCGGTGCGGGCTCTCTATATCGAGTCCAGCGCCATGTTTGTGCGCGGCGGCGTGTACCGCGTGGTCAAGGAGGCCATGGGCGGAACCCTGGCCAAGATCTCAGTCTCGGCGCTGCTCTTTGACTATGTTCTGACTGGGCCCATCAGCGCCGTGTCCGCAGGCCAATACCTGGCCGGGTTCGTGGACGACATCAGCCGCTACATTGGGCATCCCATCAACTTCACTCAGAGCGGCACCAACCATTTTGCCGCCGTTTTTGCCTGCGTTGTCTCTGCCTACTTCTGGTGGAAGAACATCCAGGGAATTCACGAGAGCAGCGACAAGGCCATGAAGATCATGAAGACCACCACCGTGATGGTGGTCATCCTGATCGTCTGGTGCGTGATCACGCTGATCAAAGTTCCAGCTCACCTTCCCCCCAACCCGCTACACGCTGGGGCTTTGAAGCTGAATCACGAGTCCCTGGGCTGGTTGTACGGCAGCTGGGCATCCAAACTGACCCTGGTCATTTTGCTGGTGGGATTCGGCCACTCTGTGCTGGCCATGTCAGGCGAGGAGACGCTGGCCCAGGTCAATCGAGAGATCGAGCACCCTAAGCTCCGGAACCTGGAAAAAACCGGTCTGGTGATATTCATCTACAGCCTCTTGTTCACCTCGCTGGTCTCGTTTTTTGCGGTGATGATCATCCCCGACAGCGTGCGGCCAACCTTCTTCGGGAACCTGATCAGCGGCATCGCCATGTACCTTTGGGGGCCCTACACTCTGAAGTTGCTGTTCCACGCCTTCGTCGTAATCGTCGGGGTGCTAATCCTGTCGGGCGCCCAGAACACTTCCATTGTCGGAGCCAACGGCGTGCTCAACCGGGTGGCCGAAGACGGAGTGCTGACCGACTGGTTCCAGAAGCCGCAAAAACGCTACGGCACCAGCTATCGCATTATCAACCTGATTGTCGGTTTGCAGTTGCTCACCATAATCCTCAGTCGCGGCAATGTCTACCTGCTGGCCGCCCTCTACGCCTTTGGTGTGATCTGGAGTTTCTCGCTCAAAGCCCTGGCTGTTTTCGTGCTCCGCTACACCGAGCCGGAAAACCGGCAATGGAAGGTGCCCCTGAATTTTCATATGGGGGACACGGAAATTCCCATTGGGCTCACCATCATCACCGTAGTTCTATTTCTGACGGCCATTATCAATCTGTTCACCAAGCAGGAAGCCACCATTGCGGGCGTGATTTTTACCGCCGTGTTCTTCGGCATCTTCACTCTTTCCGAATACCAGGTGGCCAGGAAACGCCGCGGCAAGCCGGAGATGCTGGACCAGTTCCGCGTGTACGGCAACCAGGAGCTGGGTAGCGGCGCCCTGGGCGTCCGCCCGGGCAACATCCTGGTCACGGTTCGCGATCCGCGCAATCTCTACTATCTCCGCCAAACGCTGTCGCGCACGGATACCACCAAGCAGGACGTCGTGGTCATGACGGCCCGTCTCTACCACCGCGAGCACAGCTTCAGCGGCAGCATGCAGATCGATGCCGATGAGGTTTTCGACCACTACGAGCAGGAGTTGTTCACTTCGGTCGTAGCGGCGGCGGAGAAGGAAGGCAAGCCCGTGTCGCTGCTGGTAGTGCCGGCGACTGACGTGTTTGACGCCATCGTGGTCACGGCGCAGCGGCTTGACGCCGTCCGCATTATCTGCGGCGCCTCCAATAAACTCACCGCCGATGAACAAGGCAAGCTGACCGGCGATGCCTGGGAGCGTCTCCCCGAGCCGCGTCCTCGCCTGGAACTGGAAGTGGCTTTCCCCGACGGTCGCTCGCGTATTTATCCTCTGGGCCCGCATACCCCCCGTCTGCGGCAGCAGGACCTGGAGCTTCTGCACCGCATCTGGCTGCAGGTGACCTCCGACCCGGAGTACAGCGGACTGCACCACTACCACATTGTCGCGCTGGCCCTGCAGGAATTGGAGCGAGAACTGCAGGGTGAGCATCGTGCCGAACTTCTGGCCGAGCTCCGGCGCCAGCTGTTGAGCGAGATGGAGCCGCCGCCCACCACCGAAATTCCCCCGCAGCCCAGCGACGGCAAGCGCTGAGCGGCATCTGAGCGGTCGCGGGCGCCTGCAGCTCCGTTGGCGCTCCCCGCATGACGTTGCAGAAATGAGACTTGCGGGCGCAAGCAGCCGTGACCCTTGTCACTGCATTCGGTTTAGGGGTAGAGTAGGCTTCAATTGAGCCAATAAGCGCTCCCGTCGGAGGGCATATGGGCACACTCTTCCACGCTTTCGATGATCTGCTGACCTTCGGAACGGTCATCATCCTCGCCATGATCGTGGGCGGAGCCCTGGTAGTCCTCACCATGATTGCTGACAGCGTGTGGCTGTATCGCACCGCTCATCAAGACGAGGATCAGGATGTCAAGCCCGGCTGGCTGGCAACCGTCCGCCACTGGCGCCACCACGAGCACCAGCTAAAGAAATCTGCTTAGCCGATTCGAAAGAGCGAATGTTTGCGCCTCGGTGAGCTGCGTCCAGCGAACCGGTCAGCACCTGGTATTTGGCAGCTGCGATGTGTAGAGTCACCTGGCTACATCAGCACGCAGTAGAGCTCCCAGCATGGCTTGCCGTCGCGCTCGCTGGTGGTGAAGCTGAACTCCGCCTGGGTAGCTTGCAACGCCGAGGCAATCTCCTTCCACAGGCCAATCGCCAGCGGGCATTTGCCATTGATGGCATCCCTCAAGGTAGGCACCGGCAGATCGGCCATGCCCGCCAGATCGCCCACGGAAAGCGCGCGGTTGGCCAGCAGTTCGCGCCACAGTTGCGCGGTGGCGGGGTGCAGGTAAGCTTCGGCCACGGGCGAATCGGCGGGAGGCAGTTTGGCCATGCAGCTATGGTTTCGTGACCGGCAGCAGGCGGTCAACATTACCTCCGGTCAGGCAGCGCGCGTGCGGCAGTTCACTGGAAGGCAAACTCATCTCCCGCGAGAGTTGAAGGCTTGCCTGCCAGAGTATCTGGCTGGCGGCCGTTTGAGATCCGGCGAACCTCGCGTCTTCTCACTTGACGCCGGCCGCTATGGCTCCTGATTCAACTAGGACGCACGAGCACGATCTTGCCGATCACACCTCCTTTCCCGAGCAACTCGTGCGCGTGCCTTGCCTCGACGAGAGGAAATCGCTGAGCGATGAGCGGCTTGATCTTTCTCTGTTGAAGGAGATCAAACAGTGCGACTAGATCCTCTCGAAAGCATGCCGGTTTCATCCGTTTGAGCCACTGGATGCTGTAGGGGACCACCCGTTTCCGGCCGGGGAGAAGCCAGCCGCCAGCAATGTACAGCCCAAAAATGCCGATTCCATGAAAGCGATTTCGGCGACCTGGACGGCCGGAAGCCAATCGGCCCTCACGAAGCGAGGAAGTAAGACCGTAGGCCACGACCCTCCCGCCCGGACGGAGAGCCTTCCGGGAGCGCCACATGTGGGTGCCACCCATGCCGTCAAAGACGACGTCCACGCCCTCGCTCGTGAGGCGCTGAATTTCTTTCACGAAGTCCTGATGCTGGTAATCAATGGCGATGCCGCCCAGGTCGGAAACGGCCGGCGCCCCCTGTGATGAGCAGGTACCGTACATCTCCAGTGCGGCGAGACGTCCAAGCTGCAAGAGTGCCGAGCCGACCCCGCCTGCCGCGCCGTGAATCAGCGCGCGCTGGCCCGGCCTGACCTTGGCGGAACGATGAAGCATCTGGTACGCGGTGACGTAGTTCAACACGAGGCTAACAGCTTCGGCGGCATCCAAGCCGGATGGCACCGGAACCAGTTCACGCTGCCGCAGGCAGACGAACTCCGCGTACGCACCGCTGATCGGCAGCGCGGCTACTAATTGACCTAATTCGATTCCAGACACACCGTCGCCGAGCCGCTCCACCGCGCCCACCAGATCCCAGCCCGGCGTGAAGGGCACTGCGGGCGTTTCGGGATGAACGCCCTCGCGCATTAGTAGGTCAGGCAAGGAGACACCTGCGGCCTGCACCCTCACCCGCACTTCACCGCGCTTCGGCTCGGGGCACTCTTCTTCAATCACCTGCAGTGCCTCAGGCCCGCCGTAATGGGTGACGATGATTCGGGTGCGTCTCACGAACCGCTGGCTCCCTTATTAAAACTGCTGGCCTCGGTCGTGCCGAGCAGAACTGCTGCCGCAATTTCCGAACAGGCCGCACTCCCGCAGCGGTACGAATGATGTGCCGGGCGCCCTGCAGCCGAACAATTACTCAATTCTCGTATTGAAGCTGAACAGCATCTGCCAGCGGCCGTCATGGTTCACCCGCATGTGGGTGTTGAAGTAAGGCTTGTGGTTGGTGCGCTGCTCCCGTTCTTGTTGGTTTCATGTTGATTTGGTTAATCGCAAAAGTCATGGGCCTATACACAAACTCCAGAATGGCGAATGTGATCGCATGGGGAACGAGCATCATCATCATCCTAAGGATTGGCATGATCTAGACTACTTCAGTGGGACAGTAGTACGCAGCCGAGCTCTTACCTCGCCAGCCGAGCGAGAACAGGTCCGACGATGGCCATTAGTAACACATACGCCGCCGAGAGCGGCCCAAGGCGCGGTTCGATCGCTCCGCCAAGCCCCGCAATGACAATCGAGAACTCACCGCGGGCAACGAGCTCGGCACCCGCCCGGATACGCCCTCGCGGGGCAATGCCCAGACTGCGGCCTGCCCAGTATCCAGTTAATACCTTCGTCAGAGTCGTGACCGCTCCCAGTCCCAAAGCGAGCGGCAGTGAGGGCAGGAGTGCTGCCGGATCAATCTCCAGCCCAAAGAAGAAAAAGAACATTGCCGCAAACAGGTCTCTTAGTGGACTGACGACGCGCCGCGATTTCTCAGCGACAGAACCCGATAGCGCGATACCGACCAGAAATGCCCCGATTGCCGCCGAAACTTGGAACCGCTGCGCCACACCAGCAACTAGCAGCACTGCCCCTACCGTCGTCAGGAGAATGATCTCGTCGGATTCGTGAGCGACAAGTCGGCTTACCTGGGGCCCCCATTGCAATGCCGCCAGAAGAGCAATCGAAACCACCGCAATCGCAACGCAAACCGAAAGAGCAATCCTTACCGGGCCACCTCCGCCGAGCAACACAGCGACAAGCGGAAGGTAAACAGCCATCGCCAAGTCTTCCTGCACCAGCACCGATAACACTAGTGGCGTTTCAGGTTTGTCCATCCGCTCAAGTTCGGTGAGCACCTTCGCGATCACGCCGGAGGAGGAAATATAGGTTATGCCGCCCAGTAAGACAGCGGGCAGCAGGCGCCACCGAAGCAGGAGCCCTGCTGCCATCCCTGGCGTGAAGTTCAGCGCAAAATCGATAACGCCTGCCGTGATGCCAAGCCGCAGGCTCTT
>Ga0075426_10001383_pt1 | contig 17210 bp, 12 predicted proteins | sample SoiMethybrSBSTD5_FD_75304 | JGI IMG/M metagenome (GOLD analysis project Ga0075426, IMG submission 75304) | Bulk soil microbial communities from a Populus tree surrounding site in Tennessee, USA - Soil MetaG P. TD hybrid SBSTD5 | ecosystem: Environmental > Terrestrial > Soil > Tree plantation... | reverse complement strand
CGCATCGCACACCTTGTTCGGCAAGGACACGCGCGTCCCGACGAGATTCTGGCACTCACCTACACGATAAATGCCGCCGACGAGATGCTCAAGCGTTTACGTGTCGAGTTGGGCGCGTCCGTTGCTGCAGGTCTGCAAGTGTGCACATTTCACGCTTACTGTCACAAGTTGCTGATCCGAGCCGGTCGTAACTTCGACGTTCTCGATGACAAGCAGCTATGGATTTTCCTGCGCCGCAATATTCGGGAACTGCGCCTGAACCATTTCGTTCGCGCTGCCAACGTCAGCAAGTTTCTCGATGATCTTCTCGATTTCATCCGCCGTTGCCACGATGAACTGGTCGGCCCTGCACAGTACTCCGAATATGTTCGGCGGATCGAGCAGGGCGAAATTGCTGTGCCGCGCGTGTGCAAATCGAAACAGGCCGGCGAATTGACTGACGAAGACGCCCTGGGTCGCTGCCGGGAAATTGCCTTTGTCTTCGAAGCCGTGGAACGTATGCTTCGCAACAACAATCTCGGGACCTTCGGTCACCAGATCTTGCGCGCTAACCACTTGCTGGCTGAAGACCACGCTTTGCTTGAGCGTGAACGCGAGCATGCACGATTCATCCTGGTAGATGAATTCCAGGATGCAAACTTCGCGCAGATCCGAGTTTTGGAGAACCTGGCAGGCGGTGGGTTTAGTCCACCCGTGGGCGAAAGTGGCGGAGCAACACCAGCCAACATTTTTGTCGTCGGTGATCCCGATCAGGCCATTTACCGCTTTCGCGGCGCCTCCAGCGATGCCTTCGATTTATTTCAGCAGTATTTTCCAGAATCCAAGCTGATCGCCCTGAGTAAGAACCGGCGTTCGACAACGCCCATTCTGAATTGTGCGCATTCAGTGATCGCTCAGAACCCGGGTTTTTCGCTCCTGCGCGAAACCAATCAGTACAACCGGGCTAGGCTGATTTCTGCTCGAGACGAGGATGAACCGCAAAAAGCGTCGAAGCGCTTGCCGGTAGAAGCGGTGATGGTCAGCGGACTATTCATGGAAGCTACGGATCTGGCTGCGACGCTGCTCGAATGCCGGCGTCGTTCTCGTTGCGATTGGAAGGATATTGCGGTGCTTTACCGGAGCCACAGCAATCGGGAGGAGGTTGCGTCCGAGCTGGCGAGAAACGGAATTCCATTCTCCATTGAAGGTCTCGACGTGCTGGACACGCCAGAAGTTCGTGATCTGTTGGCGTGCTTAGGTGCAGTTGTCTCGCCCACAGACAGTGCCGCCTTGCTCCGAGCATCAGCGCTGCGGCAGTTCTGCGTCGACCCAGATGAGCTCAGAGCAGCTATCAAGGCATTGCCGCGTGATGGCAAGAAAAGTATCGCGTCGATCTTGCCCCAGGTAAACGGAGGCTCCCAGCTTTTGAAAACTGTGGAGCAGGCTAGACACGAGGCCGCTGGGAAGAAGACCCATGCCGCGCTCTTGGCGGTCATTCGTCTGTTCGACCTTCCGAAGGGTTCTGCTTTGCAAGCTGTCCTCGAATTCGCCTGTAGGTGGGAAGGCGAGCGGCTCACTACTACCGGACAACCGGGCGAGTTTCTCGAATATCTGCAATATTTTCGCGAGGCACACGGCGCAATCCCTTTGCAGACACGCGACGACGAGGACATGGTAAAGCTGATGAGCGTGCATGGGGCCAAAGGGCTGGAGTTTGACCATGTTTTCGTCCTCCGGGTGGTCAGCAATAGTTTTCCAGCGTCGTATCGCGAGCCGCTGATCGAGTTTCCTCCTGAGCTGCGCAATTCAAGAGTTCCGCAGGACGATAAAACCCTTTTCGAGCAGGAGGAGCGCCGCCTGTTCTACGTCGCCATGACCCGCGCGCGCGATACGCTGAGAATGTACGGTCCGTTTGGAAGGGGCACAAAAGATAAAACTCCTCCGGGATATTTGCGCGAACTCATTAAGAATAAGGAGCTCAGGTCCTGGTTTCATTCGAGGACTTGCCGCGAGTTCCAGACTGAAATTTTCGCGGCCGCCGAGCCTGTGACGCTGCACTCGCGCCTGGCTGAATGGGTGGCGTTGCCGCCAGCATCTGATTTAGCAGCAACTCTTAGCGCCAGCGCAATTGACCGCTACCAGGTGTGTCCGCTGCAGTTCAAGCTCGAGCGGGAGTGGAGAATTCCAGCCCAGGTCTCTGCCGCCGTGCAGTACGGCGCATCGATGCACCGCGTGCTGCTCGCATACTACGATTCGCTGCGTTGGAACCGACCACTCTCCGCCGCTGCTGTGATCGACCTGTTCCGCTCTGATCTCGCCGGCGAGAGCATCGCAGACCGATTCCAACATGATCTGTATGAGCGGCAGGGAATTGCTCAATTGCAGGAATTTCTGGCCGGGCCGAATGAATCTGAAGTGCTGCACACGGAAGAACACTTCGACGTGAAGATCGGCCCGACAAAGCTGGTCGGCCGGATCGATCGAATCGACAGGGCATCTGACGGTGCCGTGATCATTACTGACTACAAGACGGGAAAACCAAAGTCGCAGGAGGACGCCGACGACAGCCTGCAGCTCTCGCTGTACGCTCTGGCGGCCCAGGAAAAATGGGGATACAACACCGAGCGCCTCATCTTTCACAATCTCGAGGGGAACACATTAATCGCCACTCTGCGCAGCGAAATGCAGTTGCAGGAAGCGCGGTTAAAGGTGGCTGAGATTGCGGCGAAAATTGCTGCTGGGGAGTTCCAACCCAAGCCGGGCTTTCAATGCAATTCATGCGCCTACCGCATGCTTTGCCCCAAAACCGAGAAACGCATTCCAGAGATGCTGGCCAGCGCGGCAATCGAAGCCAGCTAAAAACTCCAGGCAAAAACTTAGGGGACGCTTTTGGCGTCCCCTTGGTCTGAATTGCGATCGGCCATTTAGTGTTTCTTCTTGCTGGCCTTTTTCGCTTTCTTTTTGGTTGCCATGTTAACTATTCTCCCTTCCATTTTTCATGGATCATCGCAACGATGAATTGATGCGACTGTCTGAATGTATAGAGTCATTAAAAAGCGAAGTCAAGCAAAAAATGCGGTGCGGCACAGTGCGAAGTGGCGGCACGAAAGTCACTGGACGCCGCTTCAGCGAAAAAAGTTTTTGTGAGCGCGCGCTGTGGTTGCAAATGCGGCATTCCTCACGCCAGAAATTTGGCAGCAAATTAGAAATCGAAACTCACCGCTGAAGGTTCCATTCGGTGCGAGCGCGAGATCGACAATCCATAACTTTGCGGAGATGTTGAGCTCTCGAAGCCTCCGCAGTCGAGAATCGTTTCGAGGAGAATGGATCATTTCTGCTGCGCAAGAAGCCTATAATTTCTGTGTAATCGTCTAAGGAGCACTCGTATGAATACTTCTGACCAAGTCGTGATCATCTCCGCTTGCCGTACGCCAGTCGGGAAGTTTCAAGGCAGCCTGTCCGATCTGAGCGCCACTCAACTCGGCGCAATCGTTGTGCGCGAAGCGGTAAAGCGCGCGGGAGTCGATCCCACGCAAGTTGATGAATGCATCATGGGCAACGTTGTTTCCGCAGGTCTTGGCCAAAATCCAGCGCGGCAGGCGGCAATCTTCGGCGGACTCTCTCCGGAAGTCGGAGCCATGACCATCAACAAAGTTTGTGGTTCGGGGCTGAAGGCTGTTGGCCTGGCGACGCAAGCTATTCAAACTGGAAATAGCACATTAGTTGTAGCCGGCGGAATGGAGTCGATGACCAACGCGCCTTACCTCCTGCCGCAGGCGCGCAAAGGATACCGTATCGGTGATGGTCAGATCGTCGACTCCATGGTCCGCGACGGACTTTGGGACATTTACAACGACTACCACATGGGCGTCACCGGAGAAAATGTTGCCGAGAAATACGGCATCACCCGCGAAGAGCAGGATGAGTTCGCAGTGAACTCGCATCGCAAGGCAATCTCGGCAATCAAAGAGTGTCGCTTCAGATCGCAGGTGGTTCCCGTCGAACTACCTTCGAAGAAAAGGGGCGCGCCACCGGTCATCTTCGACAAAGATGAGTCTCCGCGAGAGGACACCAGCTTGGAGATCCTGCGCGCACTGAAACCTGCGTTTAAGAAGGATGGGACCGTAACCGCCGGTAACGCTCCGGGTGTAAACGATGGTGCCGCGGCGGTCGTGGTAACCAGCGCTGCAAGAGCACGAGAGCTTGCCGCAAAGCCGATGGTTCGGATAGTTGCTCAAGCCACCAGCGGAGTCGATCCCAAGTGGGTAATGATGGCTCCGGTGGGAGCTGTGCGAAAGATCTGGGAAAAGACCGGCTGGAAAAACGAAGACGTCGATCTTTACGAACTCAACGAAGCTTTTTCCGTACAGGCATTAGGGGTCATGCGGGAACTGAACCTCAATCCCGAAAAAGTGAACGTGAACGGAGGCGCCGTCGCCATCGGCCATCCCATCGGGGCAAGCGGAGCCCGCGTTCTGGTGACGCTCATCTATGAAATGATCCGTCGCGATGTGCACCGCGGAATTGCTGCATTGTGCCTGGGTGGAGGCAATGCGGTGGCGATGGCGGTCGAGCGGTAGTGGTTCTCTAGTCGAAAGCCAGTCACAAGGTGACATCATGAGGACAGCTGAGAGTCATCTCTCTGTCCGGCGGACATTTTGTAAGCGTCGATTTTTCTCGAGATGGAGCGAACTCTTACAATTTGCCGCGCCGGCCGGATTCTCGAACCCAATTCGTTTGGGATTCCGCGCCGGAGGAGACATCAGCGATCGAATAGCTGCGACGAGTTCCTGGATGTCAGCATCGTGATTCTCAAGGCGGCTCTCAAGTTCGCTTAGCTTGGCCGCGATCTGCCGATTTGCGGCCAGCGCTTCGCGCATTCGGACGAATGCCCGAACTACAAAAATGCTCATCTGAATCCGCACGTTCTGAATTAAGCACGGTTGCAGCCATGATTGCGCCATGTTCCGTGAAGGCATAAGGCGGATAGCGCCTGCCGCCGTGGCCCAAACTTGAGGTTGCAAATTGCAACCTCAAGTTTTCATATTCTTTGCGGGACAGCCGAAAGCGGAAATCAGCCGGGAAGCGGCCCCCATTGCGAGTTACCTGCTGGTTCAATCGTTTCGCAGGTACACCATAGAGCTCGGCCAAGTCGGAATCGAGAATGACCTTCTGGCCGCGAAGGAACAGAATGCGGGAATCCACGCGTCTGGTAATGCTGATAGCTGCTCTGGTCATATGGTCTCGTCCGTTAAGATCGTCCTGCTGATCTCACTAGATCGCTATGCTATAGATGGAACTTGTCCTAAAAGCAAGGTCGGTCATCACACTCCGGTTGTGACATCTGTCACAACCTTTCCTCATCCCCATAAGCTAAGGTGAATGCGCGAAACGTGTCTCTGCGCTTATGCTTTACAAAACTCTTAGCGCCGCTGTGTATGGTATCGATGCCAGCATCATCGAGGTCGAGGTGGATGTGTCCGGCATCAAGTGCGACCAGGACCATTTCCACACCGTAGGCCTTCCTGATGCTGCCGTGCGCGAAAGCCGTGACCGCGTGCGCGCCGCGTTGAAGAATTGCGGCTACGACATTCCACCGACTCACATCACCATCAACCTGGCTCCCGCCGATATCAAGAAAGAAGGCTCGGGCTTTGATCTACCGATGGCGCTCGGAATCCTGGGGGCATATGGCGGTTTAAACAAGAAGGAAGTTTCTGACTGTCTGTTCGTGGGCGAGCTTTCGCTGGATGGTGGCATTCGCGCCGTGCGTGGCGCTTTGCCCATTGCCATCGAAGCGCGAGGCAAGAAAATTGCTCGCCTGGTTGTGCCTGAGTTGAACGCTAAAGAAGCCGCCATGGTCAGCGGCGTGACGGTTCTGCCGGTGAAGTCTCTACTCGATGTCATTCATTTCGTAAACACCGGGAATGGAATTCTGCCGCTCAAAGTCGATCAACAGGCAATGCTCAGCGAATCGCAGTATTTTCCCATTGACTTCAAAGATGTCCGCGGACAGCAGACCGCCAAGCGTGCCCTCGAGGTTGCCTGCGCCGGCGGCCACAATATTTTAATGATCGGCCCGCCGGGATCAGGCAAGACCATGCTGGCCAAACGGATTCCGACGATCCTGCCACCTTTTACGTTCGAAGAAGCGCTCGAGACCACGAAAATCCACAGCGTCGCAGGGGTGCTTGATCCGGGCGCTGGTTTGGTCGGCCTGCGACCGTTCCGTTCCCCGCATCACACGATTTCCGATGCCGGGCTCATTGGTGGTGGTGTGGTGCCTCGACCTGGGGAGGTTTCACTGTCGCACAACGGGGTTCTGTTTCTGGACGAACTTCCGGAGTTCCCGCGCAACGTACTCGAAGTCATGCGCCAGCCGCTGGAAGACGGAACCGTCTGCATCGCCCGTGCCTCGATGTCGCTGACGTTCCCCGCGCGATTCATGCTGGCAGCGGCGATGAATCCTTGTCCGTGCGGATTCTTCAATGATCGCTCACGCGAATGCCGTTGCACACAGCCGATGATTCAGCGATACATGCAGAAGATCTCTGGCCCGCTGATGGACCGCATTGATATTCACATTGATGTTCCGGCGGTAAACTACAAAGAAATGCGCTCATCTTCAGAGCCCGAGGCCTCGGCCCAGATTCGAGAACGAGTCATGCGGGCGCGCGAAGCACAATTGCGCCGGTTTGCCTCTTCCACCAGGCACCGAATCTACTCGAATGCACAGATGACCTCCCGTCACATCCGCACCTTCTGCGAGCTGTCGGCTGATTGCGAGCGCCTGCTGGAACGAGCCATGAATCAGCAGGGACTTACCGCCCGCGCCCACGACCGCATTTTGAAGGTTGCCCGGACGGTCGCCGATCTGGAAGGTGAAGCGGCGATCCAGCCCAAGCACATAGCGGAAGCGATCCAGTACCGAACATTGGACCGCACATTCTGGGCCTAACCGAGGGGGAACGTTAACGATTACCGTCAATCGTTCACCCCTCAAGCCGATTCCCACGTACCAATTTGATCAATTCTGCTGGGTTTTTCCCAAAATTCGACAACAAAACCGCTTGACGCCGTTTTGGATTCCTTGTACGGTATAGCGTTCTGAAGGCCTAAAACAGAAGATCCCTGACGAACCTCCGCTCGACCGGGCACGAGTTTTGTAACCTTCGGCCCCGTCGGCGCATCTATACAAGTATTCAGAGCTTATTCCCTGTAGAACTAGCCTGTTTTCAGTTGCTTGCAATTATGGGCCAGCTCACTGCAGACCTAAAAGATTCGCAGGAATCGAGCTCAAGTTCGTGAAGAGATTCCGTTCAGAGAATAGAAAGGATGTTACCAATGCGCTCAGATCGCGTTTTTGACGCTTTACATACATTGCGGAACCGTTATATGCTTTGCCAGCTCGCCTCCAAGGCTACCCGTAAGTTTCACAAGCCTAATACCCGAATCCAGGAAACCATGAACGAAGTGCTGGATCGGATTGCGAGCTCTGAGCGGCAGACGGTTTTGTCGGAGCCAGAACATTTTGTTGAGGCACAACGGCGGGCTGCGTAAGTCAGTCCCGCCCTCCTGCCTGGTTTGACCAATTTGTTCGACCAAATTCCCCCTAAAACTTAGAACCCGCCTTCATTCCTATCCTTCGCAGGTGAATCAATGACCATTGCAGAACTGAAAGAAAAGAACATAACCGAGCTGACCAAAATAGCTCGATCGCTGGACCTCCCCGGCGCCAGCGGCATGCGTAAACAGGACTTGATCTTTAAGATCCTGCAGGCGCAGAGCGAAAAAGAAGGGCATATCTTCGCCGAAGGTGTCCTCGAAATCCTGCCTGACGGCTACGGATTCCTCCGCTCGCCCGATTACAACTATCTTCCCGGCCCCGACGATATATACGTTTCGCCGTCGCAGATTCGCAAATTCGACCTCAAAACCGGTGACACCATCAGCGGACAGGTGCGGCCTCCGCATGAGGGCGAGAAATATTTTGCGCTCGTCAAAATTGAGGCGGTCAACTTTGAGTCGCCCGACGAAGCCCGCAACAAAATCTTGTTTGACAATCTGACGCCGCTTTATCCCCAGGAGCGCATCAAGCTCGAGACCGTGCGCGAGAACATCAGCGCGCGGGTCATGGATTTACTTACGCCCCTCGGCAAAGGCCAGCGCGGATTGATTGTTTCGCCTCCACGCGCCGGCAAAACCATGCTGCTGCAGAACGTGGCGAATTCAATTACCACGAATCACCCCGAAGTTGTGCTGATGGTGCTGCTGATTGACGAGCGTCCGGAAGAAGTCACCGACATGCAGCGGTCGGTTAAAGGCGAGGTCATTTCTTCAACCTTCGACGAGCCCGCAGCGCGTCACGTGCAGGTCGCAGAAATGGTGATCGAAAAGGCGAAGCGCCTGGTCGAGCACAAGCGCGACGTTGTGATTCTGCTTGACTCCATCACGCGTCTCGCTCGTGCGTATAACACGATTGTTCCGCCTAGCGGCAAAGTGCTTTCTGGCGGCGTCGATTCAAATGCCCTCCAGCGTCCGAAGCGGTTCTTCGGATCAGCGCGAAATATTGAAGAAGGCGGCTCGCTGACCATTATTGCCACTGCGTTGATCGACACCGGTTCCCGCATGGACGACGTGATCTTCGAAGAATTCAAAGGCACCGGCAACTCGGAAATCATTCTCGACCGCAAGCTGGTCGATAAGCGTACGTTCCCGGCAATCGATATTCAGCGCTCCGGCACGCGAAAGGAAGAGCTGCTTATTCCCAAGGACGATCTAGCCCGGATATGGGTTTTGCGCAAGGTGTTGAACCCGCTCTCCCCGGTCGAAGCCATGGAACTGCTGATCGAGCGTTTAGCGAAGACGCTGACGAACAGCGAGTTCCTCGCAAAGATGAGCCAGTTGTAGTCAGCTAAGATCTGGCGATCCAGCAAAGCCAAAGGGCCTCAGAGCGCTGAGAACTGCTGACTCTGGGGTCGGCTTACTCTGGTGGAAGGTGTTCTTAACGCCAAGCTGCCAGCAATCCAGCGACTCCCGACGACCCAGATTGTCCCAAACCAGCAGCTACATTGAGGGTCCCGGCAGTGTGTTACAGTCAAAATTCTTGTGGATTCGCCGGCCATCATCTCTGAAGGTCTCACCCGTCGTTTCGGCGACTTTACCGCGGTTCAGGATGTGAATCTTTCGGTAGCGCCGGGGCAGTTCTATGGTTTTCTCGGGCCGAACGGCGCGGGCAAATCCACCACTATCAAAATGCTGACCGGACTCATGGCCCCGACCTCGGGACGCATGCAGATTCTTGGCCTCGATCTCGCAACCCACCTGATAGAAGTGAAGCGCCAGATCGGTGTGGTGCCTGAAGGAATGGCATTGTTTGGTCGCTTGACCGGTTCTGAGTATTTGAACTTCGCCGGACGCATGTACGGACTTGGCCGTCGCACCACCGCGAAACGTGCGGCCGAGTTGCTCGATTTCATGGAACTGTCGCAACAGCCGAAGACACTTATTACCGATTACTCCCATGGCATGCAGAAAAAACTGGCGATGGCTGCAGCCGTCATTCATGGCCCTAAAGTTCTGTTTTTGGACGAGCCGTTTGAGGGGGTAGACGCGGTCGCCTCGGGGACACTTAAAACCATGTTGCAGCGGATGGCTTCGGGAGGAGTGACAATTTTCTTGACCTCTCATGTGCTCGAGATCGTGGAGCGGCTGTGCACTCACGTCGGCATCATCAATCAGGGCAAACTAGTCGCTCAGGGATCCCTCGATGAACTGCGCTCGGGAGTGGTCGCTGGGACAACCAATCAGGCCATCGAGAAAATGACCCTGGAGGAGTTCTTTCTCCACACCGTTGGAGGAAACCGCAGCGCTGCTCAGGAGCTCTCATGGCTGGGCTAGACGCCGGATTAGCAGCCCAGCTTCGCGCCATTGGAATTGTTCGCTGGCGCCTTTTTGTAAACTCCCTTCGATCCATACGCGGACGCCTTAATCTGGTTTCGCGGGGACTTGCCGCGTTGTTGATTGTGGGTGCCGCAATCGGGGGTGCTACTACATTAGGCGCCGTGGCTTGGGGAATGGTCAATGAGCACCAACTTCAGTGGCTCTCTGTGCCATTCTGGATGATCTTTTTTTTCTGGCAGCTCTTCCCGGTAATGGCGACGGCTTTTACCCAGAACATCGATGCCTCTTCGCTGCTGCGGTTTCCACTGAGCTATCCGGGTTATTTTCTCGTACGCCTCGTTTATGGCGCGCTGGATATCGCGACTGCGCTGGGTCTGACTTGGTCCGCCGGCGTACTGATCGGAATCAGTGCGGCGGATCTAAGGCTTGCGCCTTGGGCGCTGCTGGCCGTTGCCAGTTTCGTGGTTTTCAATCTTGCGCTGGCCAGAATGGTTTTTGTATGGATCGAGCACTGGCTCTCAACCCGGCGCAGCCGCGAGATCATGGGGGTGCTCTTCCTCCTTATGATGATCTGCTTCCAGGTTGCAGGTCCGGTACTCGGGCGTTACAGCAGGTGGCCCGCCCCACATAAGCTGACTGTGCTCGCGAAGCTTCTGCCGTTAGTGCGTTCGCTTCCGCCCGGACTTGCAGCCGGTCTGGTCACCAAAGCTACACAAGGTCAGCATTCCTCGGCAATTTTTTCCGCAGTGCTGCTCGCGGCCTACACCGCAGGCGCACTGTGGGTTTTGCATCTTCGCTTGCATGGTCAATATCGTGGGGAAGGCGCATCTGTCGGCGAGAGGCCGAAGACGGCTGGCCCTGTATATGGTGGCGCGTCGGTTCGCCGTGGCTGGAGATTACCTTTGCTCCCTGGGCCTGTCTCTGCCGTGTACGAAAAGGAACTGCGGTATTTCTCGCGCAGCGGTCCTATGCTGTTCACGTTAGTCATGCCGGTCATTATGGTCTTCGTGCTCTGGGGAGGCCGTCGCGCGTTGATGGGGCAGCAGACGAATTTCGTTTTCCCCGTGGGCGCAGCTTATTGCCTGCTGGTGATGACGAACATCGTTTACAACAGCTTTGGTGGGGATGGTGGTGGAATTCAGTTTTTCCTTTTTTCACCAATCTCGTTTCGCCAAATCGCGGCAGCTAAGAACCTGGCACAGTTGACCGTACTGGCGCTCGACGTGTCGATTCTCTGGCTAGGGGTGAGATTAGTATTTCAGCCTCCAAGACTTCGAGTACTGGCATTTACCTTTGCCTGGCTGCTTTTTGCCACGCCCATCAACTTCACAGCCGGTAACCTGCTCTCGATCTATTCTCCGAAGCGAATTGATTATGCCGTCTTTGGACGCCAGCGGGCTTCGGAATCCACCATCCTTATTAGTCTGGCCCTGCAATTGATTTTGCTGGGAATGGGCGCACTCTCACTGGGTATTGCGCGACATTACCATAGCCTGTGGGCGGCTACGGGATTCTTGTCCGCACTGGCGTTGCCCTCGATCACAGCCTATTTCATCTTCCTTAGCCGGATCAGCGGGATTGCGCTCTCCCGACGTGATGTGTTGACCGCTGAGCTTTGCAAAGCTTGAATTGTTTGGTTGTGAACATTCCTGCTGGTATGAGCGTATATCCTGATGATGAAGTGTTTCCCTCGGGGAGGAACCATGTTCAGCTTACAAAGAGCTATTTTCCTGGTGATGGTAACCGCCGTCGTCACCTGTTCGGCACAAGATTCGAGAGATCAAGCGAACTTTCTAGTGGTGGTGTTTAAAGATGGCCATCAGAAGAGCTTGGCGGTCTCCGAAGTTTCCCGCATTGAGTTCAATCCGCCAAGGATCGTGCTCAAGAATGGACATCAGGAGAACTTCGCTGCCGGAGAAATTCTCCGCATCGAGGTGAGCAACAGTTCAGCCGGGGTTCTGGGGCGCAATCATTTTGTCGGAAAGTGGGAGGTAGGCACCGGGGTAGGGTCGAATTTCTACATCACTCTGGAGCCGAATGGTCAGGCTAAGAAGACCATCGGCGGAAGTCATGGCACGTGGGAACTATTCAACGGCGAGGCACGCATCACCTGGGAGGACGGCTGGCATGACGCAATTCGTAAAGTTGGCAGCAAACACGAGAAGTTTGCCTACGCGCCCGGCAAGTCGTTCGACGATCAGCCCTCAAATGTCACCGACGCGCGAAATACTACCGCGCAGCCGATCTAAATTCGCGTACTCTCGAAGCGAGCGTTCGAGCTTGCAATCCTTCGAAAAACGGTCTCGCGCAAACAAGCAACAAATGCGTGCCGCCGAGGTACTGATGAACAGCAGCCGCGGATACCGCCTGTCTAAAACGGTTTGAAAACGCAGTGGGTGTGGTATTCGAATCGGCGAATTCAAAGCAAGTGCCTACTGCTACAATTCTGCGCGAATGAACTTCCCAAGCCGCGTGCGCGTATTCTTTATCGTGAGAACGGTTTGGGGCTGGTCTCAAAAAAAGCTCTCAGCTGACAGCTCTCAGCGCTCAGCCAAAAACGAAAATCTCTTACGGTATGGTTTTTTGGTGAGAGCTGATAGCTAACGGCTGATAGTTGGTTCTTCCCAATCCGCAACACATCCGGGGAGTGCGACTTGGAAGACGCCCATGTGGCTGCTTTGCTGGTCCGTCGCTGTATTGCAGGCGACGCCGTGGCATGGGAGGAGATTGTCCAACGCTACCACCGTCGCATCTACAACATTTGCTATCGCTTTACCGGATCGGGCACCGACGCCGACGATTTGACCCAGGAGGTCTTTATCAAGATGTACCGCACACTCAACAGTTATGACGTCGAGCGTGGTGCTTTCATGACCTGGGTAACAACCGTGACCCGCAACCTTCTGGTCGACCATTTCCGTAAGACCCGGCAGGAGCGAGTCACAGATTCTTTGGACACGCCCCAATCAGAGCAAGACGACGCAATGCCGCTGGGCGACCGTATTCCTGACAAAGGGCCAAGCCCGGATACTAGGGTCCAAAGCCGGGAAGCCAGGGAAGCGGTTCATCTGGCGCTACAGAAGCTTTCCCCTGAGCTCCGGGAAGCAGTGATTCTAAGGGACTTACAAGATATGGACTATCGCGAAATCGCTACGGTACTTCGAGTTCCCGAAGGTACCGTGAAATCCAGGATTAACCGGGGACGTGCGGAACTTGCACGCCTCCTCCAACGTACATATAGGCAGGTGATGTGATGGCAGGCCAAGGACATAACGCAATGCAGTGCTCAGAGTTCGACGCTCTGCTCAGCCAGGCCATTGACGGCACCCTCTCTGGCGAGAGACTTACGGTATTCGAAGCCCACAGCCGCGAATGCAAGATTTGTGGCCCCTTGCTTCATGAAGCCGAAGCCGGTCACAGCTGGCTCAAGTCACTTGAGGAAGTTGAGCCTCCGGATGAACTGGTCACCAACATTCTCGTTCGTACTACGGGAATCGACACGGTTCGTTTACGCCAGGGCGGAAGGCTTACAACTTCGTGGATGGACCGGGTGCGCGATTGGGGAATGATGCTGGTCTCTCCCATCGTTGGCGTCGCTCGCCAGCCTCGGTTCGCAATGTCGTTCGGCATGGCCTTCTTCACTTTGTCGGTTGGCCTGAGCCTGGCCGGAGTGAAGTTAACCGACCTGCGTCACGTCGACCTGCGTCCGAGCGCCATTCGCCGCACTTACTATGAGACTTCGGGCCGCGTGGTGAAGTATTACGAGAACATTCGCTTCGTCTACGAGATGGAATCGCGGGTGCGCCAGTTCAAGCAGGCGATAGCGCCTGCCGAGGAACGGCCGCAGAAACGCGACAACAACGATCGTAAGGAGAACAAAGATAACCGGAGTGGACAACCCGATCAAAAACAGGAACGTAACTACAGCAGGGGAGAAGGCGTGACCGTCTATGCTTCCCTTCGCCAAAACGGGGATCTCTCGAACAGCACACTTGGCTGTTCGAGAGTAGACGAGCCACCTGTAGTGCCTGGGGCCACTGACAGGAGGTTTGTATGAACTGCGCCAATCATCCACAAAATTCGGTAGCGGCATATTGCCGCACTTGCGGCAAGCCACTTTGCTCAAACTGCACTCGCCAAGTTATGGGCGTGGTGTACTGCGAGAACTGCCTCGCCGAGCGCGTGGCAGGAACCGCTCCGCCTGCATCGGCATTTCAGCCAGTGCCGGGATACCCACAGCGGGTTCAGCCTGTGGCCTCGGGGCCACATCCTGGGATCGCCGGAATCCTGGCGGGCTTCTTCCCCTTCGGTGTTGGAGCTGTTTACTGTGGCCAATATGCCAAGGGACTGGCACATTTGATCATTTTCGTTTTGTTGATCGTCGGCCAATCCAATACCAACAGCGATGCGATGCACATCATCCTGGGGTTTGGTATTGCTGGATTTTATTTTTATCAACTGATCGACGCCATCAAGTCCGCTAAGGCCCTGCAGGAAGGTAAGCCTGCTCCGGATCCGTTCGGCTTGGGCAGCATGTTTAGTGCCGGGCCCAGCGAACGAATGGACTTTTCAAGAGGGGTGCCGACGGGCGCTGTCGTTTTGATTGGCTTAGGTGTGCTCTTTCTGCTTCACAACCTGGGAGTCTGGTTCCTGGAAGTGGATCGGATCTGGCCGGTTTTCCTGATTGCGATCGGAGTGTGGTTGTTCGCAAAGCGGCGCATGTGTTCGACGTCCGCACCCCGTAGCATTATTGGTCCTGCAATTTTGGTGACGATTGGGGTGCTGTCGTTGCTCGAGAATTTGCACGGCCCGGGTTGGGACCGCACCTGGCCGGTGATTCTGCTGGTGATTGGTGTGATCAAGCTGATGGAACGCGGATATTTCGGTGGGCCGCCGACTGCTCCACCGCCAGGAACTCCTAGTGGGACGTACTCTCCTGAGCAGCCTCCTGCTCCGGTGAATAGCGAGGTGAAAAATGGCTAGCACAGTGCAAGCTCCGCCTCCAATGCCTCCTATGAGACCGCGCCAACCGCGCTCGTTTGCAGGACCCGTCGTTCTGATCCTAATCGGGGTGTTCTTCCTCTTGCACTACACCTTCGGCATCCTGCCATTCTACGACTGGGGTAAATGGTTCGCCCACTACTGGCCTCTGCTGTTGATCGTGTGGGGAGTCATCAAACTCATCGAGTACCAGCATGCAAATGCGTCAGGAGTTCGTCCTCGCGGAATCGGAGCAGGCGGAGTTTTCCTGATCGTTTTCCTGGTGGTGGCGGGCCTTTCGACGCACGAGTTTTACAATCACAACTGGAATATTCAGGGCTGGTGCGAAGGATCAGACGCCGAGGACCTTCCCTGGTGTGGGCATAGTTACGCCTTCACGGATGAACTGCAGCAGTCCTTCCCGGCAGACGCTAAATTACACGTGAGCAGCGAACATGGAGCCATCAACATTGTCTCGTCGGAAGACAATCAGATTCATGTGACTGTGCACAAACGCATTCGCGCCGACCGCCAGGAGCAAGCTGACAGCTGGAACAAATCGACGCAGCCCAAGATCAGCGTCACCGGCCAGGTCCTAAACCTTGACGCCAACACGCGTGGCGCCGGCGACCACTGGGTCAGCAGCGACCTCGATGTTTCTCTTCCGCGAAAAGCGTCGGTGGTGGTTTCGACTCATCATGGCGACATCAGCATCATGGGGCGCGATGGCACCGCCAACGTGACCAGCCAGGACGGAGATGTTTCTGTGACCGACGTGAACGGGCAAGTGAGCCTGAATCTGGACAAAAGTTCCGCCCGGATTTCGCAGGTCAGTTCCGATGTCAGCATTCAAGGTCGCGCCAACGATGTGTCTCTCGAAGACGTCAGAGGCACAGTTCGCCTCGACGGCGACTTCATGGAAAGTGTGAAACTCTCGCGGATTGCCAAGCCGGTTAATTTCAAGAGCAGCCGTACTGATATGGACTTCACCAAACTGGACGGCTACTTGAACCTCGACTCCGGTGATCTCGAAGCCAGCAGCGTTAGCGGGCCGTTGCGCTTGCGCACGCGCTCGAAAGACATCATGCTGAGCGGCGTCTCCAGCGATGTTCATCTGGTAGACGAAAACGGCGCGGTGGAAATTCATATCAACAAGCTTGGCAGCCTGGAAGTGAGCAACAAAAAGGGCGATATTCGAATTTTCGTTCCGGAGAAGGCCGGCTTTCAGCTGGATGCGCAGGCCCGTGATGGAGAGATCCACACTGATTTCAATTCATTGAAAATCGAAAACGGCGACCAGCGCTCGACTGCAAATGGATCAGTCAACGGTGGCGGACCGCGCATGGTGCTCAACAACGAGCATGGCACAATCGAAATCCGCGCAGGCAGCATCGTTCCGGTTCCACCGGCTCCGCCCACGCCCAAAACCCCGAAGGGGCCGAAGCCAGAGGTTCCGGAGACAAGCGAGAACTGAATTCCAGACTTGGCAGTGAGCGCGATCGAACGTCGCGTTCACTGCTCCAAGGCTTGAAACTTTGTCTTCAGACTTCATCACTCCCTCCACCGAAATCAGCCGCAAGCCGAAGAAGAAATTCAATCCCACCTCGATCGCACTGCTTACGTAAAACTCAGCGCGCTGACAAATCCAAGATGTCTTGAAATTGTAAAAGTTTTTTTATTCGTGCTCGAATGGAAGGGATTAGCAGCAATTCGTGTTCTATTGATATGCAGGTGTCGGCCGGCATGTTGCTGCCGCAGGGCGACCTGTTGAATAGAATGGTTGCCATGGTTATGAAACACGCGGTCCACACAATTGCTTTCCTGTCGATCTTCGCTTTATTGGGTGCGGCACAATCGAACTCCGGTCCGGCAAGAGAGATAGACACGGCTCGTTCCGTGCTGACTGTGCGCGTATATAAGACTGGACTGTTCTCCGCATTCGCACACGACCATGAAATTCGCGCTCCGATACAGAAGGGTTTCATTGACGGGGCGAAGAAGTCAGTGGAATTCGCAGTTGATGCGCGCACATTGCGGGTGCTCGATCCTAAGATTTCAGACAGTGACCGTGCCGAAATCCAGGGCACAATGCTCGGTCCGAGCGTCCTCGATAGCGAAAAGTTTACCGAGATTCGCTTTCGCTCCACATCAGTGGAAATGCGCGGAGAAGGGAAGTGGACGGTCAGCGGCGATCTCACTCTGCACGGGCAGACTCACCCAGTGAAAGCGGAAGTCGAAGGCCGCGACGGCCATTACACTGGCGCCGCGCAGCTTCGACAAACGGATTTTGCGATTAAACCCGTCAGTATTGCCGGTGGCTCGATCAAAGTGAAGGACGAAGTGCGAGT
>Ga0075426_10001380_pt1 | contig 17222 bp, 14 predicted proteins | sample SoiMethybrSBSTD5_FD_75304 | JGI IMG/M metagenome (GOLD analysis project Ga0075426, IMG submission 75304) | Bulk soil microbial communities from a Populus tree surrounding site in Tennessee, USA - Soil MetaG P. TD hybrid SBSTD5 | ecosystem: Environmental > Terrestrial > Soil > Tree plantation... | reverse complement strand
CGCGCGCTGACGCAGGTCGGAACGACGCCGCTCTTCGGCAGCCCCGATCGGTTCGAGCGTGGGCAGGCCATGGAAGAGATTACCAAGGCGGCGGTGTCGATGGCCGGCAAGCGCGTCGGCGCGCTGATCGTCTTCGAGCGCGAAGTAGGGCTCAACGACTATATCGACGTAGGCACCCCGCTCGACGCGCGGGTCACCGGCGAGCTTGTTGAGAGCGTCTTCTCGCCACGCTCGCCGATCCATGACGGCGCGCTGGTCATTCGCAAGGGCCGGATCGCGGCGGCGAAATGCATTTTGCCGCTGAGCGAAGACGCGCGGGTCGGCCGCGACGTCGGCACCCGTCATCGCGCCGCCGTAGGGCTGACCGAAGGCACCGACGCCGTCGTGGTCGTGGTTTCCGAGGAATCGGGAAAGATATCTCTCGTCTCCGGCGGCAAAGTAGCCCGCGACCTCGACGGACCCGAACTGCGCTCGCAGCTCGAGCGGCTTCTCAGCGCATGAACCGCAGATTGAATAAACTTCTCTCGTGGGCCAGCGGCGACACCGGGCTGAAGATATTTTCGGTGCTGTTTGCCGTCGGTTTGTGGCTGTTCGTCAATGCCGGGCAGAAGCCGACGGAGAAATCGCTCACCGTACCCGTAGAGGTGCGCAATATGCCGGCGGATCTCATGATGGGGAGCCCAGGGCCCGGGCAGGTCGAGATTCGTGTCGCGGGGCCGCCGGCGCTGCTTTCCACGCTCGATCCGGACTATCTTAAAGTCGTTCTCGATCTCGACGGCGCGCATGCCGGAACCTCCACGTTCCGATTAAGCCCGGGCTTCTTCAATCCACCGCGCGGCGTCAGGATCGCGCGCATCAGCCCGGCGGTGATCAATCTCAAGCTTGAGACCCGCGGCGAGCGTGTCCTGCCGGTTACCGTCCGTCTTGGCAGCAAGCCTCCGCCCGGTTATAAAATCGTTCGCGCAGACGCCGCGCCCGATAGCGTCAAAGTTCAGGGACCGGCGAGCGCCGTCAATCGCATGACTTCCGTCGAAACGCTTCCAATCGATCTCGAAGGGACGAAGGGCCAGGCTACAAAGGAAGTACGCTTGAGCTCGTCCGACGAGGCGCTCACATTCACGCCGGACAAGGTTGCGGTTACGGTCGTCTTGGAGGAAGAAACGATCGCGCGCGAGTTCAGCAGGCTCGACGTGCGCGCCCGCAACATCTCCGGGAAGTACAATGTGACCCCGAAACAGGCTTACATCAAAGTCAGCGGCCCGAAGCGCGTGGTCGACGATCTTCAGCTCGGACCCGACCAGGTGTATCTCGATTTGAAAGGTCTAGGACCCGGCGCGCATTCCGTCGCGCTCACGTTGAATCTGCCGCGGGAAGTAAAAGTGGTGGAGCAGAAGCCGGAACGCTTTCGCGTGACGATTCCCGGCCGCGGCGCCTAAAACAGAGGAGCACGAATGTCTTCAGATAACGAGAAAGAAAACGACAAAAAAGGAAAGAAGACCAAACACGAACGCAAGCTGTTCGGCACCGACGGTGTGCGCGGCGTGGCGAACATCGAGCCGATGACTTCTGAGATGGCGTTGAAGCTCGGCCGCGGCCTCGCGTCGGTCTTGCACGACCCCGCGCACCAGCGCGCCGGCGCGCCCTCGGGCGACCGCACGCTGGCGCCGGCCAAGCTGCGCGGCGGCGACGGCCATCATCGCTACAAGATCCTAATCGGCAAGGACACGCGCCTTTCGGGATATATGCTGGAGACCGCGCTCGCGTCCGGCATCTGCTCGATGGGCGTCGACGTTCTGCTGGTCGGGCCGTTGCCGACGCCGGGTGTCGCCTACCTAACCCGCAGCATGCGGTGTGATGCCGGTGTTGTGATCTCGGCGTCGCACAATCCGTATCAGGACAACGGCATCAAGTTTTTTTCCTACGACGGCTTCAAGCTGCCGGACGAAACCGAGGCCAAGATCGAGGACCTGATTTTCAGCGGCGAGACGGAGCGCCACCGGCCGACAGGGAACGCCATCGGCAAGCAGCGGCGCGTGGACGACGCGGTCGGGCGCTACGTCGTCTGTCTGAAGAATAGCTTCCCGCGCCATCTTACGCTGGAAGGAATGAAGATCGTCGTCGATTGCGGGCACGGCGCGGCGTATCGCGTCGCGCCGGACGTGCTGAGCGAGCTCGGCGCGGAGGTGATTCCGATCGGCGTCAAGCCCGACGGCGAGAATATCAACCAGGACTGCGGCTCGCTTTACCCCGAAGCCGCGCGCCAGGCGCTGCTCGAGCACGGCGCCGATCTCGCCATCTCGCTCGACGGTGACGCCGACCGCGCCGTGTTCGTCGATGAAAAAGGCGAGGTTGTTGACGGCGATCACGTGCTCGCGATCTGCGCCAAAGAGATGCGCGGGAAAGGAACGCTGAACGGCTCAACCGTCGTCGCGACCGTTATGAGCAATTTGGGCCTCGAGCTGGCGCTAGACGGCCTCGGAGTCCAGCTCAAACGCACCCAGGTCGGCGACCGCTACGTTGTCGAGGAAATGGTCCGCGGCGGCTACAATCTGGGAGGCGAGCAATCGGGCCATTTGCTTTTTCTCGATCACAACACGACCGGCGACGGCTGCCTGACCGCATTGCAGCTGCTCTCCGTAATCGTCGAAAGAGGCCGCTCTCTCAGCGAATTGAAAAAGATCATGACCCAGCTGCCGCAGGTGCTGCTGAACGTCAGGGTCAAGGAAAGAAAGGATATGGCGAAGCTGCCTCGCCTCTCGGCGAAGATCGCCGCGGTCGAGAAACAGCTCGGCGGCCGCGGCCGCCTGCTGGTGCGCTATTCCGGCACGGAGCCGGTGGCGCGCGTCATGCTCGAAGGCGAGAACGAGCAGCGCATCCGAGGACTCGCGGAAGAGATCGCCGAGGAGATCCGAAAAGAGCTGGGAACATGAAGCTCTTCGTCGGGACTGTTCGCATCGTTCACTGAACCGTTTCTTTGATCTCCGCGTTCCGCTTTCGTCCCTAAATCGTCTCATGCTTCTCCTTGGCGTCAACATCGATCACGTCGCTACCGTCAGACAAGCGCGCGGTACCGACATTCCCGATCCGGTCGAAGCCGCGCTTCTCGCCGAGAAGGGCGGTGCCGACGGCATCACCGTCCATCTGCGCGAAGACCGGAGGCACATTCAAGAGCGCGACGTGGCACGGCTGCGCGCAGAGATCAAAACCAAGCTCAATCTTGAGATGGCCGCGACGGCAGAAATGGTCCGTCTCGCCGTGAAATTCCGCCCCGACGACGCCTGCTTTGTGCCCGAGCGGCGCGAGGAGCTGACGACCGAAGGCGGCCTCGACGTCGCCGCGCAAAAGGACAATATCCGCGCCGCGGTCGACTCGCTGCGGCGCCACGGCATCAAGGTGTATCTATTCATCGATCCCGACGCGCGGCAGATCGAGGCGAGCCGGCAAACCGGCGCCCATGGGATCGAGATCCACACCGGCCGGTACTCGAACGCGTCCGGCAACACCGCGCGTGAGATCGAGGAAATCTCCCGGGCCGCCGCGCTCGCAGGGTCTCTCGGCCTAGAGGTTCACGGCGGCCACGGCCTCAATTACGAAAACGTCATACCCATAGGCGGTATTCCGGAGATCGTCGAGCTCAATATCGGCCACAGCATCGTCGCGCGCGCCATTATGGTCGGCATGGAACAGGCCGTCCGGGAGATGCGCGCTCTGCTCGACCGCGCCCGCGCCTCGTGATAGAATTCGCCTTTTAAATCGAGCCGTCTGAGTCCTCATTATGCTGGTCGTCACCTCGCAAGAGATGCGCGAGCTCGATCGCCTGACCATCGAGCAATACCGCGTGCCGAGCCTCACGCTGATGGAAAACGCCGGCGCGGCCGTCGCGGAAGCGCTGGTCGCCCAATTCGGTCGACAGGCGAAGGCCGGCGTGCTCGTTGTCTGCGGCAAGGGCAATAACGGCGGCGACGGATTCGTCGTAGCTCGCCATCTTAAAAAGCAAAGTATCCCGTGCGAGGCGGTTCTGCTGGCACGCAAAGAAGATATTTCTCGCGACGCGGCGGAAAATCTCCGCGCCTATTTGAAGATGAAGGGAAAAGTTTTCGAAGGCGGCGAGCCGCTGCCGCTGTTGCGCGAGCGCCTCAAGGGCAAGAAGCTCGTGGTGGATGCGATCCTGGGCACGGGCCTGAAAGAGGACGTCCGCGGCGTTTATGCGGAGGCGATTGCGGCTATTAACAGCTCCGGCATTCCTGTTCTCGCCGTGGATATTCCATCGGGCCTGGACGGCGATACGGGCCGCCCGCTCGGGACGGCGATCAAGGCGGAGATGACCGTCGCGCTCGGTTACCCCAAATTGGGCGAGGTCATTTATCCGGGCGTCGCCTACGTCGGCGATCTGGCCGTCGCCGATATCGGAATCCATCCCGAAGCCGTGGAAGCCGTCCGTCCACGCGCCGAGCTGCTCGAGGAGCAAGAGATCGGCTGGCTGGTTCCCGAGAGGGAGCCCGACACCCATAAAGGGACTTACGGTCATTTGCTCGTCTTCGCCGGGTCGCGCGGCAAGACAGGGGCGGCGATTCTAGCGAGCCGCGCCGCGCTCCGCACCGGCGCCGGCCTCGTGACGCTGGCGTCGGCACGCTCTCTGAACGGCATTTTCGCCGGCGCGCTGGTCGAGGCGATGACCGAACCGCTGGCGGAAAACTCGAACGATGAGATCGCGCCGTTGTCCGATCACGATTGGCGCCGTCTGCTCGAGAGAAAAACCGCCGTAGTGTTCGGTCCAGGAGTCGGCGTTTACGATGCGACACGTGCGGCGCTATGGTGGCTGTTAAGAAACTTGGAGATGCCGCTCGTCATTGATGCCGACGGCTTAAGTCTCCTCGCGGGCGATCTCGGCCGGCTCGCGGGCGCCAAGCGTCCGCCGGTGCTGACGCCGCACCCGGGGGAAATGGCGCGGCTTATCGGCGCCGACACTGCCAGCGTCAATCAGGACCGAGTTGGCGTTGCGCGTGCCTTCGCCGGGAAACACCACTGCTACGTCGTGCTCAAGGGCGCACGCACGCTGATCGCGACGCCGGAAGGCCGAATCTTCGTCAATCCTACCGGGAATCCCGGGATGGCGAGCGGCGGCATGGGCGACGTTCTCGCCGGCGTTATAGGAGGGCTTTTAGCCTCCCAGGGTTTCCGCTTTGAGGACGCGCTCAAGCTAGGGGTGTATATTCATGGCTTTGCTGGAGATCGAGTCGCCATGGTAAAAGGACAGATGGGGCTGATCGCTTCCGATATCGTGGAAGCGCTGCCGGAGAGTCTTAAAACGCTGAAAGAAGGCGCGAGACGGCGATGAGACGGCACCGGGCGATCGTCTGCCGGTCCGCCGCCCAGACCCGGGCTTTGGGCAAAAAGCTCGGGCGGATGGTCAGAGGCGGCGAAATCGTCGGCCTCACCGGTGATCTCGGCAGCGGCAAGACGTGCTTCGTGCGCGGCGTGGCCGAAGGCGCGGGGGTGGGTAAAGAGGCGTGGATTCGCAGCCCGACGTTCACGCTGATCAACGAATACGACGGACGCGTGCCGGTTTATCACGTCGATCTCTACCGAATCGGCGGCGCCCAAGAGCTGGAGGAACTCAATCTCCGCGAATACCTTTACGGCGACGGAGTCAGCCTGATCGAATGGTTCGAGAGGATGCCGCCGGGAGAAGTGGACGAGTGGCTCGGCATCCACTTCGAGCACGGCGGTGAGAACGAGCGAAGCGTAACGATCGAAGCGCACGGCGGACGCTACGGCGAATTTTTGCAGGGATTGATGGGTTAGCGACATGGCATTGGTGGTTCAAAAATATGGCGGCACCTCTGTCGGCAGCGTCGAACTCATCACGAACGTCGCGCGCCGGGTTGTGGCCGCGAAACTGCGCGGCGACGATCTCGTGGTCGTCGTGTCGGCCATGGCCGGCGAAACGAACCGGCTCGTAGCTCTGGCGCAGCAGATCTGTGACATGCCCGACGAGCGCGAGCGCGACGTGCTGCTCGCCTCGGGGGAGCAGGTATCCACCGCGCTGCTGGCGCTCGCGATCAAGTCGATGGGTTATAAATCGCGGTCGTTCCTCGCGCACCAGATGCGCATCCGCACCGACAACGCCTACGGCAAAGCGCGCATCAAGAGCATCGATGCGAGCCGCGTCCGCCAGTCCCTGCGCGACGGCGAGATCGTCGTCGTCGCGGGCTTTCAGGGTGTGGACGAGGACGACAACATCACGACCCTCGGGCGCGGCGGCTCGGACACGAGCGCCGTCGCCGTCGCGGCGGCGCTGAACGCTGACAGCTGCGAGATTTATACCGACGTCGACGGGGTTTATACCACCGATCCGAATCTGTGCCCGGCGGCGCGGAAGATCGACCGCATCTCTTACGAAGAGATGATCGAGATGGCGAGCATGGGTGCCAAGGTGCTCCAGATCCGGTCGGTCGAGCTCGGGATGAAATTCAAAGTGCCGATCCACGTCCGCTCGAGTTTTAACGACGCGGAAGGGACGTGGGTCGTCGAGGAGGACGAAACGATGGACGCGCTGCTGGTCTCCGGCGTGACCTACGATAAAGACGAAGCGAAGATCACGCTGCTCGGCGTGCCCGATCGTCCGGGATTGGCGGCCCAGATATTCGGCCCCATCGCCGAGGCGAACGTCGTGGTCGACATGATCATCCAGAACGCGAGCGAAGCCGGGACGACCGATTTGACTTTCACGGTGCCCAAGGCGGATTATAAAAAGGCCGTCGCGGTGGTCGAAGGCCTGCAGTCGATCCAGGCGAAGGGCATCACCGTCGATCCCGAGATCGCCAAGGTCTCGATCATCGGCGTCGGCATGCGCACGCACGCGGGCGTGGCCGCCCGGATGTTCAAAGTCTTGTCGCGCGAGGCGATCAATATCGAGATGATCTCGACCTCCGAGATCAAGGTCTCGGTGGTGATCGACCAGAATCACATGGAAAAAGCGGTCAAAGCGCTGCACCAAGAATTTATCGAGAATCAGGCCGCGCTATGAAACACGGCTCGACGAAAGACGTTCTGATCTACGACACGACGCTGCGCGACGGCTGTCAGGCCGAGGACATCTCGTTCACGCTGGAGGACAAGCTCCGCATCGCCGCCAAGCTGGACGAGATCGGCATCGATTACATCGAGGGCGGCTTTCCCGGCTCCAACCCGCGCGACGCGGAGTTCTTTAAGGCGGTGGAGAAGCTCAAGCTCCGGCACGCGAAGATCGCCGCGTTCGGCATGACGAGAAAGCCTTCGGCGAAGCCGGCGCATGATTTGAGCTTGAAGACGCTGATCGAAGCCGAGACCCCGGTCATCACGCTCGTCGGCAAGACTTGGGATCTCCACGTGCGCGAGGATCTCCGCATCAGCCTCGAAGCCAACCTGGAAGTCATCGCCGATTCCATAGCCCACATGAAAAAGCGCGTCGAAGAGGTGATCTTCGACGCCGAGCATTTCTTCGACGGCTTCCGCTCGAATCCCAAGCATGCGATCGACTGCCTCAAAGCGGCCGAGGAGGGCGGCGCCGACTGGATCGTCCTCTGCGACACCAACGGCGGCCGGCTTCCGGGCGAGATCCGCGCGGCGATCGCGGCGCTCGCGGGCGTGATCACGGCGCCGCTCGGCATCCACTGCCATAACGACGGCGAGTTGGCCGTCGCCAATACTTTGACGGCGGTCGAGATGGGCGCGCGCCAGGTGCAGGGGACGATCAACGGCATCGGCGAGCGCTGCGGGAACTTGAACCTCTGCTCCATCATTCCCGATCTTCAGCTCAAAATGGGCAAGCGCTGCATCGAGCCGGAGCAGCTGAAGAAGCTGCGCGACACGTCGCATTTTCTCTACGAGCTCGCGAACCTGAGCCCGAACAAGCACCAGCCCTACGTGGGCGACAGCGCGTTCGCCCACAAGGGCGGCATGCACGTCGCGGGTATTCTCAAGAACCGTGAAACGTACGAGCACATCGATCCGGAGCTCGTCGGCAATCGCCAGCGCGTGCTCGTCTCGGACCTGGCCGGCCGGAGCAACATCATCTACAAGGCGAAGGAGTACGGCGTCGACCTCAATGACGAGCACGAGGCGGTCAAGGAAATTTTGAAGCGCATCAAAGAGCTCGAAAGCCAAGGCTACGAGTTCGAGGCCGCCGAGGCATCTTTCGAGCTGCTTATCCAGGAGGCGCTGGGAAGAAAGAAAAAGAATTTTCACCTGCTCGGCTTCCGCGTGATCGACGAGAAGCGCAAGGAAAACGAGCCGCCGATCTCCGAGGCGACGATCATGCTCGCGGTCGACGGCGTGATCGAGCACGCCGCCGCGATGGGCAACGGGCCGGTGAACGCGCTCGACTCCGCGCTGCGGAAAGCGCTGACGAAGTTCTATCCCGCCCTGAAGCATATGAAGCTGCTCGATTATAAGGTCCGCGTGCTCTCTTCGGGCGAGGGCACCGGCGCGGCCGTGCGCGTACTCATCGAGTCCGGCGACGAGACCGACCGATGGGGCACCGTCGGCGTCTCGCAGAACGTGATCGAGGCGAGCTGGCAGGCCGTCGTCGACGGCATCGATTACAAGCTGTACAAAGATTCAAAGCAGGCGGCAGGCAGCAGACGATAGGCGTCGAGAAAAAAAGAACCCCGAAACTCTTGCCCCATGCCCATTGCCTAGTCCCATGTGGGAAAAGCTTAGAGAAGACATCCAGGTCGTATTCCAGCGCGATCCCGCGGCGCGAAGCGTCTGGGAAGTGATCCTGACCTATCCGGGATTTCACGCGCTGTTTTTCTATCGCATGTCGCATTCGCTCTGGACGAGCGGCTTGAAGGCGCTCGGACGCCTCGTGAGCAATCTCGGGCGATTTTACACCGGCATCGAAATCCATCCCGGCGCGAAGATCGGCCGGCGCTTCTTCATCGATCACGGCATGGGCGTGGTCATCGGCGAGACCGCCGAGGTCGGCGACGACGTCACGATTTATCAGGGCGTGACGCTCGGCGGCACGAGCCGCAGCAAGGAGAAGCGCCATCCGACCGTCGAGGACGGCGTCCTGATCGGCGTCGACGCGACGATTCTCGGCCCGGTGACGATCGGCCGCAACAGCAAGGTCGGCGCCGGCGCCGTCGTGGTGAACGACGTGCCGCCCAATTCGACCGTCGTCGGCATTCCCGGCCGCGTCGTCGAGGGCGAGGGGGTGCACCTCGACGCCGCGCACCGCATCGATCTCGAGCACCAGCGTCTGCCCGACCCGGTCGCGAAGGCGATCGGCACGCTGGTCGATTATGTTCAAAAGCTCGAGAAGCGCGTCAACGACCTCTCCGCCCGTCAAGGCGGCCTCGAGGTCCGCCAGGCCGAAGACAACGAAGTTCTTCGCCAGGTGAAAGAGCTGCTCAAGACGCAGCAAGCCGACCGTTAGTTTGCCGGTTTCAAGTCCGCATATTTCCTGCTAATTTAATTCTTCGTCCAATGGATACGAAGGCAAAGATTGTCGTCGCGATGAGCGGCGGGGTGGACAGCTCCGTTACGGCGGCGCTGCTCGTCGAGCAGGGCTATAACGTCGAAGGGGCGTCGCTCCGCTTGTGGGAAGCGCCTCGGCCGGCGCCGCGCAGCTGCTCCGACCACCGCGGCGCGGCGGAGATCGCCGGGGCGCTCGGCATCAGGCACACGCTGATCGACGCGCGCGCTGATTTCGCGCGCGCCGTCGTGCGGCCGTTCGTCGGCGAATATATCGCCGGTCGCACGCCCAACCCATGCGTCGCGTGCAACCGCGATTTCAAGCTCGGCATTCTGCTCGAATGGGCGCGGAGCCGCGGCGCCGATTACGTCGCGACCGGTCATTACGCGCGCGTCGCGCGCGATTTCAAGACAGGATGGTCGGCGCTCGCGCGCGGGGTCGACAGACAAAAGGACCAGTCGTATTTTCTTTTCGCATTGTCGCAGGAGCAGCTTTCCGCGACCCTCTTTCCGCTCGGCGGATTGGCAAAGAGCGAGGTGCGCGCGGTCGCGCGGCGGCTCGCGTTGAGCGTCGCCGAGCGGCCGGAGAGCCAGGACGTCTGCTTCGGCGATTACCGCACGTTCGTCGAGACTCTTGCGGACCCGGCCGAGCTGCACGGCGGCGAGATCGTCGACCGCGCCGGCAACGTCCTTGGATATCACGACGGACTTCATCGCCTGACCATCGGACAGCGGAAGGGACTCGGCATTTCCGCGGCGGAGCCGCTCTATGTGCTCGAGATCGACGAGGCGACGCGACGCGTGGTCGTCGGCGGCAGGGAGGAATTAAACAGATGCGGCCTCGTTGCCGGCTCACTGAACTGGATCGAGCCGCCCGCGGCGACCGAATTCGCCGCCGAAGTGCAGGTGCGCTATCGCGCCCCCGCCATTCCGTGCCGCGTCAGATTGCTCGCGGACGGCCGCTGCGAAGCGCATTTTGCATCTGCATTTCCCGCCGTGACTCCGGGACAGGCGGCGGTCTTCTACCGCGGCGATACCGTGCTCGGCGGTGGCTGGATCGAGCGTAGTCTCGATGATCAGCGAACGGAGCCGCATCCTGCCGAGCTGGCAGATTAGTCTTCCGCCGGCAAATTAGTTTTTCTTCTGCCGGCAAGCCGTGATAGCATTGCAGCGTTGCAAAATTCTATCATTCGATATCGAGTCGAGCGTTTCCCGCTTTGGCTCGCGGCGGCCTTGATCGCCGTTCTCCCCGGTGTTCTTGCCGCCTCTCCACAGTCTCATGAGCTTATCATGCAAGGTTCCGCCGAACTCGAGGCGGGAAAACATTCAGAAGCATTGAAACGGTTTGACGCCGCTTCGCGGAGCGATCCGACAGATTCCGAAGCCGTTTTCTTTCAGGGCGCGGCGTTAAATCGGCTGCGTCAGCCCAAAGCGGCCAACGAAAAGCTCCAGCAATCCGCGCGCATGGGGTATCGCGGCGTCGGGTTGACCTTCGAGACCGGCTGGGCGCTGCTTCGGCTCCGACGCTGGGCCGACGCCGTCGAGCAGTTCGAATATTTCGAGATCGTCGCTCCAGGTCGAGGCAAGACAAGCGAGTTTCTCGGGCGGGCCTACCTTGCCCTCGGCGACTTCGCCGCCGCGGAAGCGAAGTTGCGGGAAGCGCTCGAGCGCGATCCCCGGGTCAAACCTACCGTACTGGTCTATCTGGCGGTGCTGGAAGACAAACGCGGCCACCCACAACAGGCGCGGCAATACTTGGAAACGATTATTCGCGATGCTCCCAACTCGCCGATCGCCCGTGCGGTGGCGGAACAGCTTAAGACGCGCTCTTTCCCGGCAAAGAGGGTGAGTAAGTGAAGGGCATGGCGGCGCCGCAAACGAACATGATTAAATCCGCGATAGCGATTCTGCTGTTCGCACCCCTAATCATCTTCATGTCCATGGCCTCGGCGAAGGCGCAAGACGGCAAGCAGACGCAGAAAAATGCCGACAGCACCAAGACAACGACGGAGCCGCACGGCAGCGACGGCACTAAGAAAACTACAGAAAATGCCGAGGGTAAGACAGTGGATATCGTTATATCGCAGCCCGACGCCACATTTGGAGCCGGCGGCACGAAGCTAACGCTTCATTTAACGGAAACTCCGTGGACGTCGATCGAGGATAATCCGTCGATGTGGGTCTACAAGGATGCGTCCGGCAAGGTACGGCGCATCGAATACAACAAGGATCTCAACGGAGAAGACTTCATAAGCTATACCGTCGATTATGGCCCCGACGGCCGGATGAGAAGCTACGCCAGACAAGTGCACACCGGCAATCCCGAAAATTTTCCAGAGGGACTGCAGACGACGACCACGTTCACCTACGATAAGTTCGGTCGACCGTCGATGATTCTGGAGGACTTTACGGAATATACGGACGACGGCGAATTTAAAGTGAAACACTACCGAACGACTTACCGCTACACCGGCGACGCCGACAAGAAAGGCACCGCTACCGTGGAGGTCCGCGACGACGCGGGCGGGAAGTGGGAAAGGCAAACCTCGAACGCGCCCACCACGCTCGACTCGGCCGCGAATCAAGCGGAGGAAATACGGAAAAAGATGACGGCAGTCACCGAACGGCAGATTTCCATCGTCGAGGACCTCAACTTGGGCGATACGCTGGAGCTATCGATCGACAGGGCGGACGCGGAAACGACCGACACGCCGAAACCTTTAGAGCCGACAAAAGTTCAGGAAAGAACTCCCGGGTTTTGGGGCTGGATGCCTCCTATAGGCATGGGGGTTGAAAGAGACGATATGAAAACGAGAGAGAGGCGATCCCCCGACGATCGCATGCGATAAGCCGATCTGTCCGGCCGCGATCCCGTTCGTCCCCTTCGGCCTTTGCAACATTGACTTCGCGTTCGTGCGCCACATATAAGAATTAAGTCACATGCGCATCGCCATCACGACACTCGGCTGTAAAATCAATCAATACGACTCCGCCGTGATCCAGTCGCGGCTGGAGGGACGGCACGCGATTGTCCCGTTCGAGGACGAGGCGGATTTTTACATCGTCAACTCCTGCACCGTCACCGACCGCGCCGATTGGGAGGCGCGGCGGCTCGTCCGGCGCGCCAAGCGCCGCAGCCCCGCCGCGCGCGTGCTCGTCACCGGCTGCTACGCGCAGGTGAGCCCCGACGAAGTCGCGCGCGTGCCGGATGTCGACTATGTCGTCGGCCTCAACCGCATGGACGATCTCCTCCGCTGTATCGAAGAGCAGGCGGCGCAAAAGATGTTCATCGGCGACGTCCGGCGCGAGCGGGGCGTGCCGGTGCTCGGCGCCCGCGCTTTGCCGGGCCACACGCGCGCGTTTCTCAAGATTCAGGAAGGATGCGACTACTCCTGCACGTACTGCATCATCCCTTCGGCGCGCGGGCTTTCGCGCAGCGTCGCGCCCGAAACCATCGTGGATGAGATCGCGCGGCTGGCCGAGCGCGGGTATCAAGAGATCGTGCTTACCGGTATTCATCTCGGCGGCTACGGGCGTGATCTCGCGCCGAAACTGGATCTCACGGCTCTAATCGAGACGATCCTGGAAAAAAGGCCGGTGCGCCGTCTGCGACTGAGCTCGCTCGATCCGCGCGAAGTTCCCGACCGGCTGCTGAGGCTTATCGCGTCGTCCGACGTTCTTTGCCCGCATCTTCATATTTGCGCGCAAGCCGGCGACGACCGCCTTTTGAAAGCCATGCGGCGGAACTACGACACGGCATATTATCGCGATATCCTCGTCCGGGCGCGCGAGCTGCTGCCCGAGGCGGCGCTGGGAAGCGACATCATCGTCGGGTTCCCGGGCGAAACCGATGCCGATTACGAGCGCCAAATGGAATACTTCGCTTCGCTGCCGCTTACATACTTTCACGTCTTTCCCTATTCGGTGCGCTCGGGCACTCCGGCCGCGTCGTTCTCCGACCAGGTTCCGGCGGCTGTTAAAAAAGACCGCGCAAAAAAACTGCGCGAGCTCGGCGCGCGAAAGAAAAAAGCCTTCGCGCGAAGCTTCGTCGGCCGACGACTCGAAGTGCTGATCGAAAGCGCGGGGAAAGACGGTCTTCTCACCGGCTACAGCCGAAATTATCTGCCCGTCGGCGTTGCCGGCCCCGCAGCGATCAACCGCGAGATCCATGTCGAGATTTCAGGCTTTGAAAACGGCGCTCTTTTCGGTACAGTGCTCAACTAATCTTTAATTCGGACGGCAGGGCAGCTTGAGACCGTTAATGGCCTTTTACCGTCCGGCGGGTCCTTTGAGTGGACGAACGATTCTCGCCGTCGTGCTCTGGCTCGCTAGCTGGCTCGTTCTACATATTCTCTGTAAAAACCGGCGCATCGATTTTTTCAAGGTATCTATGTGGACGCTGCTTTTCGTCGCTTTAGGTCTGGTGGGCACCTTTCCGCCGCCGTTCGAAGCCCTCGGAAACTTGTTAAGATGCATGCGGGGAGCGCCGTCACAGGCGATCGGACAGCGCGCGCCAGGCGCGAACTGTTGATCGCCGAGCATCGTCACGTGGCTCGCGAATCGGATTTAGCCTTTCTGCAGAAGGAGCTCGGATATTCCTTCTCCGACTCCGCCGTGCTCCTGCGCGGTCTGACGCATGTCTCTTACGCGCGCGGCCGTGCCGGCGGCCACAACGAGACGCTGGAATTTTTGGGCGACGCGGTGCTCGATCTCGCCGTGAGCGATCTGCTCATGCGACGGTTTCCCGACAAGAGCGAAGGCGACCTCTCCAAAATGCGGGCCGCGCTGGTCAACGCCACGGCGCTGGCAGAGAAGGCCGCGCGTCTCCATCTCGGCGATCTGCTCGTGATGGGCAAAGGCGAGGAGCGGAGCGGCGGCAGAACCAAAAGATCGATTCTCGCCGGCGCCTTCGAAGCCGTGGTCGGTGCGATCTACTGGGACGGCGGCTATGAGCCGGCGCGCCGGGTGATCGAGAAGTATTTCGGGAACGAGATCCGCGAGAAGAAGAAGCTAGGCCAGGAGGATTACAAGACGCGCCTGCAAGAGATCAGCCAGATGCTTTTCCACGAGCCGCCGGTGTACAAGCTCATCGGCGAAATGGGTCCCGACCACGAGAAACGCTTCGTCACCGAGATCATCGTCGGCGGCAAGCTCGTCGCGCGCGGTGAGGGGCGAAGCAAAAAGCAGTCGGAGCAGGAGGCGGCGGGAAAAGCGCTGGCAAATCTGCGCGCGCCGTAACGCGTCAACTGATGCGCCGGCCGCGATAGAAAAGCGCCGCCAGGGACTTGAGCCCGACTCTCACCTCCGCGCCTTCCGCTAAGGAAACAGCGGCGGGTCCCTCCGCGCGCAGCTCCTTGCCGCTCGCCAAGCGGACGGTTAAGAGGACTTCCGAGCCGCGAAATTGCCGCAACACGACCCACGCACACCCGGCTCAAACAGCGGCCGCGTTTCTAAACCGCTTCTCGTAGCAGCGCCGGATTTTATTCCTCAGCTTTTCGTAATCTTCCAGCAGCCGCTTGCCGGCGCGATTGTCTTTTTTTCCTTCGTACCCCAAGCCCAGGGCCGTTTGCTGCAGACGCGCTGGGTCGCGCTCCAGGACATCGAGCGATTCGTTGCGCTCGAGGCGCAGGCGATGATCGAGTCTTCTTAGGAATAAATAGCCTTCCGAGAGCACGCGATATTCTGCCGGCGTAAGGAGGCGTTCGGCGTCGAGCGCTTTGAGCGCGTCGAGCGTCCCCTGAGTTTGAATCCGGCGCCTGGCGCCGCCGTGTTTCAGCTGCAGCATCTGCGTCAAGAACTCGATGTCGACGAGACCGCCCATGCCCTTTTTCAGATTGAAGCGCTGCGCGCTTTCCTTCGCGAGCTCGTTCTCCATGCGCGTGCGCAGGTGATCGATCATCGCCACGCCTTCATCGGTAAGACCCTTGCCGTAAGCGAAACCGCGCGCGACTTCTTCCGCATCATTGCCGAGAGAGAAGTCTCCAGCGGCGGCGCGCAGCTTGACGAGCGCCTGGCGCTCCCAAAGCTCTGAGCTGGTCGCGTGGTAGTGGCGGAAGGCAGCGAGCGAGGAGACGATCGGGCCTACCCGTCCCGAAGGGCGCAGCCGCATGTCGATACGGTAGAGCAGGCCTTCTTCCATCGGCGCGGTGAGAAATGTGATGAGTTTCTGCCCGAGCCGCACGTAATAATCGTGCAGGTCGATGGCGCCGCCGGGACCGCCGGCGCTCCGAGCCTCCTCGTGCGCGTCGTAGACGAATATCAGGTCCAGGTCCGACCCATAATCGATCTCCCGGCCGCCGAGCTTCCCCATGCCGAGCACGGCGAAGCGGCCGCCGGGCAGCTTGCCGTGCTTCTCTTCGATGTCGGCGGTCGCGAGCGCGAGCGCCGCGTCGACGCAAGCGTCGGCGAGCGCGGTGAGCTCGGCGAAAACGTCTTCGAGGGCAAGCTCGCTGCCCAGATCGTGAACGCCGATGCGGAGAAGCTCCTCGCTCTTGCCCCGGCGCAGCGCGTTGAGCTTTGCTTCGAGATCTTCGGCGGCTTCCGCCGCCGCCAGCAGCCCGCGGCGGATATCGGCGGCCGATTTCCGCGGCGTCACGAGATCGGCGCGGAGCAGGCTATCGACCAGCTCGCGCCGCTCGAGAAATAGATCGGTCAAGTATTGGCCGCCGGCGAAGAGTTCGACCAGTAGGTGCATCGTCTTCGGATTCTCGGCCAGCAGCGAAAGGAATCCCGTCCGGCCGCCGAGACGGCGGCTCAATTCCGCCAGGTTGAACAGCGCCCGCTCGGGCGCCGGAGAGGCGACGGCCGCTTCCAGCAGTGCGGGCCCGAGCAGCCGCATGATACGCAACCGGCGCGGCTCCGGCGGCACGTCGCCGTCGCGAATCATCAGCAGGTCGCGGTAGGCGCGTGCCGGGTCGGCGAGCCCGAGCTTTTGCAGATCGGCGACCGCGCCGCGCTCGTCGTCGAGCTTGGTCCATACGGTCTCCCAGCGTGACGACTCCTCGGCGCGCATTTCCTTCTCCGCTCCGTGAAACAGCCGGTCGAAAGCCGCGCGCACCGCCGCCGTATGAGTTTCGAAATCGCGCCAGAAAGACTCCCGCTCTCCACGGCCGCGGTCTTTTGCGTAACCGAGACGGCGCGCGAGTGCCGTCTCTTCCGCTTCGCCTTCGGGAATGGTGTGACTGTGTGCCTCCTGGACCATTTGGACTTTGTGCTCGACTTGACGGAGGAATCGGTAGGCTCGACTGAGGCTCTCCCGCTCACTTCGGGGTATGAAGCCGCGGTCCGCCAGGCGCGCAAGTCCGCCGAGCGTGTTGGGATCGCGCACCTCCGGGTCGTTGCCGCCGTTCAAGAGCTGCAGCGCCTGCGTGAAGAATTCCACTTCGCGGATGCCGCCGCGACCCAGCTTGACGTTTCGCGTCTCGTGAGAAGGCGCCAGCAGCTCGCGCTCGATGCGGCCCTTCATCTCGCGCAGCTCCTCGACCGTGCTGAAGTCGAGATAGCGTCGGTAAATAAACGGTTCGACTTCGCGGAGGAAGTTCTCGCCGAGGGCGATGTCGCCGGCGGCGGGCCGCGCTTTGATGAGCGCAGATCGCTCCCACGTTTGACCCCACGATTCGTAGTACATGAGCGCGGAAGCGGCGGATTGCACGATCGGCCCCTGGCTGCCGAAGGGCCGAAGCCTCAAATCGGTGCGGAAGACGAAGCCGTCGGCGGTGATCTCGCCCATCGTCCGCGTGATCGCCTCGGCAACGCGCGAG
>Ga0075426_10001378_pt1 | contig 17226 bp, 9 predicted proteins | sample SoiMethybrSBSTD5_FD_75304 | JGI IMG/M metagenome (GOLD analysis project Ga0075426, IMG submission 75304) | Bulk soil microbial communities from a Populus tree surrounding site in Tennessee, USA - Soil MetaG P. TD hybrid SBSTD5 | ecosystem: Environmental > Terrestrial > Soil > Tree plantation... | reverse complement strand
GTCTGCGTCAGATCCAGGAGGATGTGACGCGGCTGGAGGCCCAGCGGACCGCGAGCGCCGCGACCATCGACCGGCTGCGCTATGAGATCGAGCGGCGCGTGGTGCGCGCGCCCATCGACGGACGCCTTGGCGATGTTGAGATTTTACGCGCCGGCTCGGTTGTGAGCCAAGGTGACAAGCTCTGCTCCATCGTGCCATCAGGCGAGGTCAGAGTGATCGCCGAGTTTCCGCCGGCTTCGGCGATCGGCCGCGTCCATCCCGGGCAGCCCGCCCGCCTGCGGCTGCAGGGTTTTCCGTGGGCCCAGTACGGCAGCATCGCGGCGACCGTCGAAAGCGTTGGCAGCGAAGTTCGCGATGGGCGCGTGCGCGTGGAGCTGGCAATCGATCCCCATAACCACACCACGATTCCCATCCAACACGGCTTGCCCGGGAGTGTGGAAGTTCAGGTGGAGCAGGTTTCACCTGCTACGCTGGCGCTGCGCGCTGCGGGCCGGCTCGTCACCTCGCCTAAGACCCTGGTTGTTTCGGAGGCAAGACAGACTGCGCAGTAGCCGCGCGGGCCTGGGCCCACCATGCGCACTCGCCGCCGTCTCCTGGTTCCCGAAGTTGTCCAAACCTCGGCGATGGACTGCGGTCCCGCCTCGCTCAAGTGTCTTCTCGAAGGCTTCGGAATCCACGTAAGTTACGGGCGGCTGCGCGAGGCATGCCAGACCGATGTGGACGGCACCTCGATCGACACCATCGAAGAAGCTGCCGTGCAGCTCGGCCTGTACGCGGAACAAATCATGGTGCCCGCCGACCATGTGCTGCTGCCGGAATCGCAGACGCTGCCCGCCATTATCGTGGTGCACCTGGCCAACGGCGTGACGCATTTCGTCGTCGCCTGGCAACGCCATGGCCCGCTGGTGCAACTGATGGACCCGGGAACCGGCCGGCGCTGGATTTCCACGCGGCGTTTTTTCGAAGAGATCTACATTCATACGCAGGCCGTCCCCGCGGCGGACTGGCGCGCCTGGGCGGGCTCGGACCAGTTCCTGGACCCGTTGCGCCGGCGGCTTGCGGACCTTGGGGCATCACGAGGAGACGGTGACCGAATGATCGAGCACGCGGCCGCCGATCCCGGCTGGCGGGGAATCGCCGCTCTCGATGCTGCGGCGCGCATGATGAAATCGCTGATCCGTTCCGGCGGATTGGGGAAGGGCGGGCGGGCGGCGCGTGTGGTTGAGGAATTCGTCGCGCGGCCCGAGAGCATTCCGCAAGATTACTGGTCGGTGAGGCGCGCTTCAGATGCTCCCGGCACCGAAGATCAGCTTCTGATGCGCGGAGCCGTTCTGGTGCACGTGCGCGGACGCGCGGAGCAGAGTCCGGCGGGTGAAGATACAAATCGGCTTTCCCCGGAACTGACGGCAGCGCTCACGGAGGCGCCGAGTACTCCGGGGCGCGATCTCTTCCGCATGCTGAAACAGGACGGCGTGCTCGCGCCGGGCGCACTGGTGATCGCGCTGGCGTGCGCCACCGGCGGCGTGCTGCTCGAGGCCTTGCTGTTCCGTGGTCTGTTCGATGTGGGTAGAGATCTGGGTCTGGCGGGACAGCGGATGGCGGCGATGGGCGCGCTTCTCATTTTCATCGCGGCGCTGCTGCTGCTCGAATTGCCGGTTGCCGTGAGCCTGTTGCGATGGGGCCGGCGGCTGGAGCTGCGGCTGCGCATGGCTTTTCTCGACAAGATCCCGAAGCTCGGCGACCGCTATTTCCACAGCCGTCTTACCTCGGACATGGCCGAGCGCTGCCACAGCATCAATCGCATCCGGCACCTGCCGGAACTGGGCGGCCTGTTCACGCGCCGGGTTTTCGAGCTGCTGCTGACGGCGGCGGGCGTGATCTGGCTGGACCCCGCGACTCTCCCGCTGGTTAGCGCGGCGGCATTAACGGCGCTGGTGCTGCCGCTGATCACGCAGCCCATCCTCTCCGAACGCGATCTGCGCGTCCGAAGTCACGCCGGAGCGCTAGCGCGATACTACCTGGACTCGCTGCTGGGACTGGTCGCGATTCGCGTCCACGGAGCGGAGCGCTCCCTGCGCCGCGAGCATGAAAAATTACTGGTCGAGTGGGCGCGCGCGGGCTTCGGACTGCAACGCGCTGCGATTTGGATTCAGGCGGCGCAGCTCGCGACGGGTTTCGGCCTGGCCGCTTGGCTGTTGCTCGACCACCTCTCGCGCACCGGCGACATCGGCGGTGTTCTGCTTCTGGTGTATTGGGCGCTCAATATTCCGGTGCTGGGGCAGGCGATCGCGGAGGTCGCGTGGCAGTATCCGGGTTACCGGAACACAGCTCTGCGGCTAATGGAGCCACTGGGAGCCCTCGAAGAAACGCCGGCGATCCCGCAGCCGGATGCGTCTCCGGCGGCCCTAGGAAAAGGCGTGGCCCTGGCGCTCGCAAAAGTTACCGTTCGCGCGGCCGGCCATTTGATCCTGGACGAGATCGATCTGCGCATCGAGCCGGGCAGCCATGTGGCGATCGTGGGGCCATCTGGGGCGGGGAAATCGAGCCTGGTCGGGCTACTGCTTGGCTGGCACCGGCCGGCGGCGGGAAGCGTGATGGTGGATGGCGCGCCGCTCGACGGACAGCTCGATGCACTGCGCCGGCAGACGGCCTGGGTCGATCCGGCGGTCCAGATCTGGAACCGGTCCTTCCTCGAGAACATTTGTTATGGCACGGATGCGGATCGCGAACGGGAAGTGGGCGCCGTGATCGAATCCGCGAACCTGCGCCATGTGCTCGAGCAGCTTCCCGGCGGCCTGCAAACAAAGCTCGGCGAAAGCGGCGGCCTGGTTTCGGGCGGCGAGGGCCAGCGCGTCCGCCTGGGCCGTGCCATGCTCCGGCCGGATGTGCGGCTGGTGATTCTGGACGAGCCGTTCCGCGGCCTCGATAGCGAGCAGAGGCGCGAATTGCTGGTGCGCGCGCGCAAGCTGTGGAATCACGCCACGCTGCTCTGCATCATGCACAACATGGAGGAGACCCGCGAGTTCGAACGCGTCATCGTGGTGGAACGCGGGAAGATCGCCGAAGACGGATCGCCGAAGGTTTTGGCCGCGCGGCCGGATTCACGCTATCGCGCGCTGCTCCATGCGGAGGAGGCATTACGCGAAGGCCTTTGGTCTGGAGGTAGCTGGCGCCGCCTCCGGCTGGAGCAGGGAGAATTGACGGAACAATACCAGCGCGGAGGGCAGACCGCATGACGATCGGCACCCCGAACATCACCTGGCCGGCGTCACGTCTGGGCGAAGCTGTGGATTCGCTGGCCCGACGGAGCGGTCTCTCATCCAAAGCGGCGGAAACCCGAAATCCGGGCGCGAGTATCGTCGGCGAACCCGCGGTGCTCAACCGATGGGTGGAGACCGCCGCCGCGAGCCTGGGCCTCGAAGCCGAACCGGCGGGCATCCGTCATTCCGAGCTGGAAGACTATTTGCGCACGGCCGGCCCGGCTGTGATTTGCTTGACGCACAAAGGCGAGCCGCAGTTTCTGGCGGTTCTCGAAGCTCGCGGAAGGATGGTGCATGTACTCGGCCCCGACTTCGCCGTGCACATCTTCGCGGCAGTGCGGCTGAAGGCGCAATTGTGCCAGGAGGTGGAAGCGCCGCTGGCCGGGGAGATCGACCGGATACTGGATCAGGCGGGCATCCTAGCGCGCAGGAGAGAGCGCACGGCGAACGCCATCCTCGCGGACCGTCTTGCGTCTCGCAAGGTGGCGGATGGCTGGAGCCTCCGCCTGCCGCCGGGTGCTTCGTTCTGGCGCCAGTTCCGCGAAATGAAGTTGCCGAAGCGGCTGTTTGCGATGGCCGCCGCGCACCTTGCCGAGTATCTGCTGTGGATCGGCTCCTGGTGGATGATCGGGCAGGCTGCGCTTGGAGGCCGCCTCGACCGCGGCTGGCTGACCGCCTGGGCGCTGATGCTGGTGACGCTGGCGCCGGTCCGCATGCTGCAAACATGGCTGCAAGGCCGCATCGCCATTGCCGGCGGCGGTCTGCTCAAGGTTCGGCTGCTTGCGGGGGCGCTGCGCCTGGAACCGGACGAGATCCGTCACCAGGGCGCGGGGCAGTTCCTCGGCCAGGTAATCGAAGCGGAAGCGGTCGAATCGCTCGCCTTGAGCGGCGGGTTTCTGGCGCTGGTGGCGGCGATCGAGTTGATTCTCGCCGGCGCCGTGCTGGCGGTGGGCGCGGGGGGGCCGGTTCATGCGCTGCTGCTGGCGGCCTGGGTGCTCGTCAGCGTCTGGCTGGGCTGGCGATACTTCCGCAGCGCGCGCAGTTGGACCAGCGACCGTCTCGACATGACTCACGGATTAGTCGAGCGAATGGTCGGTCACCGCACCAGGCTGGCCCAGCAAGCCGCCGGACACTGGCACGATGGAGAAGACCAGGAACTGGATCGGTATTTCTCGCTCTCGCGCGAGATGGACCGCAACGAAGCCTGGTTTCTAGCGTTTGTTCCCCGCGGATGGCTGCTGGTGGGCGTGGCAGGGATCGGCCCGGCTTTCGTGAACGGAACTGGATCGACTGCCGGACTGGCGGTCGCCCTGGGCGGCATCCTGCTGGCTTTCGGCGCGTTGCAACGCTTGACGTCAGGCTTGTGGAACCTGGTTGGCGCGGCCATCGCTTGGGAGCAGGTGGCGCCACTGTTTCATGCCGCGGCGCGACCGGAGACGGCTGGGCATCCCGCCTCCGCGGCCGCCGATAGCTCCGCCAATTCCAAGCTGATTGAAGCTTACGACCTCGTTTTCCGCTATCAGGAGCGTCCGGAACCTGTGCTGCGGCACTGCAATCTTTCCGTCTGGAAAGGCGACCGGATTCTGCTGGAAGGACCGTCGGGCGGAGGCAAGTCCACGCTAGCCTCAATGTTGACCGGGTTGCGGTGTCCGGATTCCGGGCTGCTTCTGGTGGGTGGTCTGGACCGCCATACGCTGGGCCCGATCGGCTGGCGTCGCCGCGTCGCAGCCGCGCCACAGTTCCACGAAAATCACGTGCTCACCGGAACATTCGGCTTTAATGCCCTGATGGGGCGTGACGGCATCCTCACCTGGAACGACTTCCAGGAAGCGGAAACCGTATGTAACGAACTGGGGCTTGGCGACCTGGTCCGGCGCATGCCCGCCGGTATGCTGCAGATGGTGGGGGACACCGGATGGCAACTCTCGCACGGCGAGCGCAGCCGCCTGTTCATCGCCCGCGCCCTGCTGCAGGGCGCAGACCTGATCGTTTTGGACGAGAGCTTCGCTGCGCTCGACCCAGAAAACCTCCAATGCGCGCTCGAATGCGTGCTGCGCCGGGCACGCTCGGTGCTGGTGATCGCACACCGCTAGGGACCTCGAGATTCCGCGCCGGCGCCCGCGGCACACTACACTAACAGGTTGGTCAAACCGATGTCCCGATCCATACTGAGCACATTACTTACATTCTTGATTGCGGCCGGCCCTGGCAGCGCCGCACCCCGCACTGATTTCTCGAACTCGCAACGTCTGCACGATCTGTTGCGGGCCGGAAACCTCTACATTTCACTCGCGGACGCGCTTGCGCTCGCGATCGAAAACAACCTGGACATCGAGCTGGAGCGATACGCCCTGCCGATTGCCGATACCGACGTGCTCCGCGCCAAAGGCGGCGGCACCCTGCGAGGCGTTCTGTTCACTCTCTCGGAAGTTCCAGCGGGCGTCGGTGGGCCTGTCAGCCCGCTGGTGACCAATGCCGCGACTTCCTCGAGCGTGACGCCGGGCAGCACGGTCGCAACCAATGCGCTCGATCTGGGCTTACTCGGGGAGGCGCAGACCAGCCTGTCGGTTCAGGGACTCATTCCACAGTCCAACGGCACGCCGGTACCCAGTTTCGACCCGGCGATCGTGGGTCTCCTGAATTGGGAGCACCAGACCACGCCGCAATCGAATTCCTTCACGCTTGGCGCCAGTTCGCTCGTGGCAAGCACGACCACGGCCAACGCCGGTCTTCAGCAGGGCTTCAGTACGGGCGGTTCGGTGAATGTGGCCTTCAACAACAGCCGACAGCTCAACAACGCGTTCAACAGTTCCTACAGCCCCTTCAACAGCTCCAGCCTGGGTGTGACGGTTACGCAACCCTTGCTGCGCGGCTTCGGCATCAAGCTCAATCGCCGCTTCATCCGTATTGCGGACAACCAGCGCAAGATCACGAGCCTGTTATTCCAGCAGCAATTAATTGAAACGGTCTACGGCGTCACCCGGCTGTATACCGATCTGGTGGCGCTGTACGAAGACGTGAAAGTAAAGGAGGAGAGCGTAGCGTTGGCCGAAAAATTGTATTCCGATACCAAAGCTCAGGTGGATGAGGGAACGCTCGCACCGGTGGAAATGACGCGATCCAACGCACAGGTCTTCACCAGCCGGCAGGATCTGATCAACGCGCGCGGCCTATTAGAGGAACAGGAGGCGATCCTGAAAACTGTTCTCACGCGGCGCGGCAATCAGGATCCCGAGGTGGCGGGCGCGCGCATCGTTCCCACTGACACGCTTACCATCCCGGAAAAGGAAGAAGTGCGTCCTATGCAGGACTTGCTCACCGAGGCCGTGGCGAACCGGCCCGACCTGGACCAGGCCCGGCTGCAGATCCAGAACTCGGAGATTGGCCTCGAGGGCTCGCGCAACCTGCTGCGGCCCGAGGTGGATCTGGTCGGCGTGGTGCAAAACACCGGTCTGGCCGGCGCCGTAAATCCCCTGCGTCCCGGTTTAGAGCCGCCCTTCGTCGGCGGATATGGGGACGTATTGAACCAGCTGGCTACACGCAAATTTCCGACCTACGGCATTGGCGTGCAAGTGACGCTGCCGCTGCGCAACCGCGTGGCGGAAGCGGACGTGACGCGGGACGAGCTGCAGCTCAGGCAGTCGGAGGTCCGGCTGCGCCAGTTGCAGAATCAGGCGCGCCTCGAAGTGGAAGACGCGCTGATCGCCATGCGCCGGGCGCACGCATCGTATGAAGCGGCGGTGAAAACGCGAGTTTTGCAGGAAGAGTCGCTGGCGGCCGAGCAGGCGAAGTACGAGGCGGGAGCCTCGACCAGTTTCTTTGTCATCCAGTACGAGAGCCTGTTGGCCCAGGCGCGGTCCACTGAGGTAGCGGCGAAAAGCGCATACGTCAAGGCCCGGGCGGCACTCGAGCGCGCCACCGGTAGCATTTTGGCAGACAGCCGGATATCCATCGACGCGGCCTATAAAGGCAGGATGTAAACACGAGGTCGGCGGCTACAGCACGCCCGGTTGACGTACTGATTCAGCGCTGCCAGATGATCTGTTCGGCTTCGAGCGGCACGAATGCCCCGGCTTTGAAGGGAACGACGCGCGGCGTGTAATGTCCGGCGGGGCGGCTTGCGGGCACGCTGGCCGAATATACATAGCCGCCGGTTGACCCCATCAGCGCCTCGCCTCTCATCATGGGCTGCCGGATCGGGTCGCCGCCATCCTGCTGCGGATCGGCGTAGAGCTCCACGCGCAGCGCCTCCGGATCGAGTTCATCCAGGTGGACCTGAACCTCGAAGGTGTGGTGATCGTCGTGCGTGAAGATCTTAATGGCGCCGAAGCGGACGCGCCCAAAGTGCGTAGCGAGGGCGCGCTGCCACTCGAGCAGATCAGCGGCGAACTTGCCGCCCGAATCAGCACGCTGGCAGTAAGCGGACGCCGCCGGCAGATAGTGTTCCTCCGCATATTGGCGCACGGTCCGGTTCGCCGAAAATTGAGGCGTTAACCGCGCCATGCTCTCGCGCATCTTCGCCACCCAGCCTTTGGGGATGCCCTGTGCGTCGCGATTGTAGAACTCGGGGATCACGTCGCGCTCGAGCAGGTTATAGAGAGCGTCTGCTTCGGCCCGGTCCCATCCGGGATCCTCCCCATGTTCGTTACCGTCGCCAATCGCCCAGCCCACATCAGGAGAATACGCTTCCGCCCACCAGCCATCCAGCTCCGACAGATTCAGGCCACCGTTCACCAGTACCTTCATGCCGCTGGTTCCGCTCGCTTCCCACGGACGGCGCGGCGTGTTCACCCAGACATCAGCGCCCTGCACCAGCTGCTGGGTCAACAGCATGTCGTAGTCGCTTAGAAAGACTACGCGGGAGCGAACCTCGGGGCGGCGGATGAAGCTGGTCCACTGCCGGATCATCTCCTGCCCGGCCCAGTCCTCCGGGTGCGCCTTACCGGCCAGGATCAACTGCACGGGACGTTGCTGGTTTGTCAGGATGCGCACGAGCCGCTCGGGATCATTGAGGAGCAGGTTAGGCCGCTTATAGGTTGCGAAGCGCCGCGCGAAAGCCAGGGTCAGGTTATCTGGATCAAAGATCCGCTCTGCTTCCGCTACCTCCTCCGGCGCCGCGCCCTCAGTGGCGCGCTGGCGGGCCAGGCGCTTCCGGGTGTACTCCACTAAGCCTCTGGTGGTGTTGGTGCGCAGTTGCCACAACTGGGCGTCGGTTAGTTTGCGGAAATCGTCCTCCACGCATTCCATTTCTCCCCGCCACCGGCTCTCGCCACAAGCGGCCCCCCAAAGCGTGCCGGCGTCCGGCGATTCCCAGGTGGGAAGGTGCACGCCGTTGGTGACATACCCCACGGGAACTTCCCTTTCCGGCCAGCGCGGAAACAATACTTGAAAAATCCTGCGGCTCACCTGGCCATGCAGACGGCTGACGCCGTTCACGCCTCCGCTCCCGCGCGTGGCGAGGTACGCCATGTTGAAGGGCTCCGAACGATCGTCGGGGTTGCGCCGGCCCATCGCGAGCAGATCTCGGATAGAGATGCCGAGGAGCTGTTCTGCATATCGCTTGAGGTATTTCTCCACAAGGTCGGGTGCAAAGCGGTCGAAGCCGGCCTCGACCGGAGTGTGCGTAGTGAAGAGATTCCCGGCGCGAGTGACGGCCATCGCAACATCGAACGGCTGTTTGTTGTCCATCGTGTATGACCGCGCCCGTTCCAGCACGGCAAACGCCGCGTGTCCTTCATTCAGATGGCAGACTTCGGGCCGCATGCCCAACTCCCGGAGGAGCCGCCATCCGCCGATGCCCAGAATGATCTCCTGCTTTATGCGCACCTCCGGCCCGCCGCCATAGAGTTCACTGGTGATGCCACGATACGCCGGCGGATTCGCCGGATCGTTGGAATCGAGCAAATACAAAACGGTCCGGCCCACATGAACGTGCCAGGCGCGAACCCAAAGCTTGAAACCGGGAAGCGCCACGGGAAGGCGCAACCACTCTCCATTTTTTTGCCGCAGGGGCCGGATGGGCAGCTGCCCGGGCTCGTTGAACGGGTAGAGCGCCTGTTGCGCTCCGGCTGCATCGATTTCCTGGCGAAAGTATCCTTGCTGGTAGAGCAGGCCCACGCCGACCACGGGCACTCCCAGATCGCTGGCGGCTTTGAGCTGATCTCCCGCCACGTTTCCCAGCCCGCCCGAATAAATCGGCAGCGCTTCGCTCAACATGTATTCCATGCTGAAGTACGCGACCGACGACAGCCGCGAATTCGGATAAGTCCTCTGAAACCATGCCGTGGATTGTTTCTCTTCGCGTTGTTCCCGCAACAGCTCGTCAACTCTGCGGCGAAAAGCCGGATCGGCTGATGCCGCCTGAAGTTTTTCCTGCGAGACCGTTTGTAGGACCAGCCAGGGATTCTGCGTGAGATCCCACAACTCGGGATCCAGCTTGCCCCATAACTCGTCCGAAGAGCGGTTCCAGGACCAGCGCAGGTTGAGCGCCAGTTCGGCGAGCGTATCAGACGCCTGCGACTCCGCCGGGAAGGTAGTGTAAATTGGATTGCTCATGATTTAGCCTGCGCCACGCCGGAAGCCTCCACGAACGCCTCGCCGACAATGGCCTGCGCTTCCTCCTCGATTCGCCGCAAGTGCTCCCGCCCACGGAAGCTTTCGGCATAGATCTTGTAAATCTCTTCCGTGCCTGAAGGCCGGGCGGCGAACCAGCCGTTTTCCGCGATCACCTTGACGCCGCCAATAGCGTTGCCGTCTCCCGGCGCCTGGGTCAGAATCCTTTGGATCTTTTCGCCGGCCAGAGAGGAAGCGCGGATGTGCTCCGGCGCCAGACTCTGGAGCGCGGCCTTCTGCCGCGCGGTAGCGGGCGCGTCGATGCGGTCATAAACCGGATCGCCGAACTCCTCAGCCAGCGATTGGTAGATTTCGCCCGGGTCGCGCCCTGCGCGCGCGGTGATTTCGGCCGCGAGCAGCGCCGCGATCATTCCGTCCTTATCGGTGGTCCACACCGTCCCATCCGAACGCAGAAAGGCTGCCCCGGCGCTCTCTTCGCCCGCGAAACCGAGTGACCCATCGAGCAAGCCGTCCACAAACCACTTGAAACCAACCGGCACCTCATGGAGGCGCCGGCCCAGCTTTGCGGTTACACGGTCGATCATGCTGCTGCTCACCACCGTCTTACCCACCGCCGAGTCCTGCCGCCACTTCGAACGATTTCCGAACAGGTAATGGATGCAAACGGCGAGGTAATGATTCGGCGGCAGCAACCCGGCGCTTTTGGTGACAACGCCGTGCCGGTCGTGATCGGTATCACAAGCGAGCGCGATATCGAATTTATCTTTGAGTTCGATGAGACGCCGCATCGCGTAGGGAGACGAAGGGTCCATGCGGATCTTGCCGTCCCAATCCAGTGTCATGAAGCGGAAGGTCGGGTCGACCGCGTCGTTCACGACGGTCAGCTTCAGGCCGTAACGGTCGGCGATCGGAGCCCAGTAGTGAACGCCCGCTCCGCCTAAGGGGTCCACGCCGATCTTGATACCGGAGCTCCGGATCGCGCCCATGTCGATCACGTTTACGAGGTCAGTCACATACTCAGCGACAAAATCGTGCTGCTGAGTACCCGGCGCGTGCATCGCTTTCTCGAAAAGAATGCGTTTCACACCGCTCAGGCCATTTTCGAGGAACTCGTTGGCCTGGTCCTGGACGAAACTGGTGATCTGGCCGCCGGCGGGCCCGCCGTTGGGCGGGTTGTACTTAAATCCGCCATCCGCCGGGGGATTGTGGGATGGAGTAATGACGATCCCGTCGGCGAGTCCGGTTTTTCTGCCCCGGTTGTAGTTCAGAATCGCGAGCGAAACCGCGGGCGTGGGGGTGTATTCGCCTTTAGGCGAAATCATCACCGCCACATCGTTGGCGGCCAACACTTCTAGCGCGCTGGCGAAGGCCGGCTCGGCGAGCGCGTGCGTATCGGCTCCAAGGAACAGCGGCCCGTTAATGCCCTGTTGATGGCGATAGAGGCAGATAGCCTGCGCGATCGCCAGGATGTGCCATTCATTGAAGGCCCGGTCGAAAGAAGAGCCGCGGTGGCCCGACGTTCCGAAGGAAACTCGCTGCTCCGCAACTGCCGGGTCGGGACGTTCGGCGAAATAGGCCGTAACCAGCCGGGGTACGTTGGCCAGGTCGGACGGAGCCGCTGGAGATCCGGCGCCCGGATGAACTTTCATTGTCTCTCCTATGATGCCGAAGGTCCGGCTTACGTTTCATGCTGCCACATCCCACGCGCCAGCATGTGATAGCATGAACGTGAAATTCCACAGATAAACCATCCCCTGACAACGCGAATCGACGCCCGCGAACGCTTGATCCTCGCGCTTGACGCGACCAACGACCCGCACAATCCTGATCGCATGATCGACGCGGACGACGCCCGGCGCATGGTCGGCGAACTGGACGACTTAGTGTCGTTCGTTAAGGTCGGCTGGGCGCTCTACATGGCTGGCGGTAATCAGGTGGTGCGTGAGTTTGTCGAACGGGGCAAGCAGGTCTTCCTGGACCTCAAGTTCGGAGACATTGACGAAACGGTGAAGCGGCTGGTCCTGGTGGCCGTAGATCAAGGCGTGAGCTTTATCACTCTTAACGCGGGCTTTAGCGCGGTGCGAGCTGCCGTGAAGGCACGTGGAAATACCCAACTCAAGATTTTACTTGTCACCATGTTAACCAGTTGGAGCGAAGCTGACCTCGCGGAGATGGGCTTCACGTTGTCAGCCTCTGAATATGTGGCGTTCCGCGTCAAGGGCGCGATTGAGGCCGGATGCGACGGCGTCATCGCGTCGGGCCGGGAAGTGGCAGAGATTCGGCGAATCGCGCCCCCAGGCTTCCTTGTGGTTACGCCGGGTATCCGGCCGGGCGGCGCCGGACATGACGATCACAAAAGAGCCGTTACGCCGGGGGCCTCGATTTTGGCCGGCTCCGATTATCTGGTGGTCGGGCGGCCGATCACTACCGCCGCGAATCCACGACTAGCCACTACCGCCATCCTCGAAGAAATGCAGCAGGCATTCGACGCGCGCACTCCCTCCTCCCGCTAACCTTTAGCCGCTCGGATCGTCGATGATATCTAATGGAGCCTTTTTCATGAAACAAACCAGGTTTTCTCGCCCGGCATTGGCCTTCGCTCTCAGTGCCGCGCTTCTTGGCCCCGCGATCGGCCGCGCCGAGGAGGGCATGTGGACCTTTGATAACCCTCCGATCAAGCAGCTTGGGGAGAAGTACCATTTCACGCCGACGCGCGAGTGGCTCGACCATGTGCGCCTCTCGAGCGTGCGCTTGAACGATGGCGGCTCGGGGTCCTTCGTGAGCCCTCACGGGCTGCTGCTCACCAACCATCATGTGGCCCTCGGCCAGCTACAGAAAAACTCCACCGCCGCTCACGATTACGTAAAAGACGGGTTCTACGCCCCGACGCCGGGCCAAGAGATGAAGTCGCCGGATCTCGAGGTGAACGTGCTGGTGTCGATGGAGGACGTGACGGGCCGCGTGCTGGGGGCGCTCAAGAAATCGAAGACAGCCGAAGAGGAATTCGCGGCGCGCAAGGCCGTGATTGCCGATATCGAGCGGGAGAGCCAGCAGAAGACGGGCCTTCGTTCCGATGTCGTTACCTTGTATCAGGGCGGCGAATACTGGCTCTACTGCTACAAGAAGTACACCGACGTGCGGTTGGTGTTCGCGCCGGAGCAGCAGATCGCCTTCTTCGGCGGAGATCCGGATAACTTCACTTACCCGCGCTATGACATCGATTTCGCGTTGTTCCGTGTCTACGATAACGGCAAGCCGATCGAGAGCAAGGAACATCTGAAATGGAACCCCAAGGGGGCGGGCGAGAACGAGCTGGTTTTCGTCTCCGGCCATCCGGGAGCGACGCAACGGTTGGACACGATGGCGCAGCTCACTCTCGAGCGGGACGTAGCCGAGCCGAGCATCCTTAAAATTCTCAAGCACCGGCTCGCTGTGCTCCGGCGGTACTCGGCGGAAGGACCCGAGCAGGCCCGTCAGGCCACCGACGATATTTTTGGTTATGAGAATTCGCTCAAAGCATACGAGGGACGTGAAGAGGGCCTGCTGGACGCGCATGTGATGGGCAAGAAGCAGAAGGAAGAAGACGCATTTCGGGACAAGGTGATGGCAAATCCGGAGTGGAAGGCTGCCTATGGCGGGGCATGGCAGGCGATTGCCGAGGCGGAACGCAAGGCGGCCTCGCGCGCTAACGAACGGTTCTTCCACGGGCTGGATTCCGAACTGGCGAATCTGGCAAAGACCATCGTGGAATACGTCGCTGAAGTCAAGAAGCCGGACGGCCAGCGGCTGCCGGGCTATCACGAAGCGCAGCTCGATTCGCTCCGATTCCAGTTGTCCTCACCGGCTCCCGTCTATAAGGCCATGGAGACCGCACGCATCGCCGGTGCCTTGCAGCAGGACCTGGACGAAGTTGGGCCCGACGATCCATTCGTCAAACTGGTGCTCGATGGCAAAACGCCGCAGGATGTGGCCACGGCCCTGGTAAGCGGAACGAAGATGGAAGATCCGGCAGTGCGCAAGAAGCTGATGGAGGGCGGTGAAGCGGCGGTGGCGGCTTCCGACGATTCCATGATTGTGCTGGCGCGCAAGCTCGATCCGATGCGCCGCGAGCTCGTCAAGTGGACCGAGGACAACATCCAGAGCGTCGAGCAGAAGGCCGGCGAACAAATCGGCAAGGCACGCTTTGCGGCTTATGGGAAGACCACCTATCCGGACGCCACTTTCACGCTCCGGCTTTCCTACGGCCAGGTCAAGGGCTACCCCATGAACGGCACCAAGGCGCCCTACAAGACCACGTTTTACGGCTTGTATGATCGCGCCACCAGCTTTGATTTCGACGGACCGTTCGACTTGCCCAGCCGCTACAAAGAAGGACGCTCGAAGCTGGATCTTTCCACTCCGCTCAACTTCGTCACCAGCAACGACGTGATCGGCGGCAATTCCGGTTCGCCGGTGATCAACCGTAACGGCGAGATTGTCGGGCTGATTTTCGATGGAAACATCGAGTCGCTGGTGGGCGATTTCGTCTACGATCCCGAAAAGAACCGCTCCGTGGCCGTACATACGGCCGCCGTGACCGAGGTGCTGCGCAAGCTCTACGGCACTGGGAAACTGGTGGACGAGCTGCTGCCGAACTAAACTAGGGGCCGGGCACGCCCGGTCCAACCTGCCATGACACAATGAACCTGTCATGGAGACCATCAAGTATCAACTGGCCGAAGACCGCCTTCCGCGGGTCTGGTACAACATCGTCCCCGATCTTCCGAAACCGCTGGCTCCGGTCTTGCATCCCGGCACGCACAAGCCCATCGGGCCGGACGATCTGGCGCCGCTGTTTCCCATGAGCATCATCCTGCAGGAAGTGAGCGGCGAGCGGGAGATCGAGATTCCGGAGGAGGTCCGGCAGGTTTACGCGCAGTGGCGGCCCACGCCGTTATATCGAGCGCGGCGTCTGGAAAAGGCGCTCGACACCCCCGCCCGCATCTACTACAAGTACGAGGGCGTCAGCCCGGCCGGCTCGCACAAGCCCAACACCGCTGTCGCCCAGGCCTACTACAACAAGAAGGAAGGGACGAAGCGGCTGATTACGGAGACCGGCGCCGGGCAGTGGGGATCGTCGCTCGCCATGGCCTGCGCTTTTTTCGGCATCGAATGCAAGGTGTTCATGGTGCGGGTGAGCTACGATCAGAAGCCCTACCGCCGGGCACTAATGGAAACGTTCGGCGCAACGGTCTCGGCCAGCCCCAGCCGCGAGACCCAATCCGGACGGGCCATCCTGGCGGAGCATCCCAATTCAACCGGTTCGCTGGGCATCGCTATCTCGGAAGCGGTCGAGGTAGCGGCGCAGGACCCGCACGCGAAATATTCACTCGGCAGCGTGCTCAATCACGTGCTGCTGCACCAAACCGTGATCGGTGAAGAAGCCATCGAGCAGATGGCCATGGCGGGCGATGATCCCGACGTGATCGTCGGCTGCACTGGCGGCGGGTCGAACTTCGCCGGCATCGCGCTGCCGTTCCTCGGGCGCAAACTGAAAGGCAAGTCGAAGGCGCGCATCGTGGCGGTCGAGCCGGCCGCGTGCCCTAGCCTCACCAAAGGCCGGTTCACCTATGATTTCGGCGACACCGCGCACCTCACACCGCTGGTCAAGATGTTCACGCTCGGCAGCATTTTCGTGCCGCCGGGCATTCACGCGGGCGGCCTGCGGTACCACGGCATGGCGCCGCTGGTTTCGCACCTGCTGGACCTCGGCTTGATCGAAGCCACCGCGGTGCAACAGCTCGATGCGTTCGCCGCGGGCGTCGAGTTCGCGCGCGCCGAGGGGATCATTCCCGCGCCGGAAGCGAATCACGCCGTAGCCGGCGCTATCCGCGAAGCGCTGCGCGCCAAGCAGGAGGGCGTGAGCCGCGTGATCCTGTTCAATCTGTGCGGCCACGGTCACTTCGACATGCAGGCGTACATCGACTATCACGCCGGCAAGCTCCAGAATTATGACTATCCGGCCGAAGAAGTCGCCATGGCGCTGGCAGGATTGCCGGCGGTGGAGACGGTTTGAAATGATCTTGGTCACCGTTCCGGAAACGCCGCGATTGTTGTTGGAGGTAGCGTGCTCGACGATAGAGCCACCCGTCTGAAGCAGCTCATCGAAACGGGGAAACAGAAAGGCTATGTCCTCTACGACGACATAGACGGGTTGTTGCGTGGAGATTATGAAGGTGGACCTGAGCTCGACGATCTTCTTTCATCGATCGAGGACGCCGGCATTGAGATCCTCGACGAACCGAAGATCTCGTCCGGGCAAACCCAGCAGCCCAGCGGCGAACCTACCAACTCCGATGATCCCGTACAAGTATATTTGGCCGAGCTAGCCAAGATCCCTCAGCTCACTCGCGAGGCTGAGATCGAACTGGCCAAACTGAGCCAGCTTGGCGGGCAGGAAGCTGAAGCCGCCAAGTACCAGCTCGTGGAGGCAAATTTGCAGCTGGTGGTCTCTATTGCCAAGCGTTACGCTAACCGCGGAGTACACCTGCTCGACTTGACTCAAGAGGGCAACACCGCGCTGATGACTGCAGTCGAAAAGTTCGACTACAACCGCGGCTATAAGTTCTCGACTTACGTTACCTGGTGGGTGCGCCAGTCCATCATTCGAGCTACGCGACCGAAGTAGGCGAAACATAGTGGGCGACGGTCGCGATAGTCCCTTGGCCTTGACTCCGATGTCCGCTATTTCCCCCTGACCTCCAACAGCAGATGCTTCTGGAACGTCACCTCGAGCGTTGCCACCGGACCCTGCACTGTCCCCAGATCCTTGCCGTTCTCGTAATCGGTGACGCGATAGCCGCGATTCTCCAGGCCTCGCAGTTCGATTTTCCCTTTCCACTCCGGAGCGTAGAAGGCGTAATACAGATTCTTCCCCTTGCGGATGGCGTGGGCTTCCGGGCGGTCGAAGCCGATATCGTACAGCGCGCCGAGATACTCGCCGCGCGAGAGCATCTTGTCGTTGTAGAGCCCGATCCATTTCGCCCACACCTGCTCCTTGGCGGGTGTCAGGTCGTCGCGGTTGCGCCCGGCTGAACCAGGGGGCCAGGTGAATTCCGAGCCAACCACGCCGCCGACCCCTATCGTCGATGCGAAATCGTCGTGGCCCGTGCTCAATTCCACGTGGTCGCCGAAGTAGGCCGTCGCATCACCATGCAGCGCCTTTAGCGTTTTTCCCTTGGAGCGTACCTGGAACGAGCTTCCGGGGTCGGATGCCACGCTCATGTTCACGTAGGGAAGCGTGTAGAAGTTGGCCGCCGTGCCGCAAGGGCACCACTCGACCAATACATCCGGCCTGATTCGCCGCGCCGTGTCGTAGATCATCTTGAAAAAAGCCGGCATGGCTTCGACAGAT
>Ga0075426_10001377_pt1 | contig 17229 bp, 13 predicted proteins | sample SoiMethybrSBSTD5_FD_75304 | JGI IMG/M metagenome (GOLD analysis project Ga0075426, IMG submission 75304) | Bulk soil microbial communities from a Populus tree surrounding site in Tennessee, USA - Soil MetaG P. TD hybrid SBSTD5 | ecosystem: Environmental > Terrestrial > Soil > Tree plantation... | reverse complement strand
TCGGCGATGCGGCCCTCGTTCAACGACTGCTGTTCCTTGGCGGCGTGATATTCCGCGTTTTCCGCGAGGTCGCCGTGGCCGCGCGCCTCGGTGATCTGCTGAATAATGCGCGGCCGGTCCACCGCCTGGCGGTGGCGCAATTCGGCCTCGAGGGCGGCATAGCCCGCGCCGGTCATCGGGATCTTTTCCATGGCTCACTCCGAGACCCTGGTCGACTCACAATAATTCGCCGATCGCGCGCCGGTTGATCGGGGCGCCGCGACCGCCGAAGGGTTACGAACACGTTGTCGCCTTAAATCGGCACGCCCCCGGCCGTTTGCTAGACCCGGTTGCCGAAGTAGCTTTGCAGCGCACGAACCTCGAGATCGCCGCTCAAATAAGCCTTGATCCCCTGCGCCGCGGCGACAGCTCCGGATAGGGTGGTGTAATACGGCACTTTATGCAAGAGGGCGGCGCGCCGCAAAGAGCGTGAATCGGCAAGGGCTTGGGCGCCCTCGGTGGTATTGAACATAAGCTGCACCTGGCCGTTCTTGATGGCGTCGACGATGTGCGGGCGGCCTTCGTGGACCTTGTTCACCTTCTCGACCGTCACCCCTTGCGCGGCGAAATAGCGCTGCGTTCCGCTGGTCGCGATCAGGCGGAAGCCGATCGATTGCATCAGCCGCACGGCCTCGAGAATGCGCGGCTTGTCCTCGTCCTTGACCGATATGAACACGGTGCCGCTCTTCGGGATCGCCGCCCCGCCGCCGAGCTGGCTCTTGGCGAAGGCGATCGAATAGTCGAGGTCGAGCCCCATCACCTCGCCGGTCGAGCGCATCTCCGGCCCGAGCACGGTGTCGACGCCGGGGAAGCGCGCGAAGGGAAACACCGCTTCCTTGACCGCGATGTGCTTCAGCGCATGTTTCTTCAGCCCGAAGCTGGCGAGGTTTTCGCCGGCCATGATGCGGGCGGCGATCTTGGCGACCGGCACGCCGATGGTCTTGGCGACGAACGGCACGGTGCGCGAGGCGCGCGGGTTCACCTCGAGCACGTATATATCGCCGTTCTTGATCGCGTATTGCACGTTCATCAGCCCGCCGACGTGGAGCGCCAGCGCCAGCGCCCGCGTCTGCTCTTCGAGGTCCCGGATCGCCGCCGGCTGCAGTGAATGCGGCGGCAGCGAGCAGGCGCTGTCGCCGGAGTGAATGCCGGCCTCTTCGATGTGCTCCATGATGCCGGCGATGAACACGTCCTTGCCGTCGGCGAGCGCGTCGACGTCGACCTCGATCGCGTCGGAGAGATAGCGGTCGATCAGCACCGGACTCTTGCCGGAGACGATGACGGCCTCCTTCATGTAGCGCTCGAGGGAAGCGGCGTCGTAGACGATCTCCATCGCGCGCCCGCCGAGCACGTAGGAGGGGCGGATCACCACCGGGTAGCCGATCCGCTCGACCACGCGCCGCGCCTCGGCGGCGCTCTTGGCGATGCCGTTTTCCGGCTGGCGCAGTTTGAGGTCGTCGAGCAGCGTCTTGAAGCGGTCGCGGTCCTCGGCGAGGTCGATCATGTCGGGCGAGGTGCCGAGAATCGGCACCTTGGCCTTTTCGATCGCGTCGGCGAGTTTCAAGGGCGTCTGGCCGCCGAACTGCACGATGACGCCGGCGAGCGTGCCGTTGGTCTGCTCGCGGGCGAGAATTTCCAGTACGTCCTCGGCGGTGAGCGGCTCGAAATAGAGGCGATCCGAAGTGTCGTAGTCGGTCGAGACCGTCTCCGGATTGCAGTTGATCATGATGGTCTCGAAGCCCGCCTCCTTCAGCGCGAAGGCGGCGTGGCAGCAGCAATAGTCGAATTCGATGCCCTGGCCGATGCGGTTGGGGCCGCCGCCGAGGATGGCGATTTTCTTCGCGTCGGAAGGCCGCGCCTCGTCGGCGGGCGCGCCGGCGAACGGCGGGTCGTAGGTCGAATACATGTAGGCGGTGGGCGAGGCGAATTCGGCGGCGCAGGTGTCGATCCGCTTGTAGGCCGGCCGCACGGAAAGCGCGCGGCGGCGCTTGGTGACCTCGGCCTCGCTCAAATTCGTGAGCGTCGCGAGCCGGGCGTCGGAAAATCCCTGCCCCTTCAGCCGGCGGAACGCGCCTGCCGTCTTCGGCAGGCCCTTTTCCCGGATCTCGGCCTCGCCGTCGACGAGGGCGCGAATTTCGGCGAGGAACCAGGGATCGATCCGGCAAAATTCGTGGATATCGTTGTCGGAAAAGCCGAGCCGCATCGCCTGCGCCACCTTCAGGATGCGCTCGGGCGTGGGCGTGCTCAGCGCGGCGCGAATCGCGTTCTTGTCCTCGCCCTGGCAGAGCCCATCGATGGCGATTTCGTCGAGGCCGTCGCAGCCGGTCTCCAGCGAGCGCAGCGCCTTTTGCAGGGATTCGCGGAAGCTGCGCCCGATCGCCATCGCTTCGCCGACCGATTTCATCGAGGTGGTGAGCGTGGGCTCGGCGCCGGGAAACTTCTCGAAGTTAAAGCGCGGAATCTTGGTGACGACGTAATCGATCGTCGGCTCGAACGAGGCCGGCGTGGCGCCGCCGGTGATGTCGTTGGCGATCTCGTCGAGCGTGTAGCCGACGGCGAGCCTTGCTGCGACCTTGGCGATGGGAAAGCCCGTGGCCTTGGAGGCGAGCGCGGAGGAGCGCGAGACGCGCGGGTTCATCTCGATCACGATCAGGCGGCCGGTGGCGGGATCGACCGCGAACTGCACGTTGGAGCCGCCGGTCTCGACGCCGATCTCGCGCAGCACCGCGATCGAGGCGTCACGCATCATCTGATATTCCTTGTCGGTGAGCGTGAGCGCCGGCGCCACCGTGATCGAGTCGCCGGTGTGCACGCCCATCGGATCGAGGTTCTCGATCGAGCAGATGATGATGCAGTTGTCTTTTTTGTCGCGCACCACCTCCATCTCGAATTCCTTCCAGCCGAGCACCGATTCCTCGATCAGCACTTCGCTGGTGGGGGAGGCGTCGATGCCGCGCTCGACGATCTCGACGAACTCGGACTTGTTGTAGGCGATGCCGCCGCCGGTGCCGCCCAAGGTGAAGCTCGGGCGGATGATGGCGGGAAGCCCGATGTCGTCGAGCGCGGTGAGCGCCTGCGCTAGCGTCTTGATCTGATGCGAGCGCGGGGTCTCGAGGCCGATCTTCTTCATCGCCTCGCGGAACAGTTCCCGGTCCTCGGCCTTGTCGATCGCTTCCGCCGTGGCGCCGATCAATTCGACGGCGAATTTTTCCAGCACCCCCATCTTGCGCAGGCTGAGGGCGCAATTGAGCGCGGTCTGCCCGCCCATCGTCGGCAGCAGCGCGAAGCCGCCGGGAACGACGTTGCGCTCCTTCTCGATGATCTTCGCCACGATCTCGGGCGTGATCGGCTCGATATAGGTGGCGTCGGCGAGATCGGGATCGGTCATGATCGTCGCCGGATTGGAATTCACCAGCACCAGCCGGTAGCCCTCGGCCTTCAGCGTCTTGCAAGCCTGGGTGCCGGAATAGTCGAACTCGCACGCCTGGCCGATGACGATCGGCCCGGCGCCGATGATCATCACGGTGGTTATGTCGGTGCGTTTCGGCATTGGAACGGATTAACCTCTAATCCCTCTCCCCATTGGGGAGAGGGTAGGGTGAGGGGGAACGGCGTGGCGGATTTGCGTGCCAGAAGACTTCGGCGAAATGCCACGGATGCCGAGCGCCTGATATGGGCGCGTCTGCGCGGACGGCGGTTCGCGGGTTACAAGTTCAAGCGACAGGTACCGATCGCGGGCTTTGTAGTCGACTTTGTCGCGCCCCAGGCGAAGCTCATCATTGAGATTGACGGCGGCCAGCATGCCGCCCGTATCGAAGAAGATCGCCTGCGCACGGAAGAGCTTGAACGATTCGGCTACCGCATCGTGCGTTTCTGGAATCACGATGTTCTGAACAATATCGAGGGTGTTTTCGAAGCGCTGGTTCAAGAGCTTCACATCATCCGTTGATCCCCTCACCCCAACCCTCTCCCCACGGGAGAGGGAGGAATAAGGCACATAAAAAAAGGGCGCGCGAGCGCGCGTCCATGTGGCCAAACGCGGATCGGAAGCCTGACGCCCGCCGCGGCGAGGCGGTCTTAGCCGAGATTCGCCCGGCGGGGAAGTAGAGCATGATCCCGAAAAGTGGGAACCGGTTTTCGGGAAAGATGATGCTCCAGCAAGTCTTAGGCAGTCTTGATCGCCTCGAAGGCCATGCGCTGCTGATTGTGGCCGAAGTTCTTGGCGAGCCGCTTTGGCGAAAAGCCGGCCGCGCGCAGGAGATCGAGCATCTCGCGCTCGCTGTAGTGCGCGAGACCCAGTTCGGCGCGGAGCTTGCGATAGCGCGAGAACAACGTGCGCGCGAGGCCGAAGAGGGCGGCGATCAGAAATCCGTTGGCGGCGGCGAAGCGGAGGAGGGCGAGCGCGTCGGCGGCGGCGCTCTGCTTCGGGCCGATGACGTCGGCGATCACCAGCTTGCCGCCGGGCTTCAAGGCATGCCGCCAGGCGGCGAGGAGCGCCTCTAATTCGTCGCGCTTCAGGTACTGCACGAGCGAATTGACGACGACGAGATCGAGGCAGGCTTCCGGCAGGCGCGCGACCTCGTGCGGCCCGATGACGCGGATTTTCGGCTCGTCGGCGAAGCGGGCGGCGACGCGGGCGCGCACGCCGGGCGCCGCCTCGCACAGCAGCAGGCCGCCGCATTGCGCCGCCACCAGATCGGCGTGCAGCGCCTCGCCGCAGCCGTGATCGAGCACGCGCGCCTCCGCCGCGGGCAAGAGCCGGACGATATCGGCGGCGATGGCGCGGTAATGCACGTCGAAATGGCGCGCATTGACGTAGATCGGATGATCGCTGTCCCAGAAGCTGACCCAGTCCCGCATGGCGTTTCCGAATTCAATTTCCCTCCCCTTTAGGGGAGGGATCGGTTATTTTGCAACCCTTGCACCGGTTCACCGAGGTATGCCGAGCGAGCGCATGCGGTTCACGATCGCCCTGATGGGGATGTTGCTTGTTGGCTCGCCGGCGGCGCGCGCCGTGCAGCCGCCGCCGCTGCTCGTTCACGGCCGCTGCCACATGGGCGAGTGCTCGTTCACCGAGATCGAGTCGACGAAGACAATCGCCGCGCGGCCGGGCGGTCAGCTGGTTGCGGCCAAGGAGCGCTCGGCGGTGGTAAAGGCGCCGGTGAAGAACGGCGAGCTGCGCTATGATCTGGTGCAGCCGCCGAAATTCCTTGGCCTGGTCAAGCTGAGCTATGCGTTCTGCTCGACCGAGCGGCCGGCCTTCGTGTTTTACCTCGACGGGCGATTTCACGCCCATGTGCTGAACGTCGGCGATTCGACCGGCGTCTCCGGCTACAACACCGACTCGCATTTGTTGTATTGGGCGATCTGCCACCAAAAGACGGTGCGCGCCGAGGATCTGGCGGGCGAGGCGCTGGCGAAAGAGGCGCAGGCGCTCGGCTATCACAAGGTGCCGGAGGCGGAGAAGGGGCAATACGAATTCAGAAACCGGCGCAAGATGATGGGATTTTTTGGGTTGTGAGCGGATAGTTGCTCGTGCGCGCCGCGCAACTGTAGCGCCGACATCGGCCGCGCGCCGTTCGTCGATTTTACTTCCGGCTATTTCGCGCGGGCGCAATCGAAGCAGCCGAAACGGGGCGCGCGCGAGCCGTGGCGGGTGCACCAGGACTACGTCAAGGACCTGATCGCCTTTCGCTACCGCGCGCTCGACGACGGGGTGATGGAATTCGCTTGAGGGTGAGTGCTGAGCTGAACCGCTGCGGAGACGGTGGCGAAAGAGACAAGCGTTCGGCTATCGCAAGATGCCGGAGGCGGAGCAGGAGCAATACGAATTTAGGAGCGGGCGCAAGGTTTTTTGGATTGTGAGGAAAGAGGAAAACCGACCGACCCCATGCCTGCAACGACACCAGCGTTATTGCGCGCCAGAATGAGGTCAGCCGAGCACAGGAAGTTGAGTTAATTATTCCAGGCACAAATTGAATGTCAGGTTTTCGAACAGGCCATCGCCGTCAGGTCTGCCTGACGGCGATGAAGGATGCCACATAGCCCACCGGGGCGGATCCATGAGGTTTCGCACGAATGACGGTGCCCACTAGTGCGGGGATTTGGCTAACCCCGGTAGGCCATTCATACGCGAGATAGGCATAGTAGTCGTATTCCCACCCCGCTGTCTGGCTGCCCGGCCTACCCGTCCCAACCATATTCACTGTCAGCGGCGCGTTTCCAACGGCAGGGCGGACACTGCCTTTTAGATCGAGGCCGCCGCTTCCCCAATCAATAATTCCCTTCAGCCCGGCGTCGGCGATGGGATCGAATGTGAACGTAGCCTCGGCGAAAATCAGATCGAGGGCCTTTTGAGCATCATCTCCGACCGGAATAGCGTTATTGTGAAAGCTTCGATACGTCCATTTACCAACTAGATCTTTGCTTTGCATTTTACCCTCCGATGCCTCGATCGGTCCATTCCTTCGTCATAATCAGCACGAAGACATTCGTCATCTCGTTAGCAATGAGCGGCACAGAGCAGTAGTACGACGTCACCACGCGAACGGACATTTGTCCGCAGGCGGTAGTGTACTCTGCACTGGAGGATCGGGATAATATTGGAGGGTCTGCTGAATCTCCTGTGCGACCGCGTAGCTGCTTAGGAGCTCGACCAGCTTGAGGGCTTCGTCGAGGCCGGACGAGATCCCACCTCCGGTCAAACGGTTGCGATCAAGTACAAAGCGCGGTTGTCCTGCACTCACTTTGATCTTGGGAAACTGCTTGAGGCAGGGAATAAACGCCCAATGCGTGGTCGCCCGATATCCGTCGAGGAGACCAGCCGCTGCCAGCAGCAATGCACCTTCGCAAACCGAACAGACATATTGCGCATTCCGGCTTCGATCGATCAGAAAATCAAGGTACGTGCGGCTGGGGCCGCTCATCAGCAGTTTCAGTGCCGACGGATCTCCTCCCGGAACCCACAAGACATCGAGAGCCGGGGTGGTGGCAAAACTGTTTGGCGCGATGAACGTAAATCCGTCGCGCGCAGTGATGTTGCCCGGCCTTTCCGCGATCAGGCGTACGTCGACCGACGGTTCCATCCAACTTAGAACCTCGTGAGCCGCCGTCACGTCGAGCAAGTCGACACCGTCATAGACCGGAATGCCGATGATCACGTTCTGCTCTCCTGGTTCGTCCAGAGGACTGTAAGCTTACGGTCCCCGTGGACAGGAAGCGTCATACTCGTTGCGGTTGTGTCCTTAATTCAATCTATGGTAGGTTTTTTTAACGGGAGGTATATCGACATGATTGGTGGTAATGTGCAAGGCCTGTGTGCGCTTCGTACGCCGACACGTATACCGAACGCACGATAAAGATTCGGATGCAGAAGTTACCGCAAGGGAGCGATCGCTTGATTAAGCCATTGTAGGCATATGCATCGCTGCGTTGAAGTCACCGCCACGATTGAGTGCAAGCCGAACCCATAATTTAAGTTGTGCATGAATAGGGAGGCGTGCCGATGACACGAACACGAAGGGAAATACGGGCACTCGGAGATACCTGGAATGATACGATTCTCTGGTACGCCAAGGCCGTGCGAGAGCTTGCAAAAAGGCCGGTCACCAAAAAGGCAAGCTGGCGTTATCTCGCTGCGATGCATAACTTCGATAAAAATGCGTGGATCAGACTCGGATATCTGTCCGCCACTGAAGCCTTGCCGGAACAGACGGAGCAGGACCGATACTGGAAGCAGTGCCAGCACCAGACATGGTATTTCTTTCCGTGGCATCGGGCGTATCTCCATACTTTCGAAGACATCGTTGGGGACGTGGTCCAATCGCTCGGCGGACCCGCGAACTGGGCACTTCCTTATTGGAATTACAGCGACACAAAGAACAAAAACGCAGGAAAGATTCCTGACGCGCTTTTGAAGCCGAAGTTACCCGATGGCTCGGACAACCCGCTTCTGGTCGCGGCCCGGTTTGGAACCTCGGTACCGCCGGGACACGCCGATCTAACGGACCGAATAGCGGATAACGATTTTATCGGGCTCGACACGGGCCCGAGCATCGGTGTCGGTGGACCGCGCACGATCTTTTCGCTGCACGGTACAAATGAAGGATTGGTCGAAGCGCAGCCGCACGATCTCGTTCACGGCGATGTCGGTGGGCGGGGCGGTCTTATGTCGAGCACCACCACCGCGGCACTAGACCCGATTTTCTGGCTGCACCACGCCAACATCGATCGACTCTGGGAGGTATGGCTGGCTCGTGATCCGTTGAACAAGAATCCGATTGATCCTGACTGGCTCAACGGCCCAACCCAACTCCGTGCCTTTTTTCTGTTCGGCGCCGACGAGAAGGATCGGCCGTCGAACCCTATAGACGTGCAGTCGACAGCGGCGCTTGGTTACAATTATGATGACATATCTGATCCCTTGAAGGGCGTCACCAGGCGCTCGATACGGCTCGCAGCATTGCTGCCCCGCGTGAAGAATCGTGAATTCGCGGCCGAATTGGAGGTTCGGACCATGAGCAGCCCCCCAACATCCGAACTCATGGGCTCGAACGACTCGGAGATTTCTCTTGGACCAAAGCCTGTCAAAAGCCGCTTGAAGCTGGCGACCGGCCCGCTCACCACTCTCTCGAAAAGCTTCACCCGTTCTCTCATGAAAGCCGAAACGCCTGGTGAGCCTGACCGCGTCTTCCTTCAGCTGGAGAACATACGCGGGAAGGACGGATCGGGTATCCTCGATGTAGTCCTTCACAAGCCCGACGCGCCTGCCGGCTCTACCGGTATCCGGGCGGGCTCAATCTCTCTTTTCGGGTTGGAGCAGGCGTCGCAACCTGATGGCGACCACGCTGGCAACGGCCTGAACAAGACGCTCGAGATCACGAAGGCGATTGATGCGATGAAGCTCGATCCTGCCCAAGCCGATGCCTTGGATGTCGAGATTATTCCGCGTTCCGACGTTCGCAAGCAGGACGAGATCAAAGTCGGACAGATCAGCGTTTACCGGCAGTCCGGCCGATGAGGTTAGCGTTCGCCGCGCTCAAGGCGATGGCGTCGGGACGTTCCTGGCCGATCGTTGCGATCAGCGCGGTTGCCTGGGTACTCGTTATCGGATCCGACCAGTCAGTTCTGGTGCCCAATCTTTGCTTGTCGAACTCGACGGCGGATTGGACGGGCAGCCCCTGGTTTGAAGCGGTTGTCTCGATGAACGCCTCTACCGGGCAGGCCGTTTCTTGGTTCGTCATGTTGCTGGCCATGATGACACCACTGATCTGGCAGCCTCTCGTTCATGTTTGGGACCGGAGTCTAGCGAAGCGGCGGGCGCAGGCTATTCTGCTGTTCCTTGGGGGCTATCTCGGCGTTTGGATGATCATCATGGCCCTCCTGGCATTTCTCGCAGTCGCCCTGAGGCGTGTTGCAGGAAGCGAAACTGTAGCTTTTGTTATTGCGGTCGGTTCCGCGATTTTATGGCAAATGACGCCTATTAAAATGCGATTTCTCAGACGCTGCCACGTTCTCAGGCCTTTGCCGGCTTTCGGCCTGTATGCCGATTTCGCTAGCTTCCGCTTTGGAGCGGAGATAGCGCGTTCCTGTATTATTGCATGCTGGGCGATTATGCTGGTGCCGTTCACCAGCGAAATTGCGCATATTCCCATGATGGGGGTAGCCGCCTTACTGATGCTCTCTGAACGCTACTCGTGGCCGCGTAAGTCAGCTTTTCTATTGGCACATAATTTTTGGCATCATTTTTCAGGCTTAGATTTCAAACATTATGGGCTTCCACGACCGCTTTGATCTTCTCGTAGGCTTCGCCGGATTGGGAACGTCGCGCACGCCGACGCCGCTCGCCGAGACATTTCCGAATCCCCACACCATAAAGTAAAGGAGAGCTGCAACGGCGGTTGCTGCAGCAATGTGATCCATCCGATGAACACGGGGTTGAGCGATAATTTCATGACTTATGTTGCTTCATCATCCCGACGAAGCGCTCGAACAGATAGCGGCTATCGCGCGGGCCGGGCGAGGCCTCGCCGGCTTCATTGCGGGCAGGAATTGTTGGGCGCTAGGAAGCCCTGCATGTTGGAATTGCCCAGGGCAACCGGCGCGTTAGGCTGAGTGCTGAGCCAGAACCGCGCGAAGGTGCGCTTGGCCTGTGGCATGACGTTGTGGAGATGGTTGCTCGGCGAGCATGCCAGGGACCGCACGAAGAAGCTGTCCTGGTCGAGACTGTCGAAACTGTTCCAGCTTATGTCCTGCCCGGTGTCGCTCGGATCGCGTGTGGTGTGGCAGGCCCGGCAGGATGGCTTGACTACTGCATTATAGAGCGCCGATTGATCCGGCGGCGGCGCAACCCAGCCGCCGGGAACGACGGAGCCGTCGAAATTTCCGGGCAGGCTGGTATCGCCCACCGACCCATACCATTGCGTGATCAGGGCACGCAGCGCCGCCGATGCATTCGTCTTGTTCAGAACGCCCCTGTTGAGCTCCTTGAAACCAGGCTCCTGTGCCGCCCGCTGAAAGTTCGTATTGGTGGGGTGGTAGCCGAACGAGTCGATATCGAAGGCGATGAACCGCGAGAACGGCATACTGCCATCCGCACCCATCGAGGTAACGTTGCCGTTGTGGCAGATGACGCACAGCGAAGGCACGTTCTTAAGGCCGTTGCCGTCCAGATCGGCGGCGCGGCGGATCGCCCCATCCGCGCCAAACACATAGAACTTCGTGAACGGCGTACCGCTGAGTCCATTGAGGGGCGAGAACTCCATCGCGACACTGGCGATCAGGCTGCCGGGATTGCTGACCGCGTCCTCGATGGTGGGATAGTTGCTGACATAATACGCGATGCAGGACGGGCAGGTGTTGAGCTCCCCGCCCTGCTGCATGTGCATGTCGCGGCCGAAGCCCAGATCATAGTTGTTCGCATATTTCGTGTTGACCTCGCCCGGACGGTCGAACCCGTTGGCCGTCTTCCAGCGGGCGAAGTCATTGATATCGCCTGGCGCAGTCTTGGTGCCGACCGGGTCGATGCGATGGTAGTAATCGTCCGTGAGGGTGTCCGCCGTCGCCCCGCTGAGATAGTTGGGCGGGGTCTGATATGTCAGAAAGTCCTTGGCCGACGAGGTCGGGAAAAGTCCTGCCACGGTCTGCAAATTGTAGCGCACCTCCGAGGTGCAGTCCGCGTACGGCGCATTCGGCGGAGGGTTCCACATCGTGCCGCTCGGTGACGACCCACCGGTATGCACGATCTGGGTCGCCGCGCTGATGATATTGCCCAGCGAGTCCACCATGTCATAGCGGATGTCGATATTGGGCGGCTCGCGCACGACGACCGAGAGCGGTCCATCAACGATCTGGTCCTGATGGTTAATGTCGACCGGCGTGCCGGTCAGCGGCGTCATGCGAATCTTGAACGGTGTGGGCATGATGCTCTGGTCGACGACGATCCGCGTGCAGGCGCCGTCCTGAAAGTTGAGATCCATGTTGACGGCCGAGAAATGCGTCACCTTCGCTTCGTAGAAATTGCCGTTGCGGATGGCAACGCCATCCTGGACCCACGCGCCTTGCGCGGCATCGAAATGCCATAACGGAATGGTTCCGGGTGCCCCGGCCTGCTGGCCGGGATCGATTGGCATCCTGACAAGCGCTGTCTTGCCCGGGGCCAGGTTCAGACGGGCGTCTGCGGCATTCGTCAGCGAGATATCGGCAGCCCCGTAGGTCTCCAGCCGCGAGGCGTTGCCCTGCTTGTCGAGGCCGGCGAAATCGCCCGGCAGCGGGTTGTTGCCGTCATGCAGGTCATAACTTGCCGCGTGCATGAACGCGGGGCCGGTGACCCGCGTTGCCCTGCCCTCGACGATCAGCGCCAGCGTGTCAGGGTCGATCACGATCTCCACGCCTGGGCGTTCGCGGCCCTTCACCGGACGCTCCGTATATTTGATCGTCCTGCCAGGGTCTATCGTCACCCGCTGCGCCCGGTACAACTCGTAGGTTCCACCAACGACCGGTGCGTAGAACACCTTAGATACCATCTGGTAGCCAGGCGTCTCGATCGTCAGGACGTAACGCTGTTCTTCCTTAGGCAGCGCCAGCTCAAAATTGCCGGCGGCGCTGGATTGGGTCGCAACCCCGTTGATGGTCACCGATGCGCCGGCGAGGAAGGCCGCGTCGTTGCCCTTGACGTGGCCGCTGAACAGGATGCGGTCAGGCGCCGTCGAGAGCGATAGCTTGCGCATAGCATTGCCACCGTTGTCGTCATGGATGAGAACATAGATAGAGAAGATACCGGAACCCGCGACCTTGACATCAATCTCCGGCGAATCCTGAGAGCTGAAGCCGGGAACAGGCGGATCCGTCACCCAGCGATAATGCAGCGGAAATCCGCCGCCGCTGTTGGCCTCTATCGAGGCATGTACGGTCGTGCCAGGGGCAACCGCGCGGATCACGCGTCCGCCCGCCCTTGCATAGAAGGCGCCGACCGATGGCACGCTGTTGGGCAGTGTCATGTTGCTGATGACCGGCACGCCGGTGAGTGCGACGACCTTCGACACTTCGGCCTTCTCGCACGTCGCAGTCGTCTTGATGTTGCCCTTCGGAAGGCCCGCAAGAATATAGTCGTTGTAATTATTGACACGCACCGTTTCACTTCCGCCATTGGGCAGTAAGGCAGTGACCCTCGTATTCGTGTCGGCGCCCAGGAATCCTGCGACAAAGCGGCAACCCTCGCCACCCTTCAACGTCACCGTCCCGGTGATCGTGCCCGGCTCGGCGATGATGCCGATTGGCAATAAGTACACGTTGACGCTGCGCAGCACGAAACTCGCGCTGTTGCACCCGCTCGCGAACCCGCGCGCCTTCCAGCAGACCCGGTATTCGCCCTGAGGTTGCGCCGGTATTCTGAATGTGCCGTTGAGGTCGGTGGTTACCGGCGCGGTCTGCACCGATGTGGCGATGTTCTCGAGTTGCACACTGGCATCCGGCAACATGATCTCCGCCCCGCTGAACGCCAGGATGGCCGGGAAGCTTTTCTCGCCGCGTACGAGCGCGAAGATCGATCCGTGCACCTCGCCGCCGTTGTTCTGACCGGGCAGCACGGCCGGCGGGCTGGTCACGGCAGGCCGCGTCGGCACTGCGGGCTGAGCCGCGGGTTGGGCTGCGACCTGCGCGGCCACGGTGACCGATGTGATGGCAAAGACGATTGAGAGAACGTTCGACAACCCTCGCCACCGGTACAGTTTGATGGACTTCATGATTCTCTCCGTCAACCGAGCATTGCCGTTGAATTTTTTTGACGAATACGGAATGTCCCAAGGGAATTATAGCATAATCTTTATCGACTTGTAATAGCATGAATTATGTAATACCCGGTATAATTGCATTCCCAGATTGCTGAAAAATTCGCTCGATGCGTAATTCCGTTTACGCGTCAGCCTGTTTTTCTGCCGACCTTCATCATCCCCACGAAGCGCTCGAACAGATAGCGGCTGTCGCGCGGGCCGGGCGAGGCCTCGGGGTGGTATTGCACCGAGAACACCGGCTTGCCCTTCAGCCGGATGCCGGCGTTGGAGCCGTCGAACAGCGAAACATGCGTCTCCTCAGCCTCGGCCGGCAGCGTCGCGCGGTCGACGGCGAAGCCGTGGTTCATCGAGGTGATCTCCACCTTGCCGGTGCCGAGGTCCTTCACCGGATGGTTGGCGCCGTGGTGGCCCTGATGCATTTTCACGGTCTTGGCGCCGACGGCGATGCCGAGCATCTGGTGGCCGAGGCAAATGCCGAACGTCGGCGTGCCGGAGGCGATCAGCTGCTGGATCACCGGCACCGCGTATTTTCCAGTTTCCGCCGGATCGCCCGGGCCGTTCGACAGAAACACGCCGTCGGGCTTGAGCGCGAGAATATCGTCGGCGGAGGTTTTCGCCGGCACCACCGTCACCTTGCAGCCGTTCGCCGCCAGCAGGCGCAGGATGTTGCGCTTGATGCCGTAATCGATGGCGACGACCTTATACTGCGGCGCGTCGAGGCGGCCGTAGCCCTTGCCCCATTGCCACGGCGTCTCGTCCCAGTCGTAGCGCTGGGCGGTGGTGACCATCGGCACCAGATCCATGCCGACGAGGCCCGGCCATTCGCGCGCCTCCTGCTTCAGCGCGTCGAGATCGAATTTGCCGTCGCGGGCGTGCGCGATCACCGCGTTCGGCATGCCCTGCTCGCGGATCAGCGCGGTGAGCGCGCGGGTGTCGAGGCCGGCGAGGCCGATGATGCCGCGCGATTTGAGCCAGCCGTCGAGATGGCGCGCCGCGCGATAGTTTGACGGGTTGGTGATCGCCGAGTGCAGCACCACGCCGCGGGCGCCCGGCGAGGCGGCGAGGTTCACCGTCTCGATGTCCTCGTCGTTGACGCCGACATTGCCGATATGCGGAAAGGTGAAGGTGATGATCTGGCCGGCATAGGAGGGGTCGGTGAGAATCTCCTGGTAGCCGGTCATGGCAGTGTTGAAGCACACCTCGCCGACCGCGCTGCCCTCGGCGCCGAAGCCGAATCCGTCGAGCACCGTGCCGTCGGCGAGCACGAGGAGGGCGGTCGGAACGGGTTCCAACCAGCCGCCATCCGCTTGTTTCGAGTCCATCAGCGGCCTACATAGCGGCGAGCCCGGCGGGCGTCAAAGTGAGGAGCGAGGTCCAACAGTGCTGCGCGAAAAGATCAACGAAGCCACCAAAGAGGCGTTGAAGGCGGGCGACAAGCTGAAGCTCTCGACGCTGCGGCTGATGACGGCCGCCGTGCAGAACGGCGACATCGAGGCGCGCACGGCGGGCCGGAAGCCGCTCGCCGACGAGGAATTGCTCGGCCTGTTCCAGAAGCTGATCAAGCAGCGGCGGGAATCGGTCGAGTTCTACGAAAAGGGCGGCCGGGCGGAGCTCGCCAAGAAAGAGCGCGACGAGATCGAGGTGGTCCAGGGCTTCCTGCCGCAGCAAATGTCGGAGGCCGAGATGAAGGCGGCGATCGGCGAGATCATCAAAGCGACGGGTGCGGCGAGCGTGAAGGACATGGGCAAGGTGATGGCGGCGCTGAAGGAGCGCTACGCCGGCAAGATGGATTTCGCCAAGGCCAGCGGGGCGGTGAAGGCGCTCTTGGCGGGTTGATATAAAGCCCTTCGGGCGTAGCTATAAACATTAAGCGCGTTTCTTCGTGCGCTTTGCCCGCACAAAAGACCGTAGAACTGCGTTGATACGCCGCTGATAACCGTCGCCTCCGTGCTTGAAAAAATCCAGAACATCTTCATCGACGCGGATCGAAATTGCTTTTTTCCGGGGCGGTAATGCCAGATCGGCTTTCGACCAATCGAAATTCTTGAATTCAGCCCAATCCGCATCATCGGCGATACTGGCATCGATTTCCGCGTCGGTCAGCCTCCGGACGCGCTTCCAGTTGGTCCTACTTCGTCTCGGGGTGTTCCTTGATACGACGTTGAAGTTCTTTTCTTTCATTGGTCCTTGCCCGTCTGGCGGAAATGATCCGGCATCGATCGTCGCGAAATGTGCAGATCACCGCGATTTCAATCGTTTCGACTAATCCCAATACCAAATAGCGGGCTTCCGTTCCCCGATGCGATAGCTTGAACAGGATTGGACCGTCGAATACGGCACGTGCATCTTCGAAATCGATTCCGTGTTTCGCGAGGTTATCCTTTCTTTTCTTCTCGTCCCACTCGAATTTGCGAATACCGGAGAAGACCTCTTGCGAGTGTTTTTCGCTCATGGAATTTTATCCTTAGTTTAAAAATGCCCATGACAGATCCTCCTGTGCGCTCGGACCATTCCGATAATGAAGCGTATATACAACTGTATTTCTTATGTCAAGGCCAATGAAGGGTTGTTTGGCTAGCCGTGTTTTGGCGTGCCCTCGCCTGCCGCCGCCACCTCGCGATGGCGCAGGAACACGCCGCTGGCGCGCGCGACCTGCTTGTCGCCGACCACGAGATAGGCGTTGGCGAAGGCCAGGCGCGAGCCGAGCTGATACTCGTCGACATGCGCCTCCAGCCAATCGCCGACGGAAGCGCCGCCGATGAAGTCGGCGCTCATGCTGATCGTGGTGGCGCGGATGGGCGGATCCTGCGACAGCGCCATCTGATAGCCGAGCGCGACGTCGGCGAGGGTGAGCAGGAGACCGCCATGCGCGGTGCCGCGCGCATTGGCGTGGCTCGCGTCGATGCGCAGCCCCAGCACGAGCTTCTTGCCGCGCCACTCGAAGAACAGCGGGCCGACGCGCTCGAGGAACGGGCTCGTGCGCAACTGCGCGATCGGCTGGAAATTCTTCGGAACGTCCATTGCCTCGTCTCCGCTGACGTCGCAAAATTGCGCGCCTTGCCCGGGTAATCATAAACCAGCGCGCGCCGGTGCGCGCCAGCAAACGCGAACCGGCAGGCGGAACGAAGATTTCGCAGGGAGAAATGCCGATGCGCGATCGAAAGGCGACAGCCGATTTTTCTCTCTCCAGGCGGAGCATGTTGGCGGCGGCCGCCGGCCTCGGCGCCGGCGCGTTCGCGCGCTTCACCCCGGCCTCGGGGCAGGGCGCCGGCGCGCCGATCCTGCGCCGCCCGATCCCGCATGGCGGCGAGATGCTGGCGGTGGTCGGGCTCGGCACGTCGCAGGTGTTCGGCATCGGCAGCGACGCCAAGGAGCGCGCGGAGCGGCGCGCCGTCCTCGAGGCGCTGGTCGCGGCCGGCGGCAGCCTGATCGACACGGCCTCGACCTACGGCACGGCGGAGGGCGTGGTCGGCGATCTCGTGGCCGAAGCGGGGCTGCGCGACAAAGTGTTTCTCGCCACCAAATGCGAGGTGCGAAGCCGCGCCGCGACGATCGCCGAAATGCAGCAATCACTGCGCAAGTTGAAGACGCCGAAGGTCGAACTGATGCAGCTGCACAACGTCACCGATGCAAAAACCGATCTCGGCCTGCTGCGCGAGTGGAAGGCGCAAGGCACGTTCCGCTACTTCGGCATCACCACGTCGACCAGCAGCGACCAGGATGCGGTCGCGGCGGTCACCGCGCGCGAAAAGCCGGATTTCGTGCAAGTAAATTATGCGATTACCGACCGCAACGCCGAGAAGCGGGCGCTGCCGGCGGCGAAGGATGCCGGCGCGGCGGTGCTCTGCAACGTGCCGTTCGGCAGCGGCGGGCTGTTTCGCAAGGTGCGCGGCAAGCCGCT
>Ga0075426_10001375_pt1 | contig 17245 bp, 18 predicted proteins | sample SoiMethybrSBSTD5_FD_75304 | JGI IMG/M metagenome (GOLD analysis project Ga0075426, IMG submission 75304) | Bulk soil microbial communities from a Populus tree surrounding site in Tennessee, USA - Soil MetaG P. TD hybrid SBSTD5 | ecosystem: Environmental > Terrestrial > Soil > Tree plantation... | reverse complement strand
TCGTGTCCACCGGCGCCCTCATGGCCCACGGCTTGGTGGAAGCCACCGGCCGCGCCCACTTCCGCGTCAATCCGGATTTCAAAGATGAGGAACTGTATGAGGCCGGCTACAACCGCGTCTATGACACCATCGAGCCGGAGCAGAACCTGGACGACGTGGAGCGCGTGGTCTTCCAGGTGCTGCAAGGCTGGGAACCGCAGGAGGTGGTCTGCTCCTGGAAGCTGAACCTGGCCATCGGCAAGCATCTGCACGAAACCGTGAAGGAGCGCGGCATCCTGAAATCAGCTTACGAAAAGGGCGTGCCCGTGTTCGTGCCCGCCTTTACCGATTCCGAGCTGGGCCTGGATTTTGCGCTTGATAACCGCGTCCGCGCCCGCCAGAACCAGCCCAGGCTGCGCTACGATCCCTTCGAAGACCTGGAGCATTTTGCCGCCACCCTGCTCAAGCAGAAGCGGCTGGGCATTTTCACCATCGGCGGCGGCGTGCCCCGCAATTGGGCGCAGCAGTTCGGGCCCTTCATCGAGCTGCGGCGGCGCCGGGGCGGGGAAGATGTGCCCCTGAAGCGTTACCACTACGGGCTGCGCATCTGCCCGGAGCCGGTTTACTGGGGCGGCCTCTCCGGCAGCCCCTACACGGAGGCGGTCTCCTGGGGCAAGTTTGTGCCTCCCGCCGAGGGCGGCAAGTTCGGCGAGGTGTTTGTGGACGCCACCGTGGGCCTGCCGCTGATCGTGGGCGCGGTGCTGGAGCGCCTGGACAAGGGTGCGGCGAAAGCCGAGCCGGAGAAGGCCGCGGTCAGCCGCGGGCGCAAGGCGCTCAGTCGAAAATGAAGATGGCGGCGGCGATCACCGTGGTCCACAGGCCGCGCTTGTCGCCTACCGCTGACTGGGTAATGTTGGCGGTGCGCACAATCTTGTTGGAGATGCGGTAAATCTCCTTCTTCTCGTCCCAGGACCGGTCCGGATCGAACTCCACGTTCAAGGTGGTGGCCAGCATCTCCGCCGCCAGTTCCTCGGCATAATCGCCCGCTGCTTCTTCTTTCTCGCCAAAGGAGTGGTGCTCGCTGAGGTAGCCGTAGGTGTTGCGGTCGGCGGGAAGTGCCACGCCGATGCTGGCCGCCAGCAGCCGGTGCGGCTCCCGGGTGGAGTTCTCCGCCACCACGGCAAACACAACTTCTCCGTGGTGCAGGTATTTCAGCCCCTGCGTGCGGGAGAGCAGCTTGCACTGAGGCGGAAAGATAGAAGAGACGCGGACCAGGTTCTGCGAAGCGATGCCGGCGTCGCGCAGCGCCAGCTCAAAGGAGGTAAGACGTTCCCGGTGTTTCCCTACGCCCTTGGTAAAGAAAACCTTTTTGGGAACCATGCTTATGGGCAATTCCGCAATCCTCCACCGTAGAGAATTAAGTGAAATTTTCCACAATCTAACACAGTGCTAATTTGCGTGCGTTAAATTGTGAAAAAAAACAAGGGCGGGAGCTGCCGCTCCCGCCCGCGGGTAAAACTTAGGCTGTTCTCAGCTGCCTTTGACCGTAGCCACCTGAATGGTGGTGCCGTCGGCCGTTCCCGTCACCGTCGCCTTCTTGCCGGCCAGCTTGTCCATTTCGCTTTCATGCCCCTTCAGGGTATACACCGTGTCTCCCACCAGCAGCGCGTAGCTGGAGCCCTTGCTGACGCAAGTGCGGGTACATTCCGCGGCATCCGACATCATGTGCTTGGCGCCGCACATGGAATCCGTCACTACCCCGCTCCAGCTCTGTTTCTTGGCCTTGGGCGGCTGCGCCACCGCCAAACCAGCCAGCAATATCGCCGCGATCCCCAGGCCCATCAGCTTATGCAGTCTCATGCATCCTCTCCCTTATTGGTTCGAATGTAATGCCCACCCAGCCAGCATACCGGAAACCTTCTGCTGCCGGGTTCATAACAACAGATTGCGCACCGGGCAAATGGTTTCAAGATGAGCGGGGAGTTTGCAGCGCCGGCGTCCCGCCGGCTCTCGCAGGGGCATCTTGGCCCCGCATGTCAGCAGGGTTCAGAAGCCGACAGCCAAAAGCCAAAAGCCGAAACCCAACAGCCGCACCTACGCCCTTTCAATCTTCACACTATTTAACTTAATGTCCTTCACCGGTCGATCCTGGGTGTTGCGCTGGGCGCGGGTAATCTTGTCCACCACGTCCTGGCCCTCCACCACCTCGCCAAAAATCGTATGCTTGCCGGTTAGCCAGGTGGTGGGCGCCACCGTGATGAAGAACTGCGAGCCGTTGGTGTTGGGGCCGGCGTTCGCCATCGCAAGTTTGCCGGCGCGGTCGAACTTGTGGGGCGAGCCCTTGGTCTCATCCTCGAACTTGTAGCCGGGGCCTCCCATGCCCGTGCCGCTGGGGTCTCCTGCCTGGATCATGAAATCGGGAATCACGCGATGGAAAATCGTGCCATTGTAGAGCGGTCCGGGGCCCTTTTTGCCGCTGACCGAATCCTTCCAGTCGCGCTTACCCTCGGCCAGGTCAATGAAGTTCTGCACCGTTTTGGGTGCATCTTTCTCAAACAGTCGGCAGGTGATGTTGCCTTCGCTGGTCTCAAAAATAGCGTAAGTTCCGGGTTGACGAGTCATGTAGCTAGTTTATCGCAGCTACTGCCGGGGCGCGGTCTTGGCCGTGGGCTGCACCCGGGGCCGCCGTGGCGCAGCATGATGCGGTGCGGCTTGGCCCTGCACGATGTCAATGTGCTTGATCTGCACCGGATGGAAGGGCCGGTCATTGCTGTCCCGCGGCATGGCGGCAATCTTCTTCACCAGTGCCACCGTGGCCGGATCGCATTGCCCGAATATGGTGTAGTTGCCGTTCAGCATGGCGGCCTGCTGGCCGCTAAACGCCAGTTCGGTAATAAAGAATTGCGAACCGTTGGTACCCGGGCCGGCGTTGGCATAGGCCAGGCGCCCGGGAACATCGAATTTCAGATCAGGGTGCACTTCGTTCTTGAAGGCGTAGCCAGGGTCGCCCTCGCCTGTGCCTGCGGGGTCGCCGCCCTGGATCATGAAGCCGGGGATTACCCGGTGGAAGATGGTGCCGTCATAAAGCGGCACGCCGTGCTTCTTGGCGTGGCTCACCGGATTGGTCCAATCCTTGGTGCCCTTGGCCAAGCCAATGAAGTTGGCCACGCCGATGGGCGCCTTGTCGGGAAACAAGGTGCAGTGCATGTCGCCGGCGCTGGTATGAATAATGGCTTCCGGTTGTCCCTTGGCGGGAGCGGCGCGGTGCGGGGTAACGTGATGCGGCGTGGTTTTTGGCGCGGGCTTGGTCTGGGCCAGCAGCAGCGCCGGGGCCAGCAGAAGGGCGAAGGACAAGGTTTTCATCAGTGCTCCTGTTTGGGAAGGGCAATCTTTTCACAAACTACATTGCGTGCGCAACGCTCAACCCATCAACTGTCATCCCGAACGAGGGCGCACGCCCGGCCGCGACCCCTCGCTCAACATGACAGGGAATTCATCATTCCGTACTCAATGCGTAGCCTGCATCGCCCGGCTTACCTGCTCCACCTGCCCGAACACGCGCAGCACGTTGCCTCCCAGAATCTTCTTGATGTCCTCAGGCTTGTAGCCCCGGTCGAGCAGTGCCTGTGTAATCTTGGGCAGGTCGGCCACCGAGTTCATGCCTTGGGGCAGCGCCCCGGAAACGCCATCAAAATCGGAACCCAGGCCCACATGGTCAATGCCCGCCACCTTGGCAATGTGATCAATCTGGTCGATCAGCGACTTCAGCGGCGGCCGCGGAATTTTTGCCAGGTACTCGCGCTGAATGTGGTCCACTTCCATGTAGTTCACCGGCTTGCCGGCGGCTTTTTGCTTGGCGATGTACTGCTCGGTGGCGGCTTCCACGTCTCTGTGCTGGGCCGCTTCCTGCTTGCGGAAGTTCTCGTCGTCAAAGGCGGAGTAGAAGTTCACGTCCACCACGCCGCCGTTCTTGGCCACCGCTCGCAGCATATCGTCGGTCATATCGCGAGGCGCGTTCACCAGGGCCCGGGCGGAAGAGTGCGAGGCAATCACCGGCGCCTTGGTCACCGCCATCGTGTCCCAGAAGGTTTTGTCGGCTACGTGGGAAATATCCACCATCATGCCCAGGCGGTTCATCTCCTGTACTACCTGCCTGCCGAACGGCGTGAGCCCGTTGTGGTGCTGCACTTTGGGATCGTTGATGTCGCCGGAGGAGTCGCCCAGTTCATTGGTATTGGACCAGGTCAGGGTCATGTAGCGCGCGCCCAGGCGGTAGAAGTCGCGCAGCACCCGGATATCGCCCTCCATCGCGTGCCCGCCTTCCACGCCCATCAGCGCGGCCAGCCGTTTGTGAGGGCCGGTGCGGGCGCGCACAATGTCTTCCGTGCTGAACGCCATCACCATCTGGTCGGGATGGCGCGCCGCCTGCTGGTACACCGCATCAATCAGGTCCAAAGCACGCTGGGTGTAATGGCCGGCGCTGGTCTGCGGGTCCACCCAGATAGAAAAGAACTCCGCCCCCAGGTTGCCCTCTCGCGCTTTCTGCAGGTCAAGATTGCCTTCGCTCACCGGCGTGACCGAGCCGATATCGAAATGTTCGTCTATGAAGCGCTGCGGCGTATCCGCGTGGGTGTCAATGACGATGGCGGAATTGTGAATGCGGCGGGCTTCAGGGGAAATCTTGGTGATGTCGGTCTGAGCCAGGGCACAAGCCCAGCTCAAAACTAGAAAAACCACAGCAGATTTGCGGAACATGGGCCCTCATTGTACCGCAGGGCCCGTGCTCTCCTGTTCGTCGGCGGTTTGCGAAGGCGCTTCCACGTCCTGGTGCTCCAGGTGGGCGGCGCGCCAATCCTCATAGCGCTTGGCCACCATGATGTGGAACACCGGTTCGCGGCGCTCTTCGGCGGTCTCGATCAGACCCTGCTGCTTAAGGTTGAGCAGGTACTTTTCCATCCACTTGCGCTCGGCGCGTCCCATGCCGCGGCGGGAGATATCCACGGTCAACCCGGCTACGTGCGACGACTCCGTGTCTCCGGTAGTGGGCGCCGCGTTGTGGTTGTAACGGCGCAGGCGCTGCTGCTGGGCCACGGTGCGCACCGCCGAATTCACCTGAACCGGGCTGTGGAACTCACGATAGTGGGCCGCCGCCAGGTCCTGCAGAAACTCGCGTGTCCACGATTTGCAGTAGCGGTCCTGGGGCGCCAGTTGCGGGTGGATGGCCAGGTTGCGGCTCGCGCGAATGGCCACCAGTTCGTGCTCCTGCTCGAGGCCTTCCAGTTGCTGATCGTCGGCAATGCGCGGCAAGCCCAGGCGGTCAATCTCCTCATTCTGCCGCACCAGCGAGTCATGCGAGCCGTGCAGCACCGGTGTCCACACGACGTGGCGGTGGTGGCGGTAGGAACGCGAGCGCCGTGTAGTGTGCCGGAAGTGCTGGCTATGCCGGACGCGGTAGTGCAGGGCCTGCGCGGGCAAAGAGATGAGGGCAAGCAACAATACGAGGACCAGGTTCGACCGAGTGGCGTGATTCACTGAGATTTGCTCCCGCGATTTGGTTCAACTGAAGCAAAAAAATTCTAAGCCAGAGTCGCCGAATTCCGGGCGCAGTTTTTTGCTGATGGAACCAACAAGAGCAAACTTTGGTAATAATTTGTTGCCGAATGTCGCGGTTTGGAAAGGTGGCCCACTCAAGCCTTCTTTGCTTGAGTGGGGAAATTTCGAACGTCGCAGCAGGCAGAGTGCCTCGTGTTCGCACCCAAGCCAGAGGCTTCCGTCGGCCACCCCGCTTCTTCGCAGGCACGCTGAGGGGCTTTAGCTCCGAAACATCTCGCATGCAGCGCCGGTGATTTATTTCCTAAACAAATCCCCAATCGCCTGCTTCATGACCTCGCGGCCCACTTCGGAGATGGACTTGGTCAGCGGAATGTCCTTGGGGCACACCTCGACGCAGTTCTGTGCGTAGCCGCATTCGTGGATGCCGCCATCGCCCATCAGCGCCGACAGGCGTTCCCGCTTGAGCGCCTTGCCCGTGGGATGGGTATTGAACAGCCGCACCTGCGAAATGGTTGCCGCCCCGACGAACCCGGTGCTCTCGTTGAATTGCGGGCAGGCCTCCATGCAGCAGCAGCAGGATATGCAGCGCGAGAGCGGGTAGGCGGCCTCCTGCTCATCCGGCAGCATGCGCGGGCCGGAGCCCAGGTCGTAGCTGCCATCAATCGGCACCCAGGCCTTTACCCGCTTCAGGTTCTCGAACAAAACCGAGCGGTCCACGGTCAGGTCGCGCACTACGGGAAATTTGCTGAGCGGTTCCAGCCGGACGGGCTTTTCCAGGTTATCAATCAGCGCCGAGCAAGCCATGCGGACGCGCCCGTTGATGCGCATGGCGCAGGAGCCGCACACCTCCTCCAGGCAGTTCGATTCATAGGTGATGGGCGTGCTCGCCTTGCCTTGCCTCGTGATGGGATTGAGCGCGACGTCCATCAGGGCTGAAATCACGTTCATGCCGGACCGGTAGGGAACCTCGAATTCTTCCCAGTAAGCCTTGGAGTCAGGGCCGTTCTGGCGTTTGATCTTGATGAGGACAGTGTTGTTGTTGGCCATATAAGAAGCAATCAGCACTCAGCATTCAGCCCGCCGAGCTGAGCGCAGCAATTCAATCCCTGGTCCGCAGTGCGCTGGCTTCAGTAACTAAGGCTTCAATAACTTAAGTTTCCACAACTGTGGAAGGGCACGGCTTCAGCCGTACCGCTAAAGCTCCCAAAATCCGCCTTTAGCCCCTGAAAAAAGTTCCCTTGCACCTAGTACTTTCTCGCCCGCGGCGGAATCAGCGAAATGTCCACTGGCTCAAATTCAAAGCGCGGCTCGTCGGCGTCAGGCGCGAAATACGCCTTGGTGGTTTTCAGCCAGTTCTTGTCGTCGCGCTCCGGGAACTCCGGCTTGTAGTGCGCGCCCCGCGATTCGTCGCGCATGCGCGCCCCCTGCGCAATCACCCGCGCCAGTTGCAGCATGTTATAGAGCTGCCGCGTGAAGGCAAACGTCGTGTTGGCCCACTGCGAGCGGTCGCTCAGGTTCAACTTGCCGTAGCGCTCCAGCAGTTCGCACAGTTTCGTGTCGGTCTGCGCCAGGTCTTTGTTGTCGCGGATGACGGTGCAGGTGCGGGTCATCACGTCGCCCAACTCGCGCCAGATCTGGAAGGGATTCTCGCTCCCATCCGCCTTCAGCAGCTTGCCGTTGATTTCCTCTTGCCGCTTGCGCTCCGCGTCGAAATGGCCGTTTCCGGAGGCTGCCTTCTGCCCGCGCACGTACTCCACCGCCGCAGGTCCCGCCACTCCTCCGCCAAATATGCAGGAAACTAGCGAATTCGCGCCCAGACGATTGGCGCCGTGATACTGGTATTCGCACTCGCCCGCCGCGAAAAGCCCGGGAATGTTGGTGGCCTGCTTGAAGTCCACCCACAAGCCGCCCATGGTGTAGTGCATGCCGGGGAAAATCTTCATCGGTGTGTCGCGCGGGTCATCGCCCACAAACTTTTCGTAAATCTCGAGAATGCCCTCCAGCTTGCGGTCCAGCACCTTGCGGTCAATATGCGTCAGGTCGAGATAGACCATGGGCTGGCCGTCAATGCCCAACTGGTATTCGTAAACCACCTTGAAGATGGCGCGTGTGGCCACATCCCTCGGCACCAGGTTGCCGTACTTGGGATACCACTCCTCCAGGAAGTACCAGCGCTCGCTCTCCGGGATGGACTTGGGATCGCGCTTGTCGCCCTTCTGCTTGGGCACCCACACCCGCCCGCCCTCCCCGCGGGCCGACTCCGACATCAACCGCAGCTTGTCTTCGCCGGGAATGGACGTAGGGTGTACCTGGATGAACTCGCCATTGGCGTAGAAGGCGCCCTGCTGGTAGAGCGCCGACTGCGCCGAGCCGGTACACACCACCGAGTTGGTGGATTTGCCGAAGATGGCGCCAATGCCGCCGGTGGCGATGATGACCGCGTCGGCGGGGAAGGTGCGCACCTCCATGGTGTGCAGGTCCATGGCACAGATGCCGCGGCACACGCGGTTGCCATCGAGCACGGCGGAGAGAAATTCCGAGTGTTCGAACTTCCTGACCTTCCCGTCGGCCTCGTGCCGCCGCACCTGCTCGTCGAGGGCATACAGCAACTGCTGCCCAGTGGTGGCGCCGGCAAAGGCCGTGCGGTTATAAAGCGTTCCGCCAAAGCGCCGGAAATCCAGCAGCCCTTCAGGCGTGCGGTTGAAGGGCACGCCCATGCGGTCGAGCAGGTCAATGATGCCCGGGGCCGCATCGCACATTTCTTTCACCGGCGGCTGGTTGGCCAGAAAGTCGCCGCCATAAACCGTGTCGTCGAAGTGTTGCCAGGTGGAATCGCCTTCGCCCTTCAGGTTCTTGGCCGCGTTGATGCCGCCCTGGGCGCACACCGAATGCGAGCGCTTCACCGGCACGATGGAGAACAGTTCCACCTGCCCGCCCATTTCGGCGATCTTGATGACGGCCGACAGCCCTGCCAGCCCGCCCCCGACTACGATGATTTTTGGATTCGCTGCCATATAAAAATTTGGCGGCCGCAGCCGCCTCTTGTTACGGAATTTGTGCTCCCGTGCTTATCTCCGCGGGCGGCGCCACCTGCGGCGAGGTCAGGAACGCCACCATGGTCGCCGTTCCCACGGTAATGAACACCACCGCCACCAGCAAGCACACCACCCCGAACTTGCGCCGTGCGCTCTCGCCGGTAAAAAAGCCCCACTTGGCGGCGAACAGCCACAGGCCATAGCCAAAATGCCACGACGCCGCGATGATGCCCACGAAGTAGAATGCCACCGCCCAGGGATGATGGAATTCGTTCTGCACCTTCCAGAAGGCGGCGGCCGAATTGGTCAGCAGGTGCACGCCGTTAAAGCGCATGGACCACACGTGCCAGCCCATGTAGAAAAACGCGATGGCCCCGGTCCAGCGCTGCGTGGTGTAGAGCCAGTTGCCGGTCCAGGGATAATCGCCCACGTTGGTCTCGCCCCGGTACCAGATGTAAAAACCGTAACCAGCATGGTAGGCGATCGGAATCCAGATGAAAAAAAGCTCCAGGAAGAAAACGAAGGGCAGCCCGGTCAGGAACCGGACGTTCTCGTTGTAAGCGGCGGCGCCATTGGTGGCGAAGGCGTTGGAGAAGAAGTGTTCGACCAGGAAAGCGCCAATAGGAAAGATGCCGCTCAGCGAGTGCAGCCGGCGCCAGAAAAACGAATGCCCCTGGCCGGCGCGCAGGGGAGCGACTCCTGAATGAGCTGTCGCGGATGCTTTGGACCCGGCAACCGGGGCCGTGCTGCTAACCGATGCCACGCATTACTCCTGAAAGTTCGGAATGAAGGCGCGAAACTCTCTATTATCTTTTTCCGGGAGCAGCGGAGTCAAGAAGAGTACCGAGAACCGTTTAGCGAGTACCGAGAGAGTACTGATGGGCACGGGTTTCGTACTGACTTCTCCTTCCCGACTCCCGACTCGGCAGAACAACGTCGTGGGCGCGTGGAGCAAACGACGGGCAGTACGCGCTGCGATGAGTGGTGATAAATCCCGTTATCACTGATTAAGAGCCCAGGTCCTCCGCTATACGGCCACGCAGGCCCACTGACTTCTGACTCCCGACTACTGGCTCCTGCTCTTCTCCATCCAGTCCAGAAATTTGCGAAACGCCTGCCCGCGATGGCTTACCTGCGCCTTTTCCGCCGCCGAAAGTTCGGCGAAAGTTTTCCCCAGCTGCGGAACATAAAACAGGGGATCATAGCCAAACCCTCCCGATCCTCGCGGAGCTTGCAGAATCGTTCCTAGCGCTTCGCCGCGAAAGCTGGCCAGAGCTTTCCCATTGCCAGCCGCCACAATCACGCACACGAACCGCGCCTGGCGCTGCTCCTCCGCTACCGTTTTCAACTCCGTCAGAAGACGCGCGTTGTTGTCGGCATCGCTGGCGTTTTGTTCCGGCGAATGGGCTGCGTATCGTGCCGAGCGCACTCCCGGCGCGCCACCTAGCGCTCGCACCTCCAGCCCGGAATCATCCGCCAGCACGATCGCGTCCTGAGCAAAGCGGCTGTAAATTTCCGCCTTCTTGCGCGCATTCCCCTCAAAGGAGGGCTGGTCCTCGGCCACCGGGGGAAGGGAACAGAAGCCCGGCAGCGCGTCCACAGCAATTCCGTGCTCCTGCGCGGCGGCGGCGAAATCGCGCAGCTTGCCGGCATTGGAGGTGGCGATCAGCACCGCGGCCATTCCCGCCATCATACTCAACCATGTTCCAAGTACCCGCTTCTACCTATCAACCACGGTCTTTACAAAATATTTTATTGCGCAATCGCACATTGAAAATTCTTGTGGCCCGCAACAACTCTCAAACTAGAATCCGGGTTAGCCAAGATGGAGGTCGAAACTATGCGGAAATGTAAAGGAAGTTGGTTTGCGGCTCTATTCCTAATTCTTCTCACGCCCGCTCTGCTGCTGGCTCAGGACCAGCAGAGCGCCCCACCGGCGCAAGCAGCCGCGCCCGGGCCCCGTGCCGCCCGCCGCGGCGCCGAACCGCCGTGCTTCAAGCAGGCCGGCGTCTCCGATGCTACCTGGCAGCAGATCCTGGACATTCACAAGAGCACCCATCAGCAAGTGGTGGGCATCTGCGAAAACACGTCTCTCAAACCGCAGCAGAAGCGACAGCAGATCCAACAGGCCCGCCAGCAGGCGGAGCAGCAAGTGCATGGCCTGCTCACCCCGCAACAGCAGGACGCCGTCAAACAGTGCCGGCAGGAACGCCGGGCAGATCGCAAGGGCATGGGCGGCGGCATGCGGGGCATGCGCCGTGAAGGTGGAGATCCCTGCGCCCGCATCCTTCGCCAGCAAAACAAAGGCCAGGGCGGTCCGCCGGAAAGCTCCGAACCGCAGCCGTAGTTAATACGCCTGTGACCTGAGCGCAGCAGGCTGGTTCGCCTGCGAATCAGCCTGCGCAGGAGACTCTAAGCCGGCTGCATCTCCTATCAAGCTTGTCCAACTCCGAACCTGGTCAGGTACCAAGGTCATCTCCCTATGCTGCCCAGAGTAGCGCCGGCTTCGCTTACAATGGGAGGAGAAACCGGTCACCGCGGCCGGGTACTCTGCATCTAATCGGGTACGAACTCCAGGTGGGGGATGTGATGAAGAAGTGCTTAGTTTTGCTTTGTTTGCTCGTGCTGGCCAGCGGCTTTTCGCTTGCCGCCGCTCTGGGGACGGCTACCCAGTCGGTGATCCCCTCCGACGTTCAGCAGATCATCTCGGTGGACTATCGTTCACTACAGAACTCGCCCACCGCCCAAGCCCTCAAAGCCCAGGTCCTGCCGGAAAACCTGAAGCAGTTTGAGGGTTCGCTGCGCGGCATCGGCCTGAACCCGGAAAAAGAGGTGGACCAGCTCATTTTCGTGTCCTACCGCGCCGGCAAGCAGATAAGGACCGTGGGCATTGCCCAGGGCCAGTTCACGCCCCGCCTGGTGCTCAAGAACCTGCGCCTGCGCAAAATCAAGGCCATTAATTATCAGAATTCCTACCTATATCCCATGGGCAACGGCATGGAAATGACTTTTCTCGACACTTCCAGCCTGCTCTTCGGGGACCTGGGCGCGGTGAAAGGAGCGCTGGACGCGCGCAATGGCACTGCCGCCGCCCTGGACAGCAATTCGCAAGTTACCGACATGATTGGCGGCGTGGAATCCAGCCCGGTGTGGAGCGTGCTGGATGGCGCCGGCACCCAGAACATGATGCACTCCGCCCTGGGCCAGGCCTCGCAGCTCGCCGACTACAACGCGGTTAAGCAGCGCCTGCTGGGCTCGCGCTACGTCATGGACTTTTCCAACGGCGTCAGCTTCGACCTGGACGTGCTCACCTCCGATTCCATGATGGCGGCCACCATGGCCAACCTGGTGAAGGCGGGCATGATGTTCCGCAAGATGAGCGCCACCCCAACCGAGAAGCTGGCCATTGACAGCACCAGCGTGGATAACGACGGCTCAACCCTGAAAGTCCACTTCCGCACCGACGACAATCGTTTCCAATCGCTGCTGCACTCGGAGCTGTTCGCCGCCGTCTCCCGCTAACCGTCAAGGCAACGCGCCGGCTGACTGATCGGGTACGCCGGCGCTCCGCAACTCCCGGCAAAGGCTATACTCCCACCCATGTCTTCCATGCTGCGATTCGTGTGGCGGGCCAGCCGTGGCCATCGCCTAACGCCCTGGCGCAGTCCGTACCTGCGCTGGCGCATGGAAACCTACAGCGGCATCAAGATGCAGCACATCGGCTTCCTGGAGTTCTGGGGATTCATGTGGCGGGAGCGCCACAACCTGAGGCGCTTCCTTGAGTGGACCACGGAAATGGAACGCTACGCCCGGCCCGCGGAGAAGCAGGGCGGATAAAATTTGTGATCAGGTAATCTGTCGGCGCCTTGCGGCGCTGCTGGGGCGCATGCCTGTCGCTGTTCGCGAAGTACTTCCGCTTTGCCGGTCCTACACTCGGAATCATCCCTGAAATACCCGACTCAATTGCCGGCGCTCATATGTGCCGAGGCGAATATATATGTTACGATTGGGCGGTGCCGGATACGAGTGCCCTTACAGAGATGAAGCGGCTATTTCAGGGCTTGGCGGACTGCACCCGCCTGCGGCTGCTGAACCTCATGGCCGATCAGGAAGTCTGTGTCTGCTACTTCGTGGAAATTCTCGAACTGCCACAACCGACGATCTCGCGGCATTTGGGCTACCTCCGTCGAGCCGGGCTAGTCGCGGCTCGACGCCAGGGCAGGTGGATGCACTACCGTATTTCGGTCCCCCGCGACCAGCTCGCCCGCCAGTTGCTGTTGGACACCCTGCGCTGGCTCGCTGCTGACAAGCGGATGCAGCGGGACCGGTCACGTCTGACCCGCGCGTGCTGCGCACAAAAGAAATTCGTCAACCTGCAGGGTGCTCCCGTTCCCCAGCCGCTGCGCGAAATGATGGGGGAAAGGCGCTCGATATGAGTGAATCAACCAGTCGCAGGCTCGGATTTCTGGATCGTTATTTAACGGCATGGATTTTCGGCGCCATGCTGCTGGGGGTGGCGGCAGGCTGGCTTGCACCGGGGATCGTGCCGTTCCTCAATAAGTTCAGTATTGGCACCACCTCCATTCCCATCGCGGTGGGCCTCATCGTGATGATGTACCCGCCCTTCACCAAGGTTCGCTACGAGCAACTGCACGAGGTCTTTCGTAATAAGCGCGTCTTGGGCCTTTCCTTGGTCCAGAACTGGATCATCGGGCCGGTCTTGATGTTTGCGCTTGCCGTGATCTTCCTGCGCGGCTACCCGGAATACATGGCCGGCCTCATCATGATTGGCCTGGCCCGGTGCATTGCGATGGTGATCGTCTGGAACGAACTGGGAAAAGGCGACACACAATATGCCGCCGGCTTGGTCGCCTTTAATTCGCTCTTCCAGGTTTTGTTTTACTCGGTCTATGCCTGGCTCTTCATCACGGTCCTGCCGCCCCGGCTTGGCCTTTCCGGCATGGAGGTCAACGTCTCCATCGCTCAAATCGCGCAGAGCGTATTCGTGTACCTGGGCATTCCGTTCCTGGCGGGTTTTCTGACCCGGACGGTGTTGATCCGGACGAAGGGCCGCGAGTGGTACGAGCATCGCTTCGTGCCTCGTGTGGGGCCGCTGACGCTTATCGCGCTGCTGTTCACAATTGTCATCATGTTCTCGCTCAAGGGCGAGTACATCGTTCGTCTTCCGCTCGATGTGCTGCGCATCGCGGTGCCGCTGCTGATCTACTTCGTTGTAATGTTCCTTGTGTCTTTCTACATGGGCAGGAAGCTCGGAGCCGATTACTCGAAGACAACGACGCTTTCATTTACCGCCGCATCCAACAATTTCGAACTGGCGATTGCCGTCACAGTCGCGGTGTTCGGCATCAACTCCGGCGCTGCCTTCGCGGCCGTGATCGGACCGTTGGTCGAAGTGCCGGTCATGATCGGGCTGGTTAACGTAGCCTTGCATTTCCAGCGCAAATACTTCGCCACCGCTCAAATCTTGAATGTCGAGCCGGTCGGCGCCTCGGCGGTTCGCCGTTAGGAGCACCATCAAAACGAGAGTGCTGTTTCTTTGTACGGGGAACTCGTGCCGCAGTCAGATGGCGGAAGGCTTTCTTCGCTCATACGGCGGCGACGCCTTCGACGCGCACAGCGCTGGAACGAAGCCCTCCACCGTTAACCCGCTCGCAATCCAGGCGATGAAGGAGGTCGGCATAGACATCTCCGGGCAGCGCTCCAAAAATATAACCGAATACCTGGGCCAGCACTTCTCGCTTGTTATTACGGTCTGCGACAACGCCAGGGAGCACTGCCCCATTTTCCCCGGCCCATGCCTTCGCGAGCACTGGCCTTTCGAAGATCCCGCGGAAGCGGCGGGAACAGACGAACAGAAGCTGGACATTTTCCGAAATGTGCGGGATCAGATCGGAGCTCGCATTCGGCGCTTCGTCGCCCAGAAAGCATCAGCATAAGCCCTGCTATTGGGACGCCTTGTGCGTAGTCTCCGAGCGGCAATCCGGCAGCGGCCGGTTTTGCCGCCACCCTGGCAACTTCGAAGACTAGAACTGGGCGGTTCATCCGAATCCATGAACCCGCAAGGAGTGAAGAAGGTGATGAGTATTTCCCGACGTAGTTTCCTCAAAACGGCCGGCGTGGTGGCCGGAGGCGTGCTGGTTCCAGCCGCAATTTCCCAGGCGCCGGCCTCCCCCAATCCAGCCAATGGCACCTTTCCGAACCAGGGCACCCCCGATTACACCATCAGAATCGCCGCTTCCGCTGTGGAGGTCGCACCCAAGAAGATTCTCTCCGTCACCACCTACAATGGACAATTTCCCGGGCCGCTGCTCCGGTTCAAAGAAGGACGCCAGGTTACTGTGGATCTCTACAACGACACCGACACACCCGAGCAATTGCACTGGCATGGCCAGCTCGTCCCTGTGGATGTAGACGGAGCGGCCGAGGAGGGCACCCCATACATTCCCGCCCATGGAAAGCGGCGCATTTCATTTGTGCCGCGGCCTTCAGGCTATCGCTTTTACCACACTCACAACCGTGCAGGCGCCGATCTTTCCGCGGGGCAGTACAGTGGCCAGGTTGGACAGGTTTACATTGAGCCCAGCCATGAGCCGGGAAATTACGATCGCGAAGTTTTTCTTGTTCTGAAGGAATTTGAGCCGACTTTCAGCCGGGGCGGCGATATGCCGCAGGATGTTTTAGCCCCCGCCACCAAGGTGAAGGCGCTGGAGGAGAAGGGCGAGTTGGCGATGAAGCGCTCCCTGGCCAAAGGTAGGCCCAAGGGGTATGAGGTTGATTACGCATCGTTCACCATCAACGGCCGCATGCTCGGGCATGGAGAGCCGGTCAGGGTAAAGCAGGGCGAGCGCGTGCTGTTTCACGTGCTGAACGGGAGCGCCACCGAGGTCCGCAGCCTGGCGTTACCGGGACACACTTTCCAGGTGGTGGCCCTGGATGGAAATCCGGTGCCGAATCCCGCCACGGTTCCGGTTTTATGGGTGGGCACGGGGGAGCGGGTGTCGGCCATCGTGGACATGAACCATCCCGGAGTATGGATCATGGGCGATACCGACGACGATGATCGCCGCGACGGCATGGGCATCGTGCTGGAGTACGCGACGCATGCGGGTAGGGCGCAGTGGCTCGCGCCGCCGAAATTCCGTTGGGACTACACCACATTCGCCAAACCGGGTGCCACCGCGGCTGCGCCCGACGAGACTTTCGAGATGACGTTTGCCAAGGACAACGCAGCCGCCGAGGGGTTCAATCGCTGGACCATCAATGGGGTGGCGTACCCGAGTACGAGCGCCATAGCTCCTCCGGCGTTTCATTTACACCAGGGGCGGCGTTACCGCGTGCACATGCGCAACCAGAGCGACGACCTCCATCCTATCCACTTGCACCGGCACGTCTTTGAACTCACCAACATCATGGGCCATCGGACTGCAGGCGTCATGAAAGATGTGGTCATGCTGGGCGGATACCAGGAAGTCGCATTCGATTTCGTGGCTAACGATCCGGGAATGACGCTGTTTCATTGTCACCAGCAACTTCACATGGATTTTGGATTCATGACGCTGTTCGACTACGTTTAGAGCTCAGACGCAGGCTGCGCCCTCTTACGAATGTGGCCTGAGATCACAAATTCCCAAATTACAAATTCCTGACTAGGACCCCGGTTGAGCCGCTACTCCGGCGCCTTTCGCAGCTCGTAACAGACTGTCGTGAGTTTCCCAGGGGTGGCACAGAGAGCGCAAGCTTTGCAGAGATGTTGCACAAACTTGCACTCCTTACGGGCGATCAAACTTTCTTGAATGGCACCTTAGTGGCATAGAAGACTGTCGTTGGTATGTTGTACGTTTGTGTTTCCGTCCGTGAAGTAGGTTTGGAATGTGGAAATTGGCGTGCTACTACAATCCATTGGGTGACAGTTCGGACCGGCAAATGCCGACTGCCAAGCCTATGGCTAATCCGCTAACGAATTCGGGCGGGTGTGGTTCCAAGCTCGGAGTGTGCCGGGCAGAACGGGCAGAACAAGGTACCCAGATTGTCGAGTTGGCGGTTGTCCTTCCATTCCTGGTCCTCTTCGCAGCCATCGTGATTGAAGGCGTCGGCCTGGTACGGGCGCAGCAGATCATGACCAACGCCGCCCGTGAGAGTGCTCGGATGGCTATTCTCCCGCAGAATGACCCGGTACTTACCTCTAACCACAACATGTTGCAACAAATCGCTATCTGCTATGCGGCGAGTAATAAGCTCATACTCACAACCACTCTGCCAGCAGCGTGCAGCAGCCTTGCCGCAGCCAATAATTGCACGAGCACTACGACACCCGTCACCATTACACCCAGTCCGAGCAACCCCAATCCGATTTTGATCACCCGCTCCGGTCAGGCATCTATGGCTGTGTCTCGGGTTCAGATCACCTGTGGATATAAGCTGCGCTTCTTGCCCAACCTGCCTTGGTTCAACATTTCAGCTTCCGTGCCTCTCTCGGTCACGGTGGAAATGAGGAACGTATCTTGAAAAACGAGCAGGGTGCAACCATCGTTGAGGCGGCCCTCGTTCTGTCGCTGCTGTTTCTGCTCTTCTTGGGCATTCTCGGGTTCGGGATTGGGCTTGCGAACTACGCAGCCATTAGCCACGCTGCTCGTGAGGGAGCCCGATTTGCGGTGGCC
>Ga0075426_10001374_pt1 | contig 17250 bp, 13 predicted proteins | sample SoiMethybrSBSTD5_FD_75304 | JGI IMG/M metagenome (GOLD analysis project Ga0075426, IMG submission 75304) | Bulk soil microbial communities from a Populus tree surrounding site in Tennessee, USA - Soil MetaG P. TD hybrid SBSTD5 | ecosystem: Environmental > Terrestrial > Soil > Tree plantation... | reverse complement strand
CACCGAAGACGGTGACTACGGCGACCAACTCGGCGCTCCTTACGGCCTCTATCGCCGCTTTATACAGTCGCCATCGAACTTTCCGTGCAGCCCTCCGCCGTGGGGCTATCTCGCAGCCGTGGACATACCCGAAGGAAAGATTCGCTGGCAGGTTCCGCTTGGGTCGCTGGGGGACTTCGGCAGCGAGCACGCGCAGCAAATCCCGCCTGGCTCCATTAGCCTTGGTGGGCCAATCGTCACTGCGGGCGGACTCGTCTTCATCGCCGGCACGGTGGATTGCTTCCTCCGCGGGTTTGACATCGAATCAGGCAAAGAACTGTGGAAGGCCAAACTGCCCGCCTGCGGCAACGCCACACCCATGACTTACAGGGTTTCCGCCACCGGCAAGCAATTCGTGGTCATCGCCGCCGGCGGCCATCCCAAAATCACGGAAGAAAAACTCGGCGATTCGCTCGTGGCCTTCACTCTCCCGTAAGGGCAGGTAGCGTGGTGGCCGGCTTCGTTTCATTTGTCGGCGCCCATTACGGCAGCACGATGATTTGCCCCACCATTCCCAATTCGTCGTGCAGCACGCATTTGTACTGATAGACTCCAGGGCCGGTGAAAGTCGCGCGGAAGCGTGTCACTCCCAGCGGCGCTTGCGCCAGCCCGATGCGATCTTGCGGCGCTTCGGTAATGAAGCCCGAGTGCACGACGTCCGATGGCGAATTGATTATGACGTGTCGGGCGCCATCCGCATCCACAGTCACGTTGGCAGAGGGCGGAATCTGATTTAGCAGGTCAGGCTCGGGCCCAAAAGTAATCGTGTGGCTTGTCACCGCTTCTGCGGTCGTCCACTCCACGGTCTCCCCTACATGGATTACTTTCGTTGCGTCCATGAAGAGCATAACCGAAGCCGTTTGTGTGCCGCCGCCGTTGCCCATAATGTGCCCGACTCCGGCGGTTATATCGTTCGAGTCAGCGTGTTTGTGGCCCGAGGCCATCGCATCGGAGAGCAGGTCGGCCCGCTCCCGATCCGCCTGTTTGTCGTAAAATGCCTGATCATAGGGCAATGGTGCCGACAAGGCCAGTACGTGGACCGTCGCCGTCATATTGGGGTGTGCCAGGCAGACCACTTTAAAATTACCTATGACAGGAAACACCATCGTATAGCTTTGCCCATCTCTGCTTGTCAGTATGCCGCTATTCACGCAAGCATTGCCGTCAACAACGGAGAAATTGGGCGTGCTATTGGTTCCGGGGCACCCGATCAGGCGGTTCGGACGCACCTGGCCTGTTTTTAGAAAAGTCACAGTGTGGACCTCGTCGGCCGGAAAGCTCCAGGTAATACTGTCGCCGGCGTGAATCCAGACCTCGTTGGGCAGGAAGGCAAGCGCCTGGTGGGCCATGTCCCCTGTTTGTGCGCCCACCTGCAGTTGCCAGGATTGGGCGTGGGTGCTCTGGGAAAAAAAGATCATTGCGGTGAGAAGCATGAACTGCGTCAGTCTTCGATTCATGGGCTGGCTCCTTCTGATACTTGTCGCCACACAGCGGCTTGGCCTAACTCTCGGACATGTCGCACAGCGTCTTCAAGCAGCAAGGTGCGGAACCGCCGTCTTTCCCCGATTTACCGTCGAATGCAGTCCTTTGCCGTTCCGAGCGGGCGGGGTTACAATCGCGCACAACCGCGTATCTTGTGGGGGACTCGATTGTCCGAACCTTCTCCTAGAGCATCGCCAACCCGAAGCCTGCCCCAGAATCGGCTGGATTCCTGGAAAGAGATTGCGGCCTACCTCAAGCGGGACATCACCACCGTCCAGCGCTGGGAGAAGCGCGAAGGGATGCCCGTTCACCGGCATCTCCACGACAGGATTGGCTCCGTCTACGCTTTCACTTCGGAGCTCGATGGCTGGAAGCAGAGCCGCAAGCTGCGCATGGAGGAAGGAGAAGAAGAAGAACAAGTTGACGAACCTGTGGATGCGAAGGGCCACAAAAGGGCAACAGGGACTCCAGGGAAGCGGCTCTGGCTCTGGCTTGGTGGCATAGCCGCGCTCGTCCTGCTGGTCCTCACTTACAGCTTAGTCCGGGGACACTCCGGGGATGTGAGCCGACCCAAAATCAAGTCGCTGGCCGTGCTCCCTCTCAAGAACCTATCCGGAGACCCAAGTCAGGAATACGTTGCTGACGGTATGACCGAGGCGCTCATCGGACGCCTTTCCGGGATTCACGACTTACGCGTCATTTCCCGCACATCCGTAATGCGCTTCAAGGATACGCAACTCTTGGCGCCTGAAATTGCCAAAAAACTTGGCGTGGATGCCCTTGTTGAAGGGTCGGTGATGCGCGAGGGCAACCGGATTCGTATCCATGCTCAGTTGATCCGTGCCGCCACCGACGACCACTTCTGGTCACAATCGTACGACCGTGAACTTGGCGATGCTCTTGCTCTCGAGAGCGAGGTTGCGGAATCAATTGCCAAGAAAGTTCAGGTCACGATTACCGGCGATGAGCATGCGAGACTTGCTGCCGCTCGCCCCGTCTCACCACAGGTCTACGAAGACTATCTAAAAGGCCGGTTCGCCTTAGCCAAGGGCAACACAAGAGCTGACGTTGACGAAGCTATTCATTACTTTGAAGAAGCGAGCAGGAAAGATCCGACTTTTGCACCGGCCTATGTTGGACTGGCAAACGCATATGGCGATGTCAGCAGTGTTTTTATCGGTGCTTCTCCTGAACAAGCCCGCACAAGAGTAGTGAGCGCGGCCCGAAAAGCACTGGAGCTCGATCCGGAACTTGCAGAAGCCCACGTTCTTCTGGCAGCCATGCAGCAGGACCACTGGCAGTGGACCGAAGCCGAGGCTGAATATAGACGTGCCCTTGAATTGAATGCAAGCAGCCCCGCCGCGCATAGCGGACTTGCGCGCTGGTTGGTATGTCATGGCCACGTGGAGGAGGCTCTGGAGTGGGTCCGCCGAGGCCGCGCGTTGGACCCGCTTGCTGTTTCCGGCACAGACGTCGCGTGGATTCTGTTCCAGGCACGCCACTACGACGAGGCCATCCAAGAGTTGCGCAGCGCCTTAACGGTTCGACCAGACGATGCTCTTGCACTCTGGTTTTTCGGCTTTGTGCTCATCGCCAACAACCAACCGAAGGAAGCTATCCCTCCTCTGGAGAAGGCGCTTCTTGTTTCTACACGCAGCCCAGGCGTCATCGGCGTGCTGGTCAGGGCCTATGCCCACGCTGGCCGGCGCACGGATGCACTCCGGCTCCTCGCGGAGTTGAAAAGGCGCAAGCAGGCCGGTTACGTTCCTGCCGCCGCGTTTATCAACGCCTACTTAGGCCTCGGTGAAAACGACGAAGCGCTCTCTTGGATGGAGCAAGGTTACAAGGAGCAGTCCAATATTCTCCAATGGCTCAAGGTCCATCCCTACTTTGATCCCATCCGTAGCGACCCACGCTTTATGGACCTCATACGCCGCGTCGGCCTCTCCTAGGGCCTGGGGTCTATTACTCGGCGACGGCTTTCACGACCAGTTTTCGCTCACGTGGCCCGTCAAATTCACAGAAGAAAATTCCTTGCCAGCGCCCCAGCGCCAGCCTGCCGTCTTCCACGAACACGATCTGGCTCCCACCCACGAGCACGGACTTCACGTGCGAGTCCGAGTTGCCTTCGCTGTGCCGGTACGGCCCCGTTTTCGGCACCAGCCGATCCAGCGCCCCCTCGATGTCGCGCGCCACATCCGGGTCCGCGCATTCATTAATTGCGATTCCGGCGGTGGTGTGCGGTACATACAAATAGCAAATGCCTTTAGAGATTTTCGCTGCCGACACCGCCTTCTGGACTTGCGCAGTCACGTCTAACAGTTGCGTCCGCCGGTCCGTCCTTATAGTAAGTGTTTCCATCTTGGTCCTCTGCTCGCAAATTCTAATACACGCAGGTTAATCCCTGCCCCCTGCCTTTCCGTGGTGCGTGTCATCCTGAGGCCGCGTCTTTCACTGCCAAAGCTTGCCTGCCCTTCCTATCGCGAACGGGCACAGGCAGGATTCTCGACAGAACATGGACTCAGGGACAGGGATGTGACGACGGAGGGAAAACGAATAGGTTGTTTGAGCTAAGGGTCTACGGCAGTTGCACAACGAAGTGATTGCCCACTTTCTCTCCGCTACACAGGTTCTGCAATTCGCTTAAACCATTGGCGCCCCAGCGTGCCAAAAACGGCAACAGGCACAGTTCTCGCTCCTGAAGCATCTTGTGAGGATTGAGCAGCGACTCTAGATGCTCTTCGTGCGCCGCCAGCAGCCCCGCTTTCTGATCGAGAGCTGCACCCGCTTTGCGCCGTAGTTTGTCGAGATGGAATTCAATTCCTTCTTTCGTCTTTTCGACTGTGCCTTTTAGCGTGGGGTCGAGAACCTCAATCTTTTTTCCCAGCTTTTCCAGCATCTCGCCAATTTCTTTCTGGTCGTTCTCGAAATCTTTTGCCAACGATCCGGTCACGGATTGCTTTTCCATCCTGTGCCGCAAATCCTGCGAACCCGCCCACACATCCTCGACCGACAGCTCATACTTCCGCAAAAGTTTGCTGGCTTTGACGTCAATCAGCGTGAAACCCGCGCGCGGCAGCATCACCGGCATTCGTCCCAGGAGATGCTGGTACACCACCTCCGATTGTGCAATGTACGAAAGTTCGGCGGGCCCGCCGATGAACGCAACCGTTGGCAGCAAATAGTCCTGCACCACGGGCCGGAAGAGCGCATTGGGACTGAAATTCTCCGGCTCCGAGTGGGTCAAGTGCGTCAGTTCTTCGCGCGGCCAGCTCTTCTCGCCGGCGTGAAATTTTTCATTGCTTGCCGTGACCACTTGTCGCGCGCCGTTCTCAAAACGAAAAAGCAGTGTGCTCTTCGATGTTACTTTCACCTGCGCGTCAAATCCTGCGCGTTCCAGTTCCTTGCCGCGCTGCAGCAGTTTTTCATTCAATACGTCGCGCTCTGCTAGAGCGTGCTGGTAGAGAGGGGCTGCAACCTTGTGCAGGCCCGCATCCAGCGGATCCATGAGAATCAATCCCTGTTGCGCGAACAATCGCGCAAACAACTTCCCAAACGCGCTCCCGTACGTCTCCTCGGCTTTGTAACTTTCTGCCAAGTATTGCGCGAGCAATTCGCCGCCGTCTTTCTCCAATAAATCCGTGGCCTCTCGCGCCAACCTTCCGCCTTCAGCTCCCACCGGGATCCGTCCCACCGGCGTTTCCGCTTCATTCCCGTCCGGCAACTCGAAGCGAATCAGTTTTCCCGAATCAAACCAGCTGGTGTGCCGCACTTCCTCCAAATCATGGTCCTCCGTCGCCATCCAGAAAACTGGCACAGCATCGAGCCCATCGCGGGTCAATTCCTTGGCAATCTGAATCGCCGTCAGCGCCTTGTACACGGCATACGCCGGTCCGCCGAATAGTCCAACCTGCTGCCCAGACACAACTGCCAGCGCGCCGTTGGCCAGCCGCTCCAGATTGGCTTGTGTTTCTGTCCCCGCGTCCAATTCCGCGTTCTGCTTCCCAAGAATCGCAGCCACTTGCGCGCGACGGTCCGAAGCGTAATCCAGCTTATGGGCCGCCTGCGTCACCGCCTCTATCGAAGGCGGATGGGCGTAGAACGCCTTCACTCTCTCAAAATTCTCCAAGTAGGCGAGGAACAGCGCAGGCTGGTGCGGGAGTTGGCTGAACGCGAGAGCGCGACAATCCATGAGCGGTTAGATGAACTCCGCAAGAAAACGTCTCATCAATTTCCGGGTTCGTGCCAGGTTCGAACGCGAACAGGACAGGCCCGACATCAGGGCCATCTTACACCGGAATTAAGCCCGCATAGCGGCTGGTTCGAGCGTCTCCAGGAGGGCGTTAACATGTTTCTTTTGTTCGTCTTTGAGCGGGAGAAGCGGGAGCCGTGGCAATCCGCCGCGATAGCCGCGCTGGTCCATTGCGTATTTCACTCCTGCAATGCCACACTCGGAGACGATCAGTTTCGAAGCGCGCAGGATGACTTCTTGCAGTTCGCGCGCTTTTTCGTGTTGCCCCTGGCGGAACAGTTCGTACAAAGTGACGCACTTTTCGGGCAGCGCGGAACCTAAGGCCAGGATAGCGCCCCGCGCGCCAATGGCGAGCGATGGATACATCGTCGCCGCCGATCCTACGAGCACTTGAAAATCGGGACGCACATTGGCGATGATCTCGGCCACGCGCTGCACGTTTCCTGAGCTCTCCTTGATTCCGATGATGTTCGGATGCTCGGACAGCACCGCAACTTCCGGCGGCTCGAGGGCCACTCCCGTGAACTGCGGCACGGAATAGAGCATCACCGGAATCGGTGATTCATCGGCCACCCGCCGGTAATATGCTATGTAGACTTCCGGCTTGTAGGCAGGCTTGTAGTAGTATGGCGTTTTTACTAGTGCCACGTTGTAGCCAAGTTGCGCGGCTCGTTTTGTGCGTTCGATGGTTTCCACTGTGGATTCCGCGCCCGTGCCAGCAATCAGTTTCCTGTCTCGCGAAGCGGTTTCTTTCACTGCGGCGAGAACAGCCTCTATCTCCGGCTTCGAGAGCAGCACGGACTCGCCTGTAGAACCGATGACCACGTAGCCGGCCAGACCGATGGAGTTGTATTGCTGGATGTTGTGCTTCAAGTCTGCGATGGATATCGAGCCGTCACTGGCGAACGGCGTCGTTAAGGCAGGAAGGATCCCTGAAAAATCCATGACTAATCTCCTGAGGCGGGCGCGCCGGAAGCGGCAGCCTGGCCTTTGTGCAGATCCTGCAGTGCGGCAACTTCAATGCCTTGCTCGTGAAGGGCATGGATGCCTCGCGCCGCCGCGTTGGCCGCAGCCAGCGTGGTGATACAGGGTATATTGTAGCGAATCGCGGCGCGCCGAATCGACTTCTCGTCGTAAAAAGATTCACGGCCCAGCGGCGTGTTGATGATCAGATCGATCTTCCCGGTTTTCACCAGGTCCACAATATTGGGCCGGCCTTCGTTCACTTTGAAGACCGACTCCGCCTGAATTCCCGCGGCTTCCAGGGCGGCAGCGGTGCCGCGCGTAGCCAACAGGCGAAAACCGAGCGTCGAAAGCTCTTTACCCAGCACGGCCAAATGCCTTTTGTCGCGGTCGTTTACGCTGAGAAAGACCGTGCCCTTGCGCGGCAAGCGCTGCCCGGCAGCGAGCTGTGCTTTCGCAAACGCCTGTCCATAAGACATCGAAATGCCCATGACTTCGCCAGTCGAGCGCATCTCCGGCCCGAGTATGGTGTCCACGCCGCGGAATTTGTTGAACGGAAACACCGGCGATTTCACCGAATAAAATTCGCGCACGGCGACCTCGGCCACGCCATTGTTCTTAACCACGGGCAAGTGCATGCTGGACAGTTTCTTGCCCGCCATCAAACGCGCGGCGACTTTTGCGAGAGGAACGCCTGTCGCCTTGCTGACGTAGGGAACTGTACGGGATGCGCGCGGATTTACTTCCAGCACGTAAACCGTGTCGCGCTGGATGGCGTATTGCACGTTCATCAGGCCGACGACTTTCAAGGCCAAAGCGAGGCGGCGCGTGTATTCGCGAATGGTGTCGAGAACGGCGGGCGTCAGACTGACCGGAGGCAGCACACAGGAAGAATCACCGGAGTGCACACCTGCTTCTTCGATGTGCTCCATGATGCCGCCAATAATCACGTCGGTGCCATCGGCAAGCGCGTCCACGTCCACTTCGGTGGCTTCTTCGAGAAATTGGTCAATCAGCACAGGGCGCGCCGGGCCCATCAGAGCGGCTTGCGCGACGTAATCCTGCACCGTGTTGACGTCGTAGGCGATGACCATGGCACGTCCGCCGAGCACGTAACTCGGGCGCACCAGCACGGGCAAACCGATTTCTGCAGCCACGCGCGCGGCTTCTTCGGGAATCAGCGCCGTGGCATTGCGCGGCTGCGGAATTTTCAATTCTTCGAGCAAGCGGCCAAAGCGCCGGCGGTCTTCAGCCAGGTCAATCGATTCCGGAGCCGTGCCGATGATGGGAACGCCGTTGCGCTTCAATTCCAGCGCAAGATTCAGCGGCGTCTGCCCGCCGAACTGCACGATCACGCCCTGCGGCTTTTCGCGCTCGACGATGGCGAGCACGTCTTCGAGTGTCAGCGGTTCGAAATACAAGCGATCTGAGGTGTCGTAGTCGGTCGAAACCGTCTCTGGATTGCAATTCACCATGATGGTCTCAAAGCCGTCTTCATGCAGAGCATAGGAAGCGTGGCAGCAGCAATAATCGAATTCAATTCCCTGCCCGATGCGATTCGGGCCGCTGCCCAGAATCATGATTTTTGGCCGCTGCTGGACATCGGATTCATCTTCGTCTTCGTAGGTCGAATAAAGATATGGAGTGAACGATTCGAATTCTGCGGCGCAGGTATCCACGCGCTTAAAAACCGGATAGACACCGTAACGCGCGCGCTGCAGCCGAACGGAGGCTGGGGTGCTCCGCCAAATTTGCGCCAATTGCTCGTCGCTCGCGCCGTGGCGCTTAACCTCGCGCAGCAAATCTTTCGAGGCGGTCTCGACGGTGACGCTCGCAGCGCGACGGTTCATCGCGGTGAGCTCTTCGATCTGGTGAATGAACCATGGGTCGATTTTCGTCAGCTCACAGATTTCCTCGGCGTGCAGGCCGCGCTCCATCGCGGTCAGCAGCCAATAGATGCGGTCGGGCCGCGGCGTAGCCAGTTTCTCGCGCAGTAGCGAATCCGGCGTTTCGGCAGGCGCGCGCCAGGGCGTGCTGGGTTCGAGCGAGCGGATGCCTTTTTGCAGTGCTTCTTTGAATGTGCGGCCGATGGCCATCACTTCGCCGACGGACTTCATCTGCGTGCCGAGTGTACTGTCCGCGCCAGGGAATTTCTCGAATTGCCATTTCGGGATTTTTACCACGACGTAGTCAATCGTCGGCTCGAAGCAAGCCGGCGTTTTTTCTGTAATATCGTTGGGAATTTCGTCAAGACTCATGCCCACAGCGAGCCGCGCGGCAATTTTCGCGATCGGGAAGCCCGTGGCTTTACTCGCGAGCGCCGAACTGCGCGACACGCGCGGATTCATCTCGATGATGACCATGCGGCCGTTTTCGGGATTGATGGCGAACTGCACGTTCGAGCCGCCCGTTTCGACGCCGACTTCCCGAATGATGGCCGCCGCGGCATCGCGCATGCGCTGATATTCCTTATCGGTCAGCGTCTGCGCCGGAGCCACCGTGATGGAGTCGCCGGTATGCACGCCCATGGGGTCGAAATTTTCGATGGAGCAGATGACCACGAAGTTGTCGCGAAAATCGCGCATCACTTCGAGCTCATACTCTTTCCAACCCAGCACGGACTCTTCGACTAGCGCCTCGTGAACCGGGCTCAGGTCCAGCGCCATGGAAATCGATTCTGCAAATTCTTCCTTGTTGTAGGCAATCGAGCCGCCGGTACCGCCGAGAGTGAACGAAGGCCGAATCACTAGCGGGAAGCCGAGCTGGTCGCAGAGCCGCATCGCATCTTTCGCGTTATTCACCAGGGCGGACGCGGGAACCTCCAGGCCGATTTTGCGGCACGCGTCTTTGAACCACAATCGGTCTTCGGCGACTTTGATCGCGCGAAGCGATGCGCCAATCATCTCCACTTTGTACTTTTCCAGGATGCCGCTTTCAGAAAGTTCGACGGCCAGATTCAGGGCGGTTTGCCCGCCGACGGTCGGCAGAAGCGCGTGCGGCTTTTCCTTGGCGATGATTTCTTCGAGGTATTCGCGGGTGAGCGGCTCGATGTACGTGCGGTGCGCCAACTCAGGATCGGTCATGATAGTCGCGGGATTGGAATTGACCAGGATGACTTCGTAGCCTTCAGCGCGCAGCGCCTTGCACGCCTGCGCCCCGGAATAGTCGAATTCGCAGGCCTGCCCGATGATGATCGGCCCCGAGCCGATAATCAGAATCTTTTTGATGTCTTTGCGCTTAGGCATGGGTATCGTGAGACGCGCTCATTTCCGTGAACTTCCCGGCTGGCGCCATTCTTTCATCATGTCGGTGAACTGCGTGAACAAATAATGCGAATCGTGCGGCCCCGGCGACGCTTCCGGGTGGTACTGCACGCTGAACAACGGCATCTTTTTGTGACGCATGCCTTCGTTGGTGTGATCGTTCAGGTTGACGTGGGTAATCTCCACGTCCCGCGAAGGAAGCGAATCCGGATCAACACAGAAACCATGATTCTGCGCGGTGATCTCGACTTGCTCGGTGAGCAAATTCTTTACCGGATGATTCGAGCCGTGATGGCCAAACTTCAGCTTGAACGTTTTGCCGCCCAGCGCGAGCCCGCACAGCTGATGCCCGAGGCAAATCCCGAAGATCGGCACCTGCCCGATGAGCTTCTTAATAGTTTCAATGGCGTAGCCGATGGGCTCGGGGTCGCCGGGGCCATTCGAGAGAAACACGCCGTCCGGTTTCAAGTCGAGCACATCTTCGGCGGAAGTTTGCGCTGGCGCGACCCAAACATCGCAATTGTGATCCACAAGCAGCCGCAAGATGTTCTGCTTGATGCCGTAATCAAGCGCTAGGACGCGATGCCTGTAAGTCTCGCCCTTGGCGTCGGACTCTCCCATCTGTTCAGACCAGGGAGAAATCGCCACTTCGACTGAGCCTTTGTCCCAGGCGTAGGGTTTTGCGCAAGTGACGCGGCTGGCCAGCTCCAGGCCGGCCATTTTCGGCAACTGCTTGGCCTCGAAGACTAACTGTTCTGCTGGAATGCCGTCCGTGGAAACCATGCCGCGCAGCGCTCCAACGCTGCGAATGTGCCGCACCAGCGCGCGTGTATCAATGTCCCAGATGGCGGGAATCTTGTGGCGATTGAGGTAAAGCTGAGCGCTTTCCGTCGAGCGCCAGTTCGAGGAGATTTGCGAGAATTCGCGGACGATCAGCGATTCGATATAAGGGCGCGCGGATTCTTCATCTTCCAGATTTGCGCCCACATTGCCGATGTGCGGATAAGTGAGGCAGACAATCTGCCCCGCATAACTTGGGTCGGTGAAAACTTCCTGATATCCGGTGAGGCTGGTATTGAAAACGACTTCGCCGCCGCGGCGCGTGATCGCGCCCGCGGCGCGTCCGTTAAAGAGGCGCCCGTCTTCCAGCGCGAGGGTCGCGGGTCGGTGCTGGACTTCTGTCAGTGGAGCCTCCCTTAATTTTCATGCACCTTGCCATTTATTTGCTGCTCGCTTCGGTGGTTTCGAGCGAGCCGAAATGATCCACGGGCCAGTAGGCAAACACCGCGCGACCGTAAATGTACTGGCTTGAAACGGGGCCGAACACGCGCGAATCGTTGGAGCTGATGCGATGGTCGCCCAAGACAAAAAAACTTTCTTTGGGCACGCGCACCGGGCCGAAATCGCTGGAGTCCTCATATTGCGGCGGAACATACGGCTCCGGAACGACTTTTCCGTTCACGTACAACGTGCCTTGCCGGATTTCGACAGTCTCCCCGGGCAGCCCCACTACCCGCTTGATGAACGATTTCGTATGGTCCAGCGGATACCAGAAAACGACAACGTCGCCGCGCTCAATCGGCTCGAACCGGTAGACAAATTTGTTGATGAAGATGCGTTCCTGGTCGGACAGCAGCGGCGCCATGCTGGTGCCCTCGACTTTTACCGGCTGGTACAGAAACACGATTATGACCAGAGCAAGTCCGATGGCAATGAGCAGGTCGCGCGTCCAGACGCGAATTTCTTTGCGAAGCGTGTTCGAGGGGGAATGCGTATCGGGTGCGCGGGCAGACTGCGAATTCGCAGAAGCTGGGCCCGAACAAACAACCGGTCCCGGATTCTCCGGTGAAGTCGCGGTGCCGCGTTGTTTCTGTTCCGAGCGGTCCATCTTGAGTCTCTGGTATTTATAGCATGGGCGTCGCAGCACGCGCCAGATGCGATTTGGCTTTTTGCGCATATGGCTCTATGCGCTGCGAAGCCGTTCTACCCTTAGGATTCTTGCGAATGGGGTTGAGTTGCATATTCGAGCCGAAACCCCGGTTTATTAGCCTCTGCAGGCGAACCTGGAAGCCTTCAAGACTTAGGGTCGGATAGCGCGTAATTCAGGGAGGCAAGCGCGGCGATGGCCGCGGTTTCCATCCGAAGAATCAGGCGGCCGAGGGAGGCTTCGCAGAGCCCATGTTGACGGGCGCACTCGAACTCGCCATCGGTCCAGCCGCCTTCGGGTCCAATCGCGAGGGCCGCTGCCACTGTGGGTGACTTGGCGCTGGTTCCCTCCAGGATGTTGCGTAGGCATGGCGCGTCAGGGCGTTCCGAAAGAAGGATTTTCAGACTCTCGGAACGCGCCGAAAAGGCCGCATCGGGTTTCGCGAGTGGGGCCAGCACGGGGATGCGGAGGCGCCGGGATTGCTGAGCGGCTTCGAGGAGGATCTTCCTCCAGCGCTCTGCGCGCTTCGGCGCGGCTGTAAGCAACGCTTTCTCGCTGCGGGCGGCTGCGAGCGGCACGATGACACACACGCCAAGCTCGGTGGCCTTTTCGAGGGCCAACTCGAAGGCGTCGAATTTCACGACGGAAACCAGCAGCGTGGTTTGCAAGGCAGGCCGGTGCGCAGCCAAGTCTTCGACGAGAGAAAACTCGATGCGGTCGCGCTTCACTTCCTCAATGCGCGCCAGGCAAGCACGCTGGCCGTCGCTCAACTCGTAAAGCTGGCCCCGCTCCGCGCGCAGCACGCGGCCAAGATGATGTGCCGCCTCACCCTCCATCACGGCGCGGTCCCCATCGAATTGTTCAACGAAAAATCGCCTGCGCACGCGGAAATTCTATCGCAATCCCCAGCTGTGACCCACAGGCCTCGCTGTCAAAACAGCTGGCCCTGTTGCCCGAGACTCATTCTGCACTGCGGGGTTGCCCGAGCAGGCTCCATCTTTCTATGTATTCTCGATAGTAGTGTGACGTGCTGGCAGTACCCGGGCTCCCGCTTTCTTCCGGGTTGAAGCTCGTTTGCGTGAAACCTACCAGGTCCTTTGGCAGGATCAGAAAGCGGCCATCCGGTAGTTTCCAGGCGCAGATATCAAACCGACCGGTGGGCCGATGCATACTAAGGTAAATATATTTGTATCCTTCTTTCCCTATTTCGTGCCAGCAGGCTTGCCGTTGAACGCAAATCTTCCCATTTATGTAAGCGCTCTTCGCCCCGAGCGGTTCAACACCAAACCCGTGCTTTTCCGCTTCCACAAAAAACTCTGCCATTTCTTTCTTACGGCGCTCCATTCTACAGATGGCATGCCGCGATCTCCCGTCAGCGAAACCCATTTGCAGCGCTAGTTGACGCACCCGCTCCCGCGTTACGCCGATACGCCTGGCAATCTCGGCATGGGTGATGCAATTCCGCTCAAACATGGCGCGGATCAGTTTAGCCTTTCTGTGAAAAACGGAAAGCGTGTGCCGCTTAAAACGGCGTTCGTTTATTTCGAAGCGGCAAATATGGCAGTAATATTTACGGTTCGGCATAACTTATTCATTTAACTCACAACATCATAATACCTGCAACCTCCTAAATCCGCTAGCCGCTAGCCGAGGGGACGAGTGGAGCACCTTTAACCCGGAAAAACAAGGGTGTCACTCTCTTTGCCGTTTTCAGTCGTACTGGAGCCGACTTTGCCGGTAAGCGCTGTCGGTGCAAGCAACCTTTTGTAGTATCTTGTCAGTCTCACTGTCCGACTCGAAGGGGGTACTGCCCCGAAACTACTTCGTTTTAGTCGCCTTATCTGGGTGCCCGGATTGAGTGGAGCAAATGCGGTCTCTCTGTAGCTTGCTTCTTCTGCTTTGTCTGAACGATGAGTGGATCGCGCAAGAGAGCGTTTCTGCGCAGCCTACAATCACAGCGCGTTCAACTCTGGTTATGGTCCCGGTGTTTGTGAACACTAAGAAAGGACAACCAGTTTTTGACCTAGAGGCTGATGACTTTCGGCTCAGCGACAACGGAGTGCAACAAACTCTCACCCTTGAAAAAGATACTGATTCGGAGCCGCTGGCATTGGCAGTCGTAGTTGAGACGGGCGGTGCTGGTGTAAACCATCTCAGCGATTATCAAGGGCTAGAGTCCATCCTCGACGCGCTAACTGGCGATGTCGAGCACATGGTTGCCGTAGTCGGCTTTGATAGCACGCCCCACCTGATTATCCCCTTTACGCAAAAAACAGAGGACGTTTCACACGCTCTTGCAATCCTTTCCGCTGGCGACCATGATGCAGCCATATTAGACGCGGTTGCGTTCGCCGTCGGGAAACTACGGGACCAGCCGTCACGATACAGACGTGCGATTGTGCTCTTTAGCGAAACGATTGACCAAGGCAGCAAGACTTCGCTGAACGACGCTCTCCGGCTTGTGAGCGATACAAATACAGCAATCTACAGCTTCGGTTTTTCAAGCACGCGGTCAGCAGTCTTGAACGAGGCATCAAAGTTCAGCGGAAAAGACTCTGGGCCCGCGCATGGCTGTTTCAGTCGTACGGGCGCCGACGCGGAGTATGACGGTCACTACGGCAAGCAGGTGCTCGATTGCATCAGTCAGCTTGCTCCGCCTCTTCGACTGGCCACCATGTCCTTTCTCGCCGCTCGCAATGGTTTGCGTACGAACAGTGCTCAATCATTGGCACGACTCACTGGTGGCGAGTTCCACCAATTCCACGACTCTAAGGACCTCAAGTCGGGCCTCATCGCGTTGTCGAATGATATACCCAATTATTATGTTCTAAGTTTTCGACCGACAGATCCCACACCCGGCCTGCACGCGCTGCATGTGACCACAAAGGACCACCCACAATTTGTGATGAAATTTCGGCGCGAGTATTGGGTCGATGACACAGGGCAGTAGCGAGAGCCCTCGCGACTATTGTGTCAACTCACGGCAAGTCGCAAAATCGGAAACTTGGGTACTAGCCGCTGTTACTTTTTGAGTGGGCTGGCGGTGTCCTACCTACGTGCTCTACGTACGTAGTTCTGTTTGGCGACTGTCGTAGTATCACGTGCGTGCTTCGCGGACGGGCGGCGCACCCTTCGCTTTTAAGGCTGCGGATTTCGACCCGGAAGCCCACCCATTTTCCAACTTCGATTTGGATTTTCGAATTTCGATTCCCTACCCGAAGATGTCCTTGACCTTGTCGAAGATCGACGAGCCGCGCTCGGCGGGCTTGTTTTCGACTTTGAGCGTGGTGCCAAGCTGCTCAATCAGCTTGCGTTGCTCCCGCGTGAGCTTGGTCGGCGTCAGCACGCGCACGTGATAGTACAAGTCTCCGCGCCCGCCGCCATGCGGATCCGGCAAGCCCTTTCCTTTGACGCGAAACACCGCGCCGCCCTGCGTGCTCTCGGGAATCTTGAGCTTCTCTTCTCCGTTCAACCCGGGCACCGAAAGCTCTGTGCCGAGCGTGGCCTGCGCGATGCTGATGGGGATCGTGCAGTATAAGTCCGCGCCGCGCCGCTCGAAGAACGGATGCTCTTTGACTTCCAGCACCACATACAGGTCGCCGTTGGGACCGCCGTTTGGCCCCGGCTCACCCTCGCCGGCAACACGAAGCCGCGTCCCTGTGTCCACGCCCGGCGGAATGCGCAGCTCGATGGTTTTCTCCCGCTCCATGCGCCCCTGTCCACGGCATTCAGGGCAGCGCTCCTTAATGATTTGGCCCGCGCCCTGGCAGGTCGGGCAATTGCGCGTAATGGTGAAGAATCCTTGTGTGTAGGCCAATTGTCCACGCCCGCCGCAGTCCGGGCAGGTAATAACGCCAGTTCCCTTCTTCGCCCCAGTGCCGTTGCAGGCCTCGCAGAATTCCTGGCGCGGAAGTTTGATTTTTGTCGCTACGCCGGATGCGGCTTCCTCAAAGGTCAACGTCATGTCGTAGCGCAAATCGGCGCCACGCTGCGCTCGGCCGCGTCCACGGCCTCGCCGCGATCCGCCGCCAAACAAATCTTCGAAGCCGAAGAAATCCCCAAAGATGTCGTGGAAGTCCTGAAAGATGGTTTGGTCAAACCCTTGTCCGGCGCCAACGCCCGAAAGCCCGGCATGACCGTACGTGTCATAGACCTGCTTTTTCTGCGGGTCGCTGAGCACGCTGTAGGCTTCCGTGCACTCGCGGAATTTCGCTTCCGCTTCCGTTTTGTTTTCCGGGTTGCGGTCGGGATGCCATTTCAGCGCAGCCTTGCGGTATGCGGACTTCACTTCCTCCAGCGTCGCCGTGCGCGCAACCCCCAGCACTTCATAAAAATCGCGTGGATTTCCTTTGGACATAAAAGACTTTCGCTCTCCCTTAGTTCACTGCTTCTTTCGATGCGGGATTCGGATGCACCGCTACACGGACCATCGCGGGACGCAAAACGCGTCCGTGAAAGACGTAGCCGGGCTGAAAAACTTGAAGAATGGTGCCATCTTTATGCTCGCTGGTTTCCTCGCGGTCCACAGCTTGGTGAAGATGCGGATCAAACGGCTTGCCGACCGGGTCGATGCGTTCCGCGCCGAGCTTCGTGACATTGTCGAGCAATTGTTTGTAGATAAGTTCAAAGCCTTTGCGATAGTTCTCGTACTCGGCCTCGCGATGCGCGGCGAGAGCATGCTCAAAGCCATCAATGACGGGGATCAGCCCTTCAATCACCCGCGCCGTGGCGCGCTTCGCGTCCTCAAAGCGTTCTTTCTCGATGCGTTTGCGGTAATTGGCAAAATCGGCTTGGCTGCGCAGCATGGCTTGGCGCAATTCTTCGAGGTCGGCCGTTAGTTTCGCCATTTCTGCGTCCGCCTTTGCTGCGTCGGCCTCTACGGCCTTCGCTTCAGTGGACTGGTCGATTTCGGAACTATCCACGTCCTTGTTGATGTTGATGTTGATCTTCACTTCTTTCCTTTCCTTCTCACTCACCGGTGCACTTCTCCTGTGTCTACGAGATGATCAGATCTTGCCCAGCGCTTCGCTGAAGAGCTGAGCCACGTAAGCCACCGCGGCCATCGCGCGTTCGTAAGGCATGCGCGTCGGGCCGAGCACGCCCAGCGAACCTTGCACCAGGTCATTGCTCATGTACGGCGCGCTGATCAACGCAAGGTTCTCGCCAGCCTGCGAGATTTCCTTCACGCCGATCAGCACGTGAACCGGCTCGGGCGCCTCGATGCACGCGTTCAGCAGAGTCACCAGGCGATGCTTTTCCTCGATGGCCGCAAGCAGATCCCGGAGTTGCGACTGATCGGCGAAATCCACAGCCCCGACGATCTG
>Ga0075426_10001373_pt1 | contig 17254 bp, 18 predicted proteins | sample SoiMethybrSBSTD5_FD_75304 | JGI IMG/M metagenome (GOLD analysis project Ga0075426, IMG submission 75304) | Bulk soil microbial communities from a Populus tree surrounding site in Tennessee, USA - Soil MetaG P. TD hybrid SBSTD5 | ecosystem: Environmental > Terrestrial > Soil > Tree plantation... | reverse complement strand
GCCGCCAGCCCGGCGGCGAGTCGCGACCCGCCGTGGAAGTAGCGCGGTGACGACTCGATCAGGTAGCGCTCGCCGGCGTCGTGGAGGAAGTACCCGTAATCCGCCAGCGACGGCAGCCGGCCGTCCGCGTCCGCCTCGGTCTCCGACAGCGGCGTGAAGTGGAGCGTCTCCTTGGTCGACGCGCGGCACACCTCGCGGTGCTGGGCCAGGTACCAGAAGAGCGAGGTCGTCCCGGTCTTGCCCGGGCCCGGCAAGACGAGATTCGGTACGGGGATCGCCGCGGCGACCGCATCCTGCGCGGCCCTCGCGTCGTGTCGAACAAGGTTCGGCATTGAGCTCGGGCCACGGACGCTCGGCGGCCCGCCCGCCACGCTAGCAGCGGTCCGCCGGATGATCGGATGGCTTGGGGAAAGAGTGGTTACGCTCGGGTGAAAAGGCGGGGAACACCGCCGATCGCCGGCAACGCCGCGCCGGACGCCGGCTGCTTATCGCCGCGAGGGCACGGGTATGTGATTCGCGGCGGGCGGATTCACAATCAGAGGGGAGATTCAGGTGATCATCGCCGGAGTAGTCGTGATCTGCATCGTGCTCCTGGTGCTCGCGTTCGTGGCCCCACGGCTGTCGATCTGGCCGCAGCGCGGCGTCGACCGGACGCTCGGCACCGGCCAGCGGGCTGCCGGGACCGCGCCGGGACCGCTGGGCAGGTGGCTCCAGAAGCCGTTCGGGAGCGCGCGACGGGCCGCGAACAAGAGCGCGGGCACCGGCCGTAGCGAGCGATCCAAACTGGGCCATTGATCGTCCCGCCCCGGCAATGAGCCGTGCTCGGCTTCTCCTTCACATCCGTCAGCGGCACGGTCGGGTATCCGCTGCTGTTCCTGCTCGTGTTCGGCGAGTCGGCCGGTTTGCCGATTCCCGGCGAGTCGAGCATCATGGTGGCGTCGATCGCGGCGTCCACGGGCTCGCTGTCGATCGTCGCCGTGCTGCTCGTGGCGATGGCCGCCGCGATCCTCGGCGACAACCTCGGATACGTGTGCGGGCGCGCATTCGGCCGCCGGATCTGGACGGCGGGCAGGATCGGGCGGCGCAAGCGTGAGCAGTGGCTGGACGATGTCGACGACTTCCTCGACGACCACGGCGCGACCGCAGTGATCGGCGCCCGGTGGCTGCCGGTGGCGCGGTTCGTGGTGCCCTGGCTGGCCGGCATGAACCGGATGCCCTGGCGCAGGTTCTTCATCTGCAACGCCGCGGGCGGGATCGGATGGGCGGTCACCGTGGGGATGGCGGCCTACATCATCGGCAGCACGGCGAAGAACGCGATCGTGGCGTTGGGGATCGTCGGGCTCGTCGGCGTCGTGATCGGGCTGGCGGGGCACGCCGTCTGGCACCGTCGGCAGCGCAGCCGCCAGCCCGCACGCAGGACGGCGTGAGCGCAGCGGCTACCGGTCGGCCAGCGCGGCGTCGGCAGCCTGGGCGAACGGCGTCAGATCCTGCGGCACCAGGTCATGCAGGCGCGAGTCGGTAACGACCGTCGGGACCCGCAGACCGTCGATCAGCGGACGCGCGGTGGCGGCGTTGACGGGGGTGACGATCTCGAGCCAGTACGAGGACAGGCGCGGGGACAGCACGGGGATCTCGACGATGCGCGGTGCGCGGCCGCGGATGCGAGCGATCTGCTCGATCATCGCGCGGTAGGTCAGCACCTCGGGACCGCCTGCCTGATAGCTCTGGTCGAGGGCGGCGTCGAGACCGCCCACGGCGGCGAGGTATCCCACGATGTCGTCGAGCGCGATCGGCTGCGTCGGCGTCGAGACCCAGCGCGGGCACACCATCGCCGGCAGGCGGTCGACGAGGGCCACGATCGTCTCGAATGCAGCGCTCCCCCGGCCCACCACGACCGCAGAGCCGATCGCCGTCACGGGAACCCGGCCCGAGCGCAGGACGGCCTCGGTCTCCTGTCGGCTGCGCAGGTGCTCCGACAGCTGCGCGTCGTCCGGCGCAAGCCCTCCCAGATAGACGATCTGGTCGACCCCAGCGCCCTCGGCCGCGCGCGCGACGATCGCCGCGCCGCGGCGATCACGGTCGGCGAAGTCCGAGGTGCCGAGCGAGTGCACGAGGTAGTAGACGACGTCGACGCCGTCGACCGCATCGCGGACGGCAGTGGGATTCCCCACGTCCGCCACCGCCCAGCGCACGCCGCTTTCGTCCGGACGGGGCCGGCGGGACACCGCCACCACCTCGTGGGCGCCGCGCAGCCGCTCCACCAGCGCACGCCCGACCGTGCCGGTCGCCCCGAAGACCGCGACGTTCACGCTCCCCCCTCCCGCACGAGGCGGTCGAAGTAGCGCCTGCCCACGAACACGTGCAGACGGGACTGCACGCGCTTGTAGAGCTCGCCCGTCCAGACCGGCATCCCGGGGCGGGCGGCGAGGGTGGGATGGAAGCCGTAGATCGCCGAGACGGCGAGCACCCCGTCGCCCTGCGCGCGCTGCTCGAACCGGATCTCCCCCGCCGGCCTGCGGGCCAGGAGGCCGCCGGTGATCGCGTGGCCACAGCCGACCACCGCCGGGGTGGCGGTGATCTCCGCAGGCCCGAAGCACAGCAGCGCCGGCCCTCGTCCGAACGCCCGCAACGAGAAGCCGCCCGTCGAGTCGGCCGCCCGCACCAGCCTTCGGGTCGACCGCTCGACCTCGCGCCAGTACGTGGTGGACAGCTGCCGGGCCCCCTCGTCCGAGAACGAGACCACCGGGCGGCCGAAGCGGGCGCGCTGCACCGACGAGACCGCCCCGTCTCCAGAGCGCTCCTCGACCGACTCCCACCCCCAGTAGGCAGCGCGCGTCACGCGGATACACCTCCCCTGTGCGCGTTCTACCCTATGGCCGGCGGTTCATCACCTCGGTTTCGCGCTTCGGGCGCTGAGGAATACACCCGGCGATGGCGAGGATGGACGCTCTGCTCCTCCGGCTCGATCGGTCGGCCGGCGACGCGATCGCCTCCACCGTCTGCAGCCATCACGCGAAGCGGCTCGCGCGGATCGGCTCGAAGGCCCTGGACGCTCCACCTGGCGGGTGGGCGGCCGACGCCCCACCCCCGCGGGCCGGGAACGCCGTCGAGGTGCTCGTCGACGGCGAGACGGCCTTCCCGCGCATCGTCGCCGACATCCGCGCCGCGCGTTCGTTCGTCCACCTGACCGGGTGGTTCCTGTCGCCGGACTTCGTCCTCGAGGCCGGGGAGACGCCGGTGGTCGTGCGCGATCTGCTCGCCGCGGCTGCGACCCGCGTCGACGTTCGCGTCCTGCTCTGGGCCGGCGCGCCGATCCCGGTGTTCACGCCGGCCCGGCGGCGGGCGCGGGCGGTGCGCGACGAGCTCCGCCGGGCCGGTCCGATCCACTGCGCGCTCGACGCCCACGAGCGGCCGCTCCACTGTCACCACGAGAAGTCCATCGTGATCGACGGCGAGATCGCGTACGTCGGGGGCATCGACCTGACGTCGCTGGCCGGCGACCGCCGCGACTCCCGGCGCCACCCGGCGCGCGCCGCGCTCGGCTGGCACGACGTGACGACGCGCATCCGCGGGCCCCTCGTCGCCGACGTCGAGGCGCACTTCGACCTCCGGTGGCATGCCGTCACCGGAGAGCGGCTGCCCGATGCGCCGCCACCGGCGCCTGCCGGAGATGTGACCGCCCAGCTCACCCGGACGGTGCCCGAGCGCATCTACGCCGGCGCCTCGAACGGAAGCTTCGGGATCCTCGAGTCGTATCTCCGCGCGCTGCGGTCGGCGGAGCGGTACATCTATCTCGAGACCCAGTACCTGTGGTCTCCCGAGATCGTCGCCGTGCTGGCGGACAAGCTCCGCCACCCGCCGCACGGCCGGTTCCGGCTCCTGGTCCTGCTGCCGGCGCGGCCCAAGGGCGGCGCCGACGACACGCGGGGGGCACTGGGCGAGCTGATCGAGGCCGACGGCGGCGGCGGACGCGTGCTCGCCTGCTGCCTCTTCACGCGCGCCGGTTCGGCGAGCGATGCGATCTACGTCCATGCCAAGGTCGGGCTCGTCGACGACCGCTGGCTGACGGTCGGATCGGCGAATCTCAACGACCACTCCCTCTTCAACGACACGGAGCTGAACGTGGTCACGCATGACGCGGCGCTGGCCCGCGCGACCCGCCTCGAGCTCTGGGCCGAGCACCTCGAGTCGACGCCGGCGCAAGTCGACGGCGACCCCGCCGACGTCATCGACGGACGCTGGCGCCCGATCGCCGAGGAGCAGCTCGACCGCCGCCGCAACGGCCTGCCGCTCACGCACCGGCTCATGCGGCTCGACCACGTCTCCCGCCGTTCGGCACGGCTGCTCGGGCCGCTCCAGGGCCTCGTCGTCGACGGGTGACGATCCGACCGCGCCGGCTGTCAGACTGGCGAGGTGGACGCGATCCGGGAGGAGCTCGGCCGGCTCTGCACGATCGAGGAGCGCCACCGCCGGCTGGCCAGCCGGCTGGTGCTCCTGTTCCTGGCGACCATCGTCGTCGACGTCGCGGGCGCCGTGGCCATGTACGCCCTCGAGCGCTCGGCTGCCGGCACCCAGGTGACGACGTTCGGGCAGGCGCTCTTCTTCACGACGGCGCAGGTGCTCACCATCTCCTCCTCGCTCGCCAACCCGGTGACCCCGCTCGGCCGCGTCGTCGACCTGCTGCTGGAGCTGTGGGGCGTCCTCGTCGTGGCCGGGACGGCGGGCGCCGTCGCGACCTTCTTCCTCACGAGCGACGCGTCGTAGGCAGGCTGGGGCTCCAGCCGACGGCGGGCGCGATGTCGCGGGCGATCGTGTCCAGCATCGCGGCGTTGTAGTCCACACCGAGCTGGCTCGGCACCGTGAGGAGGATGGTGTCGGCGGCCTGGACGGCAGCATCCCTCGCGAGCTCGTCCGCGATCCGGTCCGGCTCCCCGGTGTAGCTGCGGCCGAACCGGCTGATGGCGCCGTCCAGCCACCCGACCTGATCTTCGTTCGCATCGTCTCCGAACAGGCGCCGGTCGAGGTCAGACGTGATCGGCATGACGCTGCGGCTGATCGACACGCGCGGCTCGCGCTCGTGGCCCGCCTTCGCCCAGGCCTCGCGGAACAGGGAGATCTGCTCGGCCTGGAGCTGGTCGAACGGCACCTGCGTGTCTTCCAGGAGGAGCGTCGAGCTCATCAGGTTCATGCCCTGCTCGCCCGTCCAGACCGCGCTCTGGCGTGTACCCGAGCCCCACCAGATGCGATCGGCGAGCCCGGGCGACTGCGGCTGAACGGCCAGCATCGCGTCACCGGGCCGGCCGCCCGCGTCGGCGCGGACGACGCCCGCACCGGCGACCGCCGCGCGGAAGAGCGCCGTCTTCTCGCGCGCCTGATCGTGGTCGAGCGTGTAGCCGAACGCCTCGGCACCGTGCCAGGCCGGCTCGGGCGAGCCGCGGCTGATGCCGAGCTGCAGTCGGCCGCCGGCCAGGAGATCAGCCGCCCCCGCGTCCTCGGCCATGTAGAGCGGGTTCTCGTAGCGCATGTCGATGACGCCGGTGCCGATCTCGATGCGTTCCGTCTTCACGCCGATCGCGGCGAGCAGCGGGAACGGGGAGGCGAGCTGGCGGGCGAAGTGGTGCACGCGCACGAACGCCCCGTCGATGCCGATCTCCTCGGCCGCAACCGCGAGCTCGACGGTCTGCAGGTGCGCGTCGCTCGCGGAGTTCGTGAGGCCGCCCGCCGGATGCCAGGCGCCGAACGAGAGAAAGCCGATCCTCTTCGGGAGCGTCATCCCTCACCAGAACGTCGTTGACTGATCAAGTATTCCTCGCGGCGCGCCCCCGGCCAGCCGGTGGCGCTCCGAGTGCGGCTGATCGATCACGCCGGAACGGTACTCCGCCCCGTCGCATATCCTCGGAAGCGGCATGACCGAGATCGTCGCGAACCCGCCGTCCGCCGTCCCCGACATGCAGGCGCTGCGGAGCTGCTGGCACCCGGTCGCGTTCGCGTCCGAGCTCGGCGACACGCCGTTCGGCACGAAGCTCCTGGGCGAGCCCGTCGTGGTCTGGCGCGGCGACGAGGGTCGGCTGCATGCGGTCAAGGATTTGTGCATCCACCGCGGCACCGCACTCTCGCTGGGCTGGACGCAGGGCGACCGGATCGTCTGCCCGTACCACGGCTGGCAGTACCGCGCCGACGGGGTGTGCACGGCCATCCCCCAGCTCGCCGACCCCACCAGGGTGCCGAGCAAGGCCCGCATCGATGCCTACGGCTGCCGGGAGACCCTCGGCCTGATCTGGGTGGCGATGGAGGCGCCCCGGTACGAGCTCCCGGCAGTCCCCGAGCTCGCCGACCCGGGCTGGATGACGGTGCCGGCGGGGCCGTATCGCTGGGCGTCGGACTCCTCCCGCCAGCTCGAGAACTTCACCGACTTCGGCCACTTCCCCTGGGTGCACCCGGGGCTTCTGGGCGACCCCGAACGCCCGGTCGTCCCGGCGCACGAGGTCGAGACCCGCGGGCACGTGCTGCACTACAGCATCGTGCGCCCCGAGGCTCCCAACTCCGACGACTTCCCCGTCTTCGCCAACGAGGTCGCCGAGCAGCCGATGCGCCGCAGCCGCTACGAGCTCCATCTGCCCTACACCCTGGTGCTGCGGCTCGGATGGGGCGGCGAGCGGGGCATGGTCTACTTCTTCGCGTCGCAGCCGATCAGCCCGAACGAGTGTGCCGGATTCCTGATCATGGCCCGCAACTACGACTTCGACCAGCCCATCGAGGTGCTGCAGGCGTTCGAGGACACGATCTTCAACCAGGACAAGCGCATCGTCGAGTCCCAGCGGCCCGAGCAGGTGCCGTTCGATCTCGCCGCGGAGCTGCACCTCAAGTTCGACGCGGTCGCGGTCAGCTACCGGCGGGCGATGCGCGACAACGGCCTCGCGGTCAGCACCGAGCCCTAGGAACCGAGAGCATCGAACGCGGCCGGGTAGACGATCCGCCCGGCCAGGTCGGGGGTGTACCCGGCGAGCCGCTTGACCAGGAAGGCCTCGTCGGGGATCTTCGGATCCGGCGAGACGAAGCCGAGGGGGATCGCCGGCTCGAAGCCGAACCGCGGGTAGTACCCGGGGACCCCCTCGACCATGACGGCGGGCTCGCCGGCCGCCTCGGCGCGGCCGAGCGCGTCCCTGATCAGCCGCGTCCCGACGCCCCGCCGCTGCCGGTCCGGCCGGACCGACATCGGCGTGAGATTGAGGATCCTCGGACGCGATCCGCCCTCGACGCCGACCCAGCTCAGCATCGCGTGCGCGATCACGCCGGAGTCGTCCTCGGCCACGAGTGCGAGCTCCGGGATGAAGCCCCCCGAGGCCCGGATGCGCTCGACGAACGCCGCGACCGCGGCGGGCTGGCGGACGAATGCCGCCCGGACGACATCGGCGATCGCGCGATGGTCCGCCTCCCGCTCGGGGCGGATGACGAGCTCCTCGGCCACGTGCGGCACCGTGCCCAGGCTCAGGCGAAGGAGTCGCCGCGGCCGGAGATGAGGTCGCGCACCACGTCGTCCAGCGGCTCGTGCGACTGCCCCGGAAGGAGCGGGATCGCGCCGACGCCACCCTCCCCCGGCGCATCGTGCGCCTCGACCGAGCCCGTGCCGGGATAGAGGATCCACACACTGCGAGCGCCGATCGCATCACGGTAGGCGTGCATCTTGTAGAGGTCGCCGCGGCGGTAGGTCGTGATGGTCTCCTCGGCGACGTCATCGGGATCGGACGCTTCCGCGAGCACGACGTCGCGCTTGAACTTCGCGTCGAAGAGGTCGAGCGTCCCGTCGGCGTGCTCGACGGCGATGTCGGGCCGCAGCTCGACGGAGTACGACCTCCCTGCCCCGCCACCCGGCGAACCTCGGAACGTGCGGTTGAACGAGACCCGGACGTCCCCGATGACGACATGACCGCCCCGCGTGAGGTCGAACCCGAACTCCCCTTCACGGGTCGGAACCGGAGCGACGGGCGCGTCGAGGGCCCGAGCGACGGCGCGGACCACCTGCGTGTAGCACCAGCACTCGTAGATCGCAGCCACGTCGCGGGCGTCGATGATGCGACGCGCCGTCCCCGCGTCGAGGAGGCGGGAGCGAGCGATCAGATCGACGTAGAACCGTGTGATGTCGCGGTATCCCGGCCGCCCGCGAAGGACGGTCGAGTGCACCGGTATGCGCGGCGCCGCCGCCACCGCGTCCATCACCGGATGACGCAACCACAGGTCGACGTGGGCCGCGAGCGCGCGCGCCTCGGCACCGTGGGCGGCCGCGGCCGGGTGCCCCGACGTGCGCAGGCGATGCTCGAACGAGCGCACGACGAACTTTGCGGCTTCGAGAACCGTCCGAACGAACCGGTTCTCGACAGTGTCGATCGATGGCTGCGACCGCGACGAATGGACGACGCCGGGGAGCCGGCCGCCGAGGCGGCGGGCGAGCTCGGTGCTTCCGGCGCGACTGCCGGGCCTTGCCGGAAGGAGGCGCTCGGGACGGGAGGCGATCCCGGCGAGCGCGGAGCCGTCGAGGCGGTCGACCGCTCCCACCGGCAGGTCACGGTCCTCGCGCACGAGCCGTTCGTGCGGCCTGGCGAGCACCCGATGGACGGCGGCCGGAAGGTCATGCGGTCCGACGGGACGCAGCGCATCGCGTACGAATGCGTACGCCTGCGACAGCACGTCCCTGCCGGCCAGGGAGTCGCGGTCATAGGCGATGCCGACCGGCGCCGCAAACCCGCTCGGCAGGGCCGAGAGGGCTTCGGTCAGATCGGCGAGCATCCGATCGACCTGGCCGGAAGTCGCCCGCGTGCTCGCGACGACGATCCTGCGTCCACCGAGGCTCGTCTCGCCGATGAAGTTCCCCATCCGCAGCCACCCCTCGACCGAGCCTGCCCGCCGCTCGATCACCTGGGCGAGCTCGAGCCCGTCGTAGTCACGGACGAGGTACGGCCTCTCGGCGTCGATCTCGAGCGCCCCGCCGGCCGCCTCGCGGAGCGACCCTTCGCGCTGCGCGACGAGCGTGTAGCGCCCACACCGGGCCTCGGCGACCGGGGATCCGGGCGTCAATCGAGCGCGCTCACAAACCCGGTGTCGGCCAGGCGGGCGAGCATCCGGGAGACCTTCGCGGCCGCCCTGGGGTAGTGCGGGTCCGGAGCGGCGCGATGTCGCGCCAGCGCGTCCGCGACGTCGTCGCCGGCCGGAGCGGTTCCATCGACGCAATAGGCGAGCAGCCTGCCGAGCGGCGGTTCGAGCTCCCGCCCACCCGTCAGCTTGGGCAGGATCTTCTGGAGCAACTGGAGATCGAACGCGGTCCTCGCGACCTCCTCTTGCTCGCCCTCGACCAACGCGAGCGCCAGCGACACGTAGCGCACAACCTCGCTGACCACCCGGTACCCGAAGTGCAACCGGTCACGCTCGAGCAGCGCGTGCACCTCGGTCAGAGCCTGTGTGACGCTGGTCGGCAGGGCGTCCGTGTCGACGGCCGACCCCGCACTCGTCAGGAAGGCGGCCGGCTCGACGCCGGCGTCGCGGAGCCGGAACGACGACGGCACGGTCTCGGCCTCGCGCTCGAAGTACCGATCGAGCGCCACGTCGTTGAACTCGATGACGTTCGCCCGGTCGAGCACCTTCGGGCTGAACGCGTGGGTCGTCTCGTCGACGTTCACGGTGCCGATGAAGAGCACGTTCGGGCCGACGCTGACTGCCTGCGGGATGCCATCCGCCGCGGTGCTCTCGCCGGAGCGGAGCGGGATCGAGACGCCGCTCTCGAGCGCGCTCAGGAAGTCGCTGAAGTAGTACTCGACGCGAGCGAGGTTCATCTCGTCCAGGATCGCGACGTGGACGGATTCGGGATCGGCCTCGGCGCGCACCAGGAGCTCGAGCAACGGCGTCGTGGCATACCGCTCCGTGATCGGGTTCTCGTACCCGATGAGGCCCCGTGGATCGGTCCAGTCGGACCGCACGGCGATCAGCTCGTGACGGGGCTCCGCCGCCGCGTCCTCGAGATACCGGGCAAGCCCGGTGGCGATCTTCGTCTTGCCGGTGCCCGAGATCCCGGTCAGGATCAGAAACGGCTTCGTCAGCAGGCTGAGGACGACCGAGGTGACGACCTCGTCCGGGAAGATCAGCCCATCCTCGAGGTAGGCCGCATACACCGACTTCGGCGGCGTCGACGAGACGCGCAGGTCACCCGGGTCGGCAAGAACCCGGACCGACGAAGACATGTGGAACAGGACGGACTCGGCTCCCCACTGGTCGGTGTCGAGCTCCTCGCGCAGACGCGCCATCGCATCGCGGAAGCGCAGGTACCGATCCGCCATCGATCCGCTCTCCTCCCAGAGGCCGCGTTCGGCGAGCACCTTGCGTGTCATCGGGTAGTAGATCGGCCAGGTCTCGCGCTCCGCGGCCTCCCAGAAGAAGCTGAGGAAGAACGGCATGTAGCCGAACTGCGGCCTGGCGGCGCCGCGGTCGCTCGCTGCCTCCTGCGCCTCGGCGACGAATGCATGGAACGCCTCGAACTTCCGCCGGCAGTCCGCGTCGTCCGAGGGGGGCGGCAACGCCGCCTTGAGCGCCTCTGTGACGTGATCGGCGTCGGTCGCCTTGACGATCACGTTGAAGAACATCTGGCCGGTGCCCTTGAACCCCCAGCCGCCGGCGGTCTTGCTCAGGTGGTCGATCTCGTGCCGGAAGGCGTGCACGTCATCGCGCCCCGACAGAAACCGGTCCACGGCGGCCACGATCGCCGGAAGCGCCGCCAGCCGCACCCCCTCCCAATCCTCGGCGCGCCGCCACTCCGCCCGCCGCTCCCAGACCGCGCGGATGGCCGCGATGTCCCCGCCCCCGGAGGAGCGGGGTCGCGCCGCCTCGGACAGGATCCAGTCGACCTCCTGGGGCGCGAGGCCGAGATCACCGCGCACCTGGGCCACGACGCTGCAGAACTCGAGGTACGGTCCGCGGCTGTTCGCTCCGAGGAAGTCACGGCCGGTCAGGTTCCGCAGGCCCGTCGCGATCGCATCCCCCAGGACGGCGAACTCCTCCCGGTCACGCAGGTAGAGCAGCATCGACGGGAACGAGCGCCCCGCCCCGGGCAGATCTCGCCGGGTCATGATCCTGTCGAGCTCGTCAAGCGCCTCGTCCAGCGACCCTCTCCAGAGGCTTCGAACCGCCTCGTTCAGCCGGGAGAGATCCCGCACGAGCTGCTGCGCGTGCGCCCCGCTGAATCCGGGCGTGAACCGCCACCGTTTGGGAGCGCCCCGGTATGCATCCAGATTGAAGAGCGCAAGCAGCCGGCCGAGATCATCGGCCGTCATCTCACCCGCCGCTCCATCGAGCAGGTCGCGCGCCTCGTCCTCGGCGGCGCGGCGGGCCTCGACCAACCCGGGGCCGGCATCCTCACGCTTGAACGCGACCAGTGCGCGCGCTTCCTCGGAGGTCAGCCTGGACGGATCAGTCGGCACTGCTCATCGCCCGGGCGAACGACTCCGGGGTGAAGGCGAAGTCGCAGCCGGCCAGCGGCAGCCCCGTCATCGCGGACGCCTCGATCGTGAGCGCGACCATGTCCTCGGGCTCGAGGTTGTGGACGTGGGACTTGCCGCACGCCCGCGCCAGGGTCTGCGCCTCGAGCGTCAGCACCCGGAGGTAGTTCGCGAGCCGGCGCCCGCCCATGACGGGATCGAACCGCGCGGCCAGGTCGGCGTCCTGCGTCGAGATGCCGGCCGGGTCGAGGCCGGCCTGCCAGTCGTCGTAGAAGCCGGGGGCCGTGCCGATCTTGGCGTACTCCTCGGCCAGGTCCGGGCTGTTGTCGCCGAGCGCGATCAGCGCGGCGACGCCGATCGAGACGGCGTCGGCGCCCAGCGCGAGCGCCTTGGCGACGTCGGCGCCGGTGCGGATCCCGCCTGACACGATCAGCTGCACCTCGCGGTGCATGCCCAGCTCCTCGAGCGCCTTCACCGCCTGCACCACGGCGGGAAGCGTCGGGATCCCGACGTGCTCGATGAACACGTCCTGGGTCGCCGCCGTCCCGCCCTGCATCCCGTCCAGGACGATTACGTCGGCGCCGGCCTTGACCGCCAGCTGCACGTCGTAGTAGGTGCGGGTGGCGCCGACCTTGATGAAGATCGGCTTCTCCCAGTCGGTGATCTCGCGCAGCTCGCCGATCTTGATCTCGAGGTCGTCCGGGCCGGTCCAGTCGGGGTGGCGGCAGGCGCTGCGCTGGTCGATGCCCTTCGGGAGGTTGCGCATCTCGGCCACTCGATCGGAGATCTTGTGGCCGAGCAGCATGCCGCCGCCGCCCGGCTTCGCACCCTGGCCGACGACCACCTCGATCGCGTCGGCCCGGCGCAGGTCGTCGGGATTCATGCCGTAGCGGCTCGGCAGCAGCTGATAGACGAGGATGTCGGAGTGACCGCGCTCCTCGGGCGTCATCCCGCCGTCGCCGGTGGTGGTCGACGTCCCGGCGGCACTGGCACCGCGGCCGAGCGCCTCCTTGGCCGGGGCCGACAGCGCGCCGAAGCTCATGCCCGCGATCGTGATCGGGATCTTCAGCTCGAGCGGCTTCTGCGCGAAGCGCGTGCCGAGCGTGACGTTGGTGTCGCAGCGCTCGCGGTAGCCCTCGAGCGGGTAGCGGGAGACGCTCGCACCGAGGAACAGCAGATCGTCGAAGTGCGGCACCGTGCGCTTGGCGCCGAACCCGCGGATGTCGTAGATGCCCTCGCGGGCGGCCCGCTGGATCTCGTGGATCGTGTTGCGGTCGTAGAGGGCGCTCTCGCGCAGCCCGTCGCGGAATGCCTCGCTCATCAGTAGCTCCCGGCGTTGTCGACGTGGAAGGTGTAGAGCTTGCGCGCGGAGCCGTAGCGGCGGAACTCGCCCGGGTCGACGCCCTCGACGCCGGCCGCTGCCAGAAGCTCCGCGATCTCGCTGCGATGCTCGTCCTCGAGCTCCTTCTCGACGCAGTCGGCACCCAGGCTCTTGACCGAGCCGCGGACGTAGAGACGAGCCTCGTAGATCGAGTCGCCGAGCGCGTCGCCGGCATCGCCCAGCACCACCATCCGGCCGGTCTGCGCCATGAACGCGCTCATGTGCCCGGCCGAGCCGCGGACGACGACGTCTGCGCCCTTCAGCGAGATCCCGCAGCGGGCCGACGCGTCGCCCTCCACGATCACCAACCCGCCGCGGCCCGTCGCGGCGGCTGCCTGGCTGGCGTTGCCGGTCACGCGCACGACTCCGGACATGATGTTCTCGGCCAGCCCGACGCCGGCGTTCCCGTGGACGGTCACCGCCGCCAGCTTGTTCATGCCGGCGCAGTAGTAGCCGGCGTGGCCCATGATCTCGACCTCGATCGGCGCGTCCAGCCCGCACGCCAGCGCGTGCGCGCCGGAGGGGTTGAGGATCTGCCAGTGGCCGATCCGCTCCGCCGCCGTCGCCTGGTCGTGCAACCGCTGGTTGAGCTCGCGCAAGGGGGTCGCAGCCAGATCGACCCGCTCCACGGTGCCGGCGGTGGCACTCACGCCGCCACCCGGTCCCGCTCCCACGAGTACACCGTCGCCGGCTCGGGCTCCCAGATACGCGCCTCCTCGGCGCCGGGCAGCGTGGCGATCGCCCGGTACTCGGACGCCATCGCCACCCACTCGTCGGTCTCGGCGAGCACCGCCGGCTTGCAGGCGATCGGGTCGCGCAGGACCGCGAAGCCGTCCGCGGTGCCGACGGCGAAGGTGTAGAAGCCGTCCAGGTCGGCGAGGCACCCCTCCAGCGCCTGGTCGAGCGTGGCGCCCTCGCGCATCCGCCACATCAGATAGCCGGCCGCGACCTCGCTGTCGTTCTCGGTCCGGAACGTGATGCCCTCGCGCCGCAGGTCCTTGCGCACGCGGTTGTGGTTGGAGAGCGAGCCGTTGTGGACGAGGCACAGGTCGAGCCCGGTCGAGAACGGGTGCGAGCCGTCCGTCGTGACCCGGCTCTCCGTCGCCATCCGCGTGTGGCCCAGGGCATGGCTGCCGTCGAGCTCCGCCACCCCGAACCGCTCGGCGAACACGCGCGGCAGGCCGACCTCCTTGTAGATCTCGATGACGCTCCCGGCGCTCATCAGCCGCACCTCGGGATGCGTCATACCGACCCAGGCCTCGGCCTCGTCTGCGGCGGTGCCGACCACGACCACCGCATGGTTCTCCCGCCGGTGCACGCTCGGCTCACCGCCGAACTCCGCCGCCGCCTCGGCCGCGAGCGCGGCCCAGTCGTAGGCGACGTCGGGATGGTGCAGCGTCAGCTTGGACGCACCCGCCGGGGCCGGGTCGCGGTAGAACGCGACGCCCGCCGAATCCGGCCCGCGGTCGTTCATCTCCAACAGCATGGACGCCAGATGCGCGCCCAGGCGCGCCTGGACGTCATCGGTCTTGGCGAAGAGTCCGACAATCCCACACACGGCGAGGATCCCCCTGTCAGCGTTGCAACGGCGCCAGAACCCTACCGCCCGAAACGCCGTGGCGGTGGCCTCGGGGCCGCGTCGCACGCCCCTCTGTCGATGTGGCTATAGCTCGCGGCGCGTCAGTGTCGCGACGGCCTCGGCGGCGCGCTCCACTGGCGAGCGCCACGTCCATCTCGACGGCTCGATCCGCACGCTCTGGTCGCGGTCGGCGGAGAACGCGGTTGCCAGCTGCTCGGCGACGCGGTCGCTCTGAACGCAGAGCGTCGCCTCATCGTTCAGCGCGAAGGAGCGGTTGTCGAAGTTGGCGGAGCCGATCGAGCACCAGCGGCCGTCGATCGCGAGCGTCTTCGCATGCAGCATCGTCGGCTGGTACTCGTAGATCGAGACACCGGCGTCGAGCAGGTCGGCGTACACCGCCCGGCCGGCCGACCGCACGAGCTGCTTGTCGATGTGCGGGCCGGGGACGATGATCTCGACGCCGACGCCGCGGGCCGCGGCCGCCTGCAGCGCCTCGACGAACATCGGCCGCGGCGCGAAGTACGCCGTCGTCATCTCGATCGTCTCCCGTGCCGAGGCGATGGCGAGGAAGTACATCGCCTCGGTGTTCGTGTGGTTGACACCCGGCCCGGAGACGACCACCTGCATCGGCGCTCCGTCGGTGATCGGCTCGAGGTCGGGGAGATAGTCGTCGCCGGCGAGCAGCTCGCCCGTGGCCTCGAGCCAGTTCTCGAGGAACGCGCCCTGGAGGGCACGCACGACCGGCCCGACGACGCGGACATGGGTATCGCGCCAGTGATCCGGATCCTGCGCGTTCCCGGTCCACTCCGACGCGATCCCGACGCCGCCGACCATTCCCACGGCCCCGTCTGCGACGGCCACCTTGCGGTGCGTGCGGTGGTCCGCCTTCGTGATCGTGTACGGCTTGATCGGGCGGAACAGCTCCACGTGCACGCCCGCATCCCGCATCGACTGCACCAGGCGGTCGTCCATCCGGGCGGCGCCGAAGGCGTCGAGAAGCACGTTGCAGCGCACGCCCGCGCGGGCCCGCTCGCTCACGGCCCGCGCCACCTCGACCGCGATGTCGCCCCGCCAGTAGACGAACGTGAGCAGGTTGAGCGTGCGCTCCGCGGCGCCGATCGTCTCCAGCAGGACGGGGAAGATCTCGTCGCCGTTGAAGAGCACCTCGAGATCGTTGCCCTCGCTCACGGGCGCGCCCGTCAACGCTTCCAGCGTGCGCAGGAACTGCGGCGAGCCCACGTCCAACTCGCCGTTCAGCTCGTAGCCCGGCTCGGCGTATCCGGTGCGATGGCGGTGCACCAGCGCCGCAGCGCCGGCCGCCGCCACTCCCAGTCCCGCCGTGATCCCCAACCGGGCACGCTGCGACGTCATCGGGCGCACCCTACCGCGGCCAACGCCGGCTAGTCGATCAGCGTCCTGGTGAGAACATCGCCCGGCTCGCCGGCCTCGACGGCCGTCCCAAACCGCTGCCATCCGCAGCGCTCGTAGAACCCCGCCGCATCCTCAGTGAACACCCACAGCCGCTCCACGCCGCGCCCGGCGGCGAATTGCTCGAGCGCCGCGAGCAGGCGCCGGCCGACCCCGGCACCGCGGTACGGAGGCCTCACGACCATGCCGCACACCCACGGCGACCGGTCGCGGATCGCGTCGATCTCGAACTCATGGAGCTGGACGGTGCCCACGGCGCGATCACCGTCCAGGGCCACGAACGCCGCGGACGTGGGCAGGTGCAGGCGGCTGTCCCTCGTGGCCTCGCGAAGCCAGCGCTCGCGCGGGTCGTCCGGCAGCGTCGCTCCCCACTCCTGCCAGGCGATCTCGACCACCTCAGGCACCAGGTGCGGATGCTCGGCCAGCGCGGCGACTGTGATGGATCGCCTCCGTTGCGCATCTGACCCGGGCATCCAGAACACGATACGCACACGCCGCCGTTCGTCGCCGCGGCGCCTGCCGGTAACGGTGCCGCCATCGGGTTCTATGGCCCGCGCGGCGATTGTGAATGGCGATCAGCCGCTGCGGCGCGATCGTCGGTGCTGCGCCGGGATACGCCGATAGGTCGACGCTGCCTCGCGAGGCTCATCCCGCCGGCTATCGACGTCGTGGCGGTTTTGGCTGGGCGCGCTGATGTGGATTCCGAGCAACACCCGGCGCTGGTCGCGCGCTTCCGCGAGCGCCTCGTCGGCGCTGTCTGCGTCGACGGAGAGGACTGTCTGGGATCCGCCCTGGTAGCGCAGTTGTACCGTGAAGTTCATCGTGCGCTCCTCGATGGTTTCGGTGGGAGGGATGGTGCTCAGCCGTCGCCGGGGGCCGTCGGCCCATCGTCTTCATCGCGAGCCGGGCGTTTCGGATTTGGGTCGTGGAACCCGGTGGATGAGAGCACCGATCGCAGCTTTCGCAGGTCGACCAGGTCGCGGGGGCCGTACGCGTACCGAGTTGCCTCGCGCACGGCTCGCTCGAGCGCGGTGTTTCGCTCCAACGCCCGGCGAAGCAGGAGACGCAGCTCGTGCTCCGTGCGGACACCGCTTGCGGCCGGCCGACGCGGCGCCTCGTGGGGACGATCTTGGTCGGGGTTCGCGCCCATGGCTCCCTCCACGTCGTGGCCGGTCAGAGCCGGCTGGCCCAGACGGCGCCCGTGGCGAAGCTCTGTAAGCAGAGTAGCAGCGTCCTCGATCGTACGAGCCGCGGTATGCTCGACCAACCCGAGGTACGCCTTGGTCGCCGATGGCAGCGGCTGTCTGACCGTGAGGAGCGTGGCATGGAGATCGCGTTGTTTGCGGGGCGGCGTCGCTGCGGCGAAGCGGCCCCGGCGTGAGGAGT
>Ga0075426_10001372_pt1 | contig 17255 bp, 24 predicted proteins | sample SoiMethybrSBSTD5_FD_75304 | JGI IMG/M metagenome (GOLD analysis project Ga0075426, IMG submission 75304) | Bulk soil microbial communities from a Populus tree surrounding site in Tennessee, USA - Soil MetaG P. TD hybrid SBSTD5 | ecosystem: Environmental > Terrestrial > Soil > Tree plantation... | reverse complement strand
ACAAGATCCCCGACATCATCCGCGGTCGCGGCGACGAGTGTCGCGTGCGCAAGTGCGACTCCGACGCGGAGTTCCACCGCCTCCTCTTCAAGAAGCTCGCCGAAGAGCTGCGCGAAGCCGAAGGCGGTGACGTCCCGCACCTGACCCCCGACTGGCTGCTCGAAGAGCTGGCTGACGTCACCGAGGTCGTTCACGCACTGCTCGCGCTCAACGGCTGGACGCTCGCCGACCTCGAACGCATGCGGAGGAAGAAGCACAAGACCAACGGCGGCTTCACGAAGCGCCTCGTGCTCGAGGAGTGGTGGAAGCGGTGACCGCACGGCCAACCAAGAAGCGCGCTCTAGTAGCCGTGAAAGACTTCCTCTTCGATGAGCTTGGGGTCGCGGTCGCCGAGCTACCTCACATCCATCTCCTCGAAGATGGCCCGGATAGCTGGGCGTTCTGGATCCTCGACGACGACACCGTGAGCTACTTGCATCCCGATCTCACCGTCGAGTGGTACGGCACCGGATGGGAGCGACGCCGGCGATGACCGACACGAAGAGCACGACCGAGCACCTGCTGCGCGTCGCGCGCACCGTCGTGACCGCGTTCAAGCGCGACGACCACGTGTCCGTCGCCGCAATGTACGACACGCTCGCGAAGGAAGGCGACTCCATGAGCGGCGACGTCCTGAGGCTCTACGACGTCGCGCAAGCCTTCCTCCGCGCGATTCTGCGCGACCACGTCGGCGTCTCGGCGGTCGCCGTTCGCGAGTTCCTGTTCTCGTTCCGCCAGCTCGACGGGCGCGCCCTCCTCCGGACGGCGCTGCAGTCCAGCGGCGTGCGCATGCCCTTCCCCCACGCGTCGATGGCCAACTACCTCGTCGACAAGGGGGTGTTCCGGCGCCTCGGCGATGACCACTACGACGTCCTGCCGAGCCGGCGCGACATGGTGCGCGAGATGGTGGACCCGCACTCCGTGCAGATCTGGTTCAGTGTCGAGCGCGTGCGCGCGATGGCCCGCAAGTCCACCGAGCCGATCCTGGTCGTTGCCGGCCAGCTCGGCTGCACGCTCGAGGAGGCCGCCGACTTCCTGAAGAGGGCTCCTCTCTGATGGCACCGCGCAAGCCGAAGGAGCGGGTCATCTCGCCGCTCAACGAAGAGCAGCTCCAAGCCGTTCTCGCGACCGACGGCCCCCTGCGTGTCGCGGCGTGCGCCGGCAGTGGCAAGACGACGATGCTCGTCGAGCGCTTCGGCTTCCTCGTCGAGGAGAAGCGTGTCGACCCGGAGCGCATCCTGCTCGTCACGTTCAGCAGCGACGCGAAGACCGACATGGAGCGCCGGCTGAAGCGGCGGCTCCCCGCCGTCAACCTCGATCGCTCCGTACGCACGGCGCACTCCATCGCGCTCGAGATCTTCCGCGCTGAGCACTACGGCGAGACCTGGACGATTGATCCAGGCGGCGCCATCTACCGGCAGATCGTCACACAGGTCCTCGGCGACAACCGCGTCTACCACGTCTTCAACGAGTTTCTGGAGTTCGTCGACGTCGTGAAGCAGGAGGTGCTCGGCTACCACGAGTACGCTCGCGCGCTCGGCGCCGTCGACAAGAAGATGATGGACGCCGCGGGCCGCGTGCCACTCGAGGCCGAGCAGACGCTGAAGCTCTTCTACGAGATCGAACAGCACCGGCACGACGGTGTCGAGGTCGCGGACCACGACTTCAAGGTCCACCCGATCTCCTACGACGACATGCTCTACGACGCGGCAATGGCTCTGCGCGTCGAGAACACGCGGCACCGTTGGTCCTCGCGCTTCGACTACGTCATGCAGGACGAGACGCAAGACGAGTCCGCCGTGCAACGCTCCGTCATCGAGTCGCTCGCGAGCGAGAGCGGCAACTACTGCGTGGTCGGCGACCCGGCGCAGTCCATCTACGGCTTCCGCGGCAGCAGGCCGGAAGGCATCCTCGCGTTCGCGGACCGGTGGGAGAACGCGCAGACGATCAAGCTGACCGGCAACTACCGCGCAGCCGACGTCATCGTCCACGCGGCCAACGCCTCGCTCGCGGCGATGCCGGCCGAGACGATCGTCGACCTGAGGATGATCGCGAAGCGCGGCGCCGACGGAGTCATCACCGGCTCCGTGTTCAAGGACCCGGTCGAAGAGGCGTGGGCCATCGTCCGCGACATGCAGGCCACCTGTCAGGACGACGAGTGGCGTGACTTCGCGGTGCTCACGCGCACGAACAACGCGCTCGGCGTCTTCCGCAGCGTGCTCGAGCACCAGAAGATCCCGTTCCGCGTCGAGGGTCAGGTAAGCGTACCGAAGGGCGCTCGCAACGTCGTGACGCTCTCCACGATCCACAAGGCGAAGGGACGCGAGTGGTCGTGCGTGTACATGCCGCAGCTCCAGAGCGGCACGTGGCGCGACTACGGCCTCGACGAGCGCGAGGAGCGGCGCGTGTTCTACGTCGCGCTCACGCGTGCGCGCGACCGCGTGCACCTCTCCTACTCCGCGACAACCGAATCGAGCGCGAACAACAAGCCGTGCGCCTTCACGAAGGAGATCGGCGTCGACATGCACGGCAACCTGCTCTAACGGCCTTGACGTCCGACACGATGTCGGCTACGCCTGGATGGTCGTGAACCCGCACCTGTCCTATCGCAGCTCATCTTCGCGCTCGAGTCTCTGACTCGTCGCAAGGAAGGTGAGGCCTGTGTGGATGGGCGCCTGTTTCGAAAACAGGAAGACCTCGTAAGGGGTCCGGGTTCGACTCCTACACCTTCCGCTACGGAGAGTGAATCGGTCATGGGACCGAGCCCGTGTGCTACACGGTGCGGCGCGCAAGCGCTGGGGATCGAGACCTCCTCTCTCCGCCACTGGGTGTGATGGGCAACTGGATGCCCACCGGACTGTAAATCCGGCGCCTCTGGCACAGGTGGTTCAAGTCCACCCACACCCACCACGGAAGATGAACGCGGTATGGATCGCGCCCCGATTGGAAATCGGGTGGAGGCGTCAGCCTTGCCGTTCGAGCCGGCCTTCTTCCGCCGAACGTTGACATGGTGTCTGACAGCTTGTAGGGTCTGCCTGTGAGCGACGCCGAAGAAGCGTACCTAGCGCTGATGGAGAATGGTGCCGAGAAGATCGGCGAGCTAACTTCCGACCGAAACGCTTGGCAAGCACGCGCAGTCGACGCCACCGAGCGCCTTCGCCTCACTGCGCAGATCATCATCGATGCGATCGGATCGGTCGGCCCTGAGAACGCTGACGACGCGGCGCGCCGCATCGTGGCACGGCTGGCCGAGATGAAGCGCCAGCGTGACGCCGCGCTCCTTGACGCCACCGAGCACGCGTTCAACACGATGAGGTTCTGCGACGAGTGCGCGAAGAACATGGCGGTGCACGACGTTAGGTGGAGCGACCGGCATATGGTCGTGTGCTCGGCGCCCGACTGCGTCGCGAAGGCACGCCATGCGGCTGCACACGATGGCTCTGGCGACCGCACGGACAACCCGTGGTTCAGCCCGGAGTGGCACGACGGTCTCAAGGTTCTCGACTGGCCCGACAAGCCGGCGATCCGCTTCGCGCTCGAGGTTCTCGAGCGCGGCTGGACGTTGTGGTGGGAAGTGCATCCCGGCGTGCGAGGCGAACGCCACGAGGTGTACCTCGACGCGGTCTTCCAGCTCGGCATCGACGACGCGCGGAAGAAGCTGACCGCCGCCTAGGAACTTGTGCAGCGCTGCGCGTGCGCCCGCGCGAGCGCCGGCGTCAGGAACTCCGTCTGGCGTTCCGTGTCCTCGTGCATCAGGCCCCAGCCGACGTCGGCGACGCGCACGACACCGCTCGCGTCCTGCATGAGGTTCGACGAGTGGAAGTCGGCCCAGTCGATGCCGATGTCGTGCAGCTCCCGAACCGCGGCGCCGATCTGCGTCATGAGCTGCATCGAGCGGTGGTACGCCTGCAGCGGCATGCCGCGCTCCTCGATCGTCATCTTGACGAGGTTCTCCCACTTCGAACGCATGCCGCGCTGATGCGCCTGCGGCAGCTTCAGGTCGAGCGTCTGGTCGTGGTACAGCTCGAAGAGCACGTTGACGATCTCCGAGTCCGACGGCGACAGCGGCGTGAGGTAGCCGCGGTGCACGACGTGCCACGACACGAGGTCGTTGTCGGTGCCGAAGTAGCTGTCCTCGAGCGTCCACACGCCGTAGATCGGCACGATGTGCTTCGTCTTCTTCGTCGCCAGGTCGACCGACGCGATCATCTCGTACGGGTCGCGCGTGAGCTTGAGGACGCTGCCGCCGAAGAGCGGAATCTTGTACGCGGCGCCGAACGACCCAGAGCCGAGGAACTGACGGCGCGGCGACTTCAGCCCGAACTCGACGAAGTCGAGCCGGTGCCGCAGCAGCATCGTGCCGCGCGACATGTGCGGTCGCGCCGTCCACGCATCGAGGGATGCGAGCGCAGGATCGGACTGCGACTCCCTCACTTCGGCTCTCTGAAGGCCCACGCCGGGCATTCTAGCCGAAGAACTGCGCGTCGCGTATCATCCTGATCGTCAGCATGTCCTACCGCCACCTCGGCCAGGCTCCAGCCCCGACGCCGGACGTCTCCACGACGACGCCGCTGGCGGAGCAGATCTTGTCGAAGAAGCGGGGCTTCGTCGCAGTCCCGACGCCCGATATGCGCGACTACGTGCAGGCCCAGCTCATCACCGTGGGCATCGGCTTCGTCATCGGCGTCACCGTCGGCGCCGCGATCGGCGAGCGACTGCGCGGCCGCGTCGGCTACCAGGGCAAGCACGTGGCCATCCACGCGAACAGGAGACGTCGATGAGCTACCGCGAACGCCTCGGGCGCCTACCCGACTTCTCGATGGGCACGCGCTTCAACCCGAACGCGCTCATCGCGGCCGGGCTCCCCATCGCACCGATCGTCGAGCACGGAAGCTGGCAAACCGGCGAGCCCGACATCCTGCGCTGGGACATCTCCCGCGGCGTGGGACAGACGCCGGCGACGGCGACGACGCCGTGGTGGCAGCCGCTTCTGATCGGCTTCGCCGTTGGCTGGGCCGCCAACAACGCGATCCGCGTCTGGACGAAGCACCGCCGCCGGTAGACCGTCACCGGGAAGTCGCGTAGTATTCCGTCGACTCGCCGCTATGGGCAGCGGCGCGATCTCGGAGGACGATCGTGACCTACAAGCCCAGCGCGCTCGGGCAGATGAAGCTCATCCCGGGCCAGATCAACTTCATGTCGAGCCCCGGCGGCCGGTACACGTACGAGCAGGCGCTCGTCGACTACGGCTACATGGGCCTCGGCGCGCTCGGGAAGGGCGGCGGTCAACACGGTGGTGGCGGACACCACGGCGGCGGCGGTCATCACCACGGCGGTGGCGGCCGCGGCTTCCGGCGTGGGTTCCGAGGCGGCGGCTGGTGGTACGGGCCGGGTTGGTACCCGTGGTACGACTACGACTACGGGCTCTACTACCCGCCGCCCACGCCGAGCTACACGGTGCGCTGCCACGGACCCGGCGGCGTCACGCAAGAGCCCGCCGCGAACCTCGAGGAGGCGCTCCAGGCGGCCCGGCAGCTCACGCTGCTCGGCACCGGGATCTGCCAGATCTTCACCACCGACGGCCGCATGATCGGCACGGCGACGCGCAAGGGCTTCGAGTACGCGCCGACGCTGTCCGGCGTAGGCGCGAAGCTTCGCAGCTACGCGCGCCGGCTCTTCGCGTGATAGGCTGACGCACATGACCTACCTCGGACAGGCCCCGGCCGCCCCGCTGAAGTACCTGAACCGCGTGACCTTCCAGATCCCGGGAGGCCCGATTCCGATCCTGACGCGCGGCATCCGCAATGCGGTGCGCTACGGCAAGCAGGTCTCCGCCAGAACCGGCGGCAGCGTGCAGCTCCTGGCGATCAAGGACGCGTACGGACACCTCCTTGCTGCGCCGGTCGTCGTCGCGACGGTGCAGGGCAGGAGCGTCGTCTACGGCGGCGGCATGGCCGGTCTCGGCGTGGCGCCCACGATGCCGATCAAGTTCCTCAACCGCGTCGTCTTCAAGGTCACCTCGGAGACGAACCCGATCCCCGTGCTGACGCGCGGCATCCGCAACGCGGTGCGCTACGCGAAGTCGATGGCGGCGCGCGGCGGGACGGCGCAGATCTCGGCCGTCAAGGACGCCTACGGCCACGCGCTCGACCAGCCGCTGCTCATCGCGACGGTCGCCGGCCGCACGGTCACGTACGCGATGAGCGGCCTCGGCGACGTCCTGACGGACATCGCGTGCGACTCGACGACGTTCGCTCAGAACTGGAAGACCAGGCTGAACGACACGATCTCGACCGGCGGCCAGGCCGCGCTTCTCGGCGGCGGCGTCGCGGGCCTCATCGGCGCGCTGATGGGCAGGCCCATCGTCGGCATGATCATCGGCGCCGGCGCGGCCTGGACCGCTCACGCGATCTGGACGGCGCCCCTCGCGCCGTCCGCGTGACGATCCCGGCGTCCAGCTAGAGACCCCAGACCGTCGCGGCGATGTACTCGACGTCGTCGACGCCGGCAGTCGCCACGAGCGACGGTGCGGAGCGCACCACGTTCTCCATCCACTGCGCCGCGCTCTCCTCCCGAACGATGTGAGCGCGCTTGGCGAGGATGAAGAGACGGCGGCGCGCCTCGCGGCGCGCCTCCGAACCCTCAGGTGCGACGATCAGCGCCTCGAGCGGCGCCGACGGCTGTGACGGCGGTTCGCCCGGAAGCTGCGACGGCGATGCGTGCGACGACGGTTGCTGTGCACGCGGCGGCTGCGGCGGCGGCTGCTCTTGCGCTTGTGCGCGACCGCGACGCGCTGGATCGGGCCGACCTTCCGCCCTGCGTGGCGCGCCCGGCGCACCGCCTTCATCAGCGCCCGCTTGAGGCGGAACCGGCGGACCTTCCGCCCGATGCTGACCTTGTACCCGCCGCTGCGGCGCTTCGAGTGCCTCTTCATGATGGTCGTCTCCTGGGTGGCAGGTGGCGCCCTCACCTGCTGGAACTCCGGCAGCGTAACAGGACCTAGGACCCTCGCGCAAGGTCTACTCCTCGATGCCGAGAAGTCGCTTCTCGCGCGGAGTGAGACCAGCGTCTTTGAGCTTCGCCAGAGCTGCGGCGCGCTCTGCGTCCTGAATCCCGTCGAGGATCTCCTCGCAGACGCCGATCCACGTGGCACCGCCCTCGTCGACCACCGCCCAGCACGGCTTCACCTTGCCGTCCGTACCCATCACGTCCTTGCCCTTGCCGTACTTCCGAGCGTCGCTCTCGTTCCAGAAGTAGGCGATCGGGATGTCCTGCCCGCGGCCCTCGTTGCCGTCGGTGTTGATCATCGTCGCGTACACCTGAACGACCTCGCCAGGCTTGCGCTTGCTCATGACCTCTTCTCCTCACGCAGCTCGGTGGAGCTGACGTCCCAGCTCCCCTCCACCTGACGGAACAACACCTGCACCGGGTTCGGCTTGTCCTGCCAGCCACGCGACACGACGCGTTCCTGGCCGAGACGCCCCAGCAGCACGTCGAGCATGCTGACGCCGTCACGCGCGCCGACCCAGAACCTGGTGCCGAGGCGATCGAACTCCTCGAGCATCGGCTCGACGGGGCACCACTTCGGGTCGAGCATCCTATCGAGCGCGTCGACGCCGATCACGAAATGCGCGCCAGGGTACTCGCGCGCCTTGTCGATGTACTTCGGCGCGCCGCGGCTGAAGAACGCCGTGTGACCGCGCCTCTGCAGCGCGCGGCCGCGCACCACCATCTCCTGCACGGTCAACGCCGGCTTGTGCGGCTGGTCGGCGGTGATCTCGTAGATGACGCTCCGCCCAGACGCGCGCTCCGCCGAGCGCGCAAGCCCCTCGTGACCGAAGTGCAGCGGATTGAACGCGCCGGGGAAGAAGAGCGGGTTGCGTCCCTTGATGCCGAGCACGGGGTGACGCCCGGCGAGATCGAACACCGGGTACTCGAAGAACGCGGCGAGCGACTCGTGTGTTGCGGTGCCTAGGTACAGCACTCCTGGACGCATCGCCTGCTCGAGCAGATGGAGCACTGCCCTCGTCACGTCGACGTCGTCGTTGCGCCGCGCCTCCCTTCCGCTTGCCTGAGGCAGCGACCGCAGCTCGACGAGCACACGATCGTCGGTCGTCACCGCGACGATCAGACGCGGCTCACCCCGGTGGAGCTTCGTCGTGGCAACCGACGCGGTGATGCCGACGCCGAACGGCTTGCCGCCGCCGGCCGCGTGCGCCTGCGCGTACGCCGTGTGCGAGAGCGCGATCGCCGTCTCGGTCGACACGAACTTGTCCGGCTCGTAGCCGAGCGCGTCGATGGTCGCTTCCTTCGCGTACGGCAGTGTCGCGCCGACGAACACGCGCGAGATGCCAGGGATCGACCAGAGCTGGTGGACGAAGTCGGCGCCGGCGCCGGTCGCGACGACGCTGATCCGCGGGCGCGGGTCGGCAGAGAGCAGCGACTCGAGGAAGAGGTTCATGATGTCTCCGGCCGCGGCTTCGGCGGCATCTTGTCCCAGACGTGGCTGGGTACAGTCCTCTCGGGCAGATCGGTCTCGACACCGCACTCCGGACACTTGAACGTGGCGTAGTTGTCGATCTCGTCCCTCGACGACGAGGTCGTGCGGTAGATATCCGCCTGTTCGACCAGAAGATGCGCGCCGCATCCACCGCCACCGTTGCCGTTTCCGGTGCAGGTGGCTTCGGTGGTCCACCCCTTCTGAGGCCTACCGGGCTTGAGGACCTTCACGCGGGCTCCGTCAGCGCCGCGTTCGCGCGTTCACGGATCTTGTCGAGCGAGTACGACTTCGTCGGCGTGCCGTCCTCGAAGACGAGGTCGAGCTGGTTCTCGAGCGTGCCGCGATGCGCCTCGCCGGTCAGGGTCTTGAGCTGCCCCTCGACGACGTAGAGCCCGACGCGTCCCTTCTTCGAGCGCTTGCCCGTGTCGGTCGCCGGGTCCTTGCTGACGCCGACCCACTTGTCGTCGCCGAACCGCACGGCGCTCGTCTTGTACGCGAACTTCTGCGTGTCGCGATCGAGCTTCTGCAGCAGGGCTCCGCCCATGCCGAAGGCGACGTTCTCGGCCGAGAAACCGTGCTCTTCGACGTGCGCGAGAATGTCGTCGATCGACTCCTCGTTCACGCCGTCGCCCTGGATGATCCGGTAGTACTTCGGCAGGACCTTGTAACCCTTGCTGTTGATCGTCATGCCGACCTTGCGCTCGAGGATCTCCAGCACGCGAAGCACGACCGCGTGGGGCTCTCCCGAGTCCGGACGAATGACGACGGTCGCGCCCGACTTCTCGACCGTCTCACGCAGCGAACCCGCCCAGACGTTCGAGACGACGTCGTAGAGGTCGTACGAGTCGGACACGACCGCGACGAGCGCGCCGGGCTTCGCGAACTGCGTGAGCATGTTCCGGTACGCCTCGACCTCGCGCTCGCGGCCCCACGCGGTGATCGTGCTGTGCTCCGCGGCGGGGATAGAGAACGCCGCCATTCCACCCTCGACGCCGTAGAACTTGTTGGCGAGGACGATGCCCTCGACGGTGTCGGAGCCCTTGAAGTTCACGAGGTGCGCCGCGCCGCCGATCGCCGCGCTCTCGCGCGAGCTGACGCCGCGGGAACCGAAGTCGTGCAGCTTGAAGTCGATCTGCCCGAGCGGGTCCTCGCACGACCGGTAGAGGTGGCGAACGATCGTCTTCTTGCAGTGCCAGGACTGCGTCGCGACGGTGATCGGGTACCAGACCCGCATCAGCATCGTCTCGAGCCAGGACACGATCCAGAACGTCTCCGGGTCCGTGCTCTCGACCGTCATGAGCGCGTTGTGCGTCGGCACCACCGTGCCCTCCGGCACGCTGCGGATGCTGATCGGGTAGCGGCCGAGCCGCACGATCCGCATCCAGCCCTCGCGGTTGAACGGCAGTCCGTGCGCCTTGAAGAACGCCTCTGCCTCGTCGACGTCGGCCGCCGTCGGCACCTTCGTGAGGTACTGCTTGATGAGGTACTGCAGCCCGAAGAACACGGTCCGGTCGTACTTGCCGCCGCGCGACTCGAGGTAGCTGTGCATGCCGGTCATGCCCGGCGGGAACTGCAGCCAGTGGCTCGCCTTGTAGCTGTCCGTGTCGAGGATCTGGTTCATGGTCGTCTCCTCAGAGATGGAAGTCGTCCGGCTCGTACCGGTTGCGGTTGAACGTGTAGAGCGTCGCCGGCCGGTGGCCCGTCTCCTTCGTGCCCGCAACATCGAGCACGCCGAGCTTCTCGACCTTCCGCCGGAAGTGCCGCGCGTCCACCTCGCTGTGCACGATGGTCTCGTAGACGCGCTGCAGCTCCGCCATCGTGAACCTCTCCGGCACGAGGTCGAACAACACCGGCGCGTAGTGCACCTTCGCCTCGAGCCTGTTCACCGCCGTGAACAAGATGTCGTTGTGGTCGAACGCCAGGCGCCGCGAACGCGCGAGCGCGATGTCGCACCACTCTGCGGTCCGCGCGTCGGACCCCGCCTTCACCTCCGGCACGTCCGGCCGCATGAGCGCCATGTACGCGATAGCAATCACACGGCCGCGCGGATCGCGCTTCGGCCGGCCGAACGTGTAGAGCTGCTCCATGTAGACGCCCTTCTTCAGGCCCGTCTCTTCGCGCAGCTCGCGGTACGCAGCATCGTCCAGGCTCTCGTCGATGTTCACGAAGCCGCCGGGGATCGCCCACTTCCCGATGAACGGCGGACCGCCGCGCTCGATCAGCAACACCTGCATCGACGCGCGACCCTCACCGCGAGCACCGTGGTGCAGCAGCGACCCGTCATACTCGTTGAACCGGAAGATGACGCAGTCGACGGTGACCGAGGGCTTGGGGTAGGTCATTGTGGCGTCCTTGTCCGAAACATTAGGACGCGTGCGCCCCTATGTCAAGCGCGTCCGCGCTGCGTCGATCAGCGGCTTCGCCGTCTCGTAGTGCACTGCGAGGAACCCGCTGAACTGCGGCGCCTCACGGCCAGCCAGGCGGCACAGTCGCCGCACGTGTTCATCGCTGAAGAGCGCGCGAGGTGTCTGCGAGTGGGTCTCGACGTACTGAAGGAACTCCTCATCCGTCCATTCGCTGCTCACGAGCGCTTCTTCACCTTCTTGGCGACGCTCGTCTCCGCGAACACCGACCCGCGGTTCTTTGCGCGCTGCGCCTTACGCCACTCACCGCACGTGCAGCGCCCGTCGGGCTCCAGGTAGACGTGCACGCCGCAGCTTGGGTCGCCGGCCTTGTCGATGTCCTCGAGCGCCTTGCGCTGCTTGTCGCTCTTCGACGCCAGGTCATCGTCGATGATCGTCATGATCTTGTCGACCGACTCACGCGTGAGCAGTCCGTTGCGCTTGATCTTGCCGAACATCGCGCTGTCGGCGAACCGGAAGTCGAAGTTCACCTGGAAGAGCGACTGCTTCGTCTTCCGCGCGTGGTCGAGCTGCTTCTTCGAAAACGGGAGCGTCATGTTGGTCCTCATCGAGACCAACACGACGCAGGCGACCTCGATGCGGCAGTCGCCGACTCGGGTGTGTGAACGCGTCCGTCCACGTGCTCCCCTACGGAGCTTTGGCCGACGACTGCGACATCGCCGGGCACCCAGCGGAGTACCCTCGCCCCGCCACCGATCTGCGTCGTGTTGGTTGCTCCCCGTACTACATGGTGTCAGACACCATGTCAACTACCCGTCGAGGTACTTGTCGCGGATCTTCTTGAGCGTCTCGATGACCTTCGGATTGACCTGATGCTCGGCCACGATCCCAGCGCTACGCCCGAGCACGAACCGTACGACGCGCTTCGCTGCCGCTGCGCCGCTGAGGTTGCAGAGCGGCGTGTCCGGCAAGCCCACGTTCGAGTTCCGCGGCACGCGGATCGTGATGACCTCGTACCGCTCGTCCTCCGAGTCGACCTCGACGGTGAACCGCGATCCGTCCTTGAGCTTCTCCAGCGCGTCCATGCATCCCTCCTAGCGCGCCCCAAGCGCCAGCGCGAACTTCCACTTCAGCGCTGCGCACTCACAGTGCGCGGGGCGCTGTCCGCAGCACGGTGCGGTCGCTCGGTACACGCACCCGTCGCACATGTAGTGGCCGTCGGTCTCGCACACGCCTGCCGTCGTCGGCGTGCCCGGCGTGAAGTCCGTGCACGGGAACTCGGGGTCGCGGACGCCCGGCTCGCTCACGCGGTCAGAGCGACGCGCAGCGCTTCGGCGGCGGCTTGTCCTTCGGGGCCACCGACGACGACGGTCACCGACGTGAGGTGGACGATCACCTGGATCATCCGATCGGCGTTCTCGCTCGTCGCGCCGTTCGTCTTCCACGACGTACGCGCCGCGTCGTCCCGGTACACGATGGCGTCGGCGCCCTCGCGTTCCGTGATCGCTCCCGGCCACAGCTCGCGCACCACCCCGAGGATCACGCCCCACGCCTTCGTCGGGTTCGTGTTCTTGATGACGATGTCCTGGCCGCCGATCTTCATGCTGCTGCCGTACTATCGGTCCGACACCATGTCAACGTGATCAGTAGACGAGCCGCGGGTACGGGAGCGGGACGATGAACTTCCCGCCCATCGCGCGGTACGCCGCCTGCTTCTCGAGGATCTCGCGCTCGTAGTTCCATGCCGTCAGCAGGTACGCATCCGGCGGCCAGCGCGACGGGTCGGCAGCGACGCTCGAGATGTACTCCTCGCTCACGACCTTGACGCCGGTGCCGGGAAGGAACTTCCCGTGCTTGCTCGGCGTGCTGTCGACCGCGTACCGAATGTGCGCCGCGTCGGGCCCGAGCACGCTCATGAGCGTGTTGCCCTTCGCCGTCGCGCCGTAGCTGTCGATCGTCTTGAACGCGTACGACCGAAGGCCTTCCCGGATTCCGGCGATGCACGTCCGAGCACGGAACGCGAACGCGTCGAGATCTTCGACGAGGCGGTGTTCGGCCGAGAGCATGCGCTTCAGCTCGTCGGTGTGGATGCCCGGCTTCTTCGTCGCGAACATCACGATGGTGCCGCCGTGGATCGGCGAGTGCATCGCGTGCCGGAGGTGAAGTCCCGCTGCCTCGAGGAGCTGCGCCATCGGCGTGAGCGCGAAGTAGCTGTGGTGCTCGTGGTAGATCTGGTCGAACTGCGTCCCGTTGATCGTGTCGACCACGTACGCGTTCTCGATCACCGCGAGCCCGTCGTTGGTCAGCAGGTCTCGCACAGCCTCGAGCGTGCCGCGGAGGTCGTCGAGGTGCGCCATGCAGTGGCGCGCCACGAGCACGTCGCACGGTCCGTACTCGAGGATCGTCGGCACGGTGCTCTTCGACAGGAAGGTGCACAGGGTGGTGATGCCAGCCGCGTTCGCCGCGGTGGCGATGTTCTTCGCCGGCTCGATGCCGAGCGTGACGCCCCCGAACTCGCCTCGCAGCGCTCGCAGAAACTCGCCGTTGTTCGAGCCCATCTCGTAGACTCTTTCGGGCGGACCGCGGCCGACGAGCCTGCAGACGTCGAAGATCTCTCCGATGAGCGCCTGGTAGTGCGACTCGAGCGACTTCGCCCGCGGCGTCTCGTAGACGTAGTGCGAGAAGAGGATCTCGCTCGGCACCGCGACATCGAGCTGGATCATCGCGCACTTGTCGCAGGCGCACATCCGAAGCGGATAGCGCTCGAGGCTGCGTGCCTCGTGCTGCGTCTCGCAGAGCGAGTTGGCGAGAGGCGTGTGACCGAGATCGAGGACCCGCCGAAGCGCGCCCCCGCAGGCTCTGCAGCTACTTCTGCTCCATGACGCGTCCACGTTCAGCTCCCAGGTACCGCGAGAGTAGCTCGTCCCACGTCGGGATGTCGATACCTCGCAGCGGAAGCATCACGGAGTCAAGCGCGCCGACGCGACTTCGCGGCGCCTGGTACCGGATGACAGTCGGACGCAGGAGCGCCGTGCGCTGCATCGCCTCACTCATCCGTTCGGCGAAGCCATGCCACGTCGTGAGGTCCTTCGGACACACGTGGTAGAGCGGCCCACGGTGGTCACGATCGAGCAGCTCCGTGATGACCTCCGCCGGCCACCTCGCCCACGTCGGCGCCACCTGACGCACCTTGTCCGTGGAGATCATGAGCTGGTCCTTCAGCATGAACTGCAACTTCGATCCGAAGTTGCGCCCGTGCTCGCCGTAGAGGTTCGCGACGCGCACAATCGTCGTCTCCGGGTACTCCGACATCGCGAGCTGCTCGCCAAGCAGCTTGCTGCGACCGTACACACTCGCCGGACACGGCGTGTCCAGCTCCGTGCGACGCACACCGTCCAGCCCAGTCGCGTGGAACACTGCGTCCGTCGAGATGTGGATCAGGCGACTTCTGGTGCGCTTGGCCATCCTCGCGATCTTCTCGGCGCCACCAGCGTTGACCTTGTACGCTTCGCGTGTCTCGTACTCGGCCGCGTCGACGTTCGTGTACGCCGCCGTGTTCACGACCGCATCGGCTCCCAGCCTCGCATAGCTCGGATCCGTCACGTCGAACCCAGTTGACCGCGACACAAGTTCCGCTTCGTGACCGGCGTGCTGAAGCACTGCGACGACCTCGCGGCCCAGCAGTCCCGCGCCGATCACCACGACTTTCACGGTCCCTTCCCGTCGTACGGCGCCGTGAAGACCTCGTGCCCAGGCTGGCCGCCCCACTTCCTGACGTAGAGCTTGCGGAGCGCCTCGAAGCTCGCGTGGTGCTGCTTCATCTCGTCGCCGCTGAACGACTTCAGCGTCGCGCTGCCGACGTGGTTCATGCCGGCCAGCGGCACGGTCATCGTCTTGATGCCGGCGAGCTTCATCCGGTACGCGTAGTCGTTGTCCTCGAAGTACGCAGGCGAGAACGCTTCGTCGAACATCCCGATCTTGTCGAACACCCGACGACGCAGTAGGTAGACGCCGAACATCGTGTGCGCGTTGTGCTGCGGGAAGAAGAAGTCCACGTCCTCGTGGACCTTGTAGGCCTCGACCATCGCCGCGACCGTGCCCGGCCAGAGGTCCATGTCGTCGCACGCCATGATCACCGGCTCGTCGATCGTCGTCAGCACGTGGTTCCACGCCGCGGCGACACCGATGTTGCGGCCGGGCTTGTAGACGCGCGTCTTGCTCGTCGGAGCGCCGTACGCGGCCGGATCGTACCCGCCGCCGTTGTCCACCACGTAGTACCTGTCCGGCGGACGCGTGTTCCTCTCCGCCGACGCGATGAGCAGGTTCGACAGCAGGTCGTAGCGCTTGAGCGTGGGGACCGCGAGCGTGACGATCACGGCATCTCCTTCGCGGGCACGGGGATCCTCCTGTCCAGCTCCTCACAGGCAAGAACGAAGTCTGACGACCCTGCGAGAAGATGTGCACGGGACTCCATGAGGAGGCCGCCCAGACCGAGTGCGTCGGGAGCGCATCGCGCAAGGTTGTACGCGATGAACACGATGAGGCTCGAGGTCGGTTCCTCGCGCACGGACTCCTTCGTGATCGGTTGCTTCATGTACACCTCCTACGATACGTGGAACGGCAGCACGTCCCGGAACTCGTCGTAGAGCCACCGGTGCGCCCGCTCCCAGTTGCTGTGGTCCGAGCCGTACGTTGCAGCGTACGACTCGATCGCCTGCTGATTCGCAGGCACCCCGCTGAACTTCAGCGACGACGGGTGTTCGAACGCGAGCGGCACGAGCCAGAACTCCTTCCCGTGCCGGCGCAGCATGCAGGCGAGGCCGTTGTCGTAGCCGTGGTTCGCCGTCGGGCACCACGACCAGCCGCCGTGCGCGTCGAGGAACGATCGACGCACGGCGAGCGCACAGCCGTCCGCCGTCGCGATGCGCATGTCGTCGGTGCGACGCCGGCCGTTCGCCTCGGCGTTCGTCATGTTGCTCCAGACGTTGTGACGCGCGAGCTGGATGGGTGCGTAGTCGAGCCTGTAGATCTTCTCGGCTCCGATGCCCGTGCCGCCGACGAGGCCGACGGCGTCGCAGTTCGGGCTCTGCTCGAAGCGGCGCCGGATGCGGTCGTCCCAGCCCTGCTCGAGGATGCGGCAGTCGTCGTGGATGTAGAAGAGGATATCCGCGTCGCCGGCGTGCTCCCACAGCTTCGTCATCGCCGGTACGACACCTCCGTTGAGGCGCGTCGGCGGCGTCGTCTCCGTGCGGAGATCCCACTGCTCGAGCACCAGGCAGTCGCTGACCTTGTCCTTCTCGCGCAGGACGGACTGACTCACCGAGCAGAAGTTCTGGTAGACGCTCAGGCCCACCGGCGACGACGCTCTGGACACGGCGTGATCCACCGCGTCGTACAGCAGCTCGGGCGTCATCGTCACGATGCAGAGACGGATCTTCACATGACCTCCAGCACGCCGATGCCGAGCGGCCTGTAGCCCTCGCCGACGTAGTTCGCGACGAGCGCAGCCCACGCCGTCGCTTCCTCGAACGCACGCTTCACGCCGTCGCACGCGACCGTGTCGTGGAAGATGACGACCGACCCAGGCTGCAGGTGGGGACGCACGAGCTGGACGTCGAGCGTGACGCCCTCGTAGCTGTGGTCGCCGTCGATGAACGCCACCGTCGGGCCCTTCAACACCTGCGTGTCGTACTTGCTGGCGAGCCAGTCCTTCGCTTCCTGCGAATGGGAGTCGCCCACGAACGCCTCGACGTTGAGCTGACGCCAGTTCTCTTCCTGCTCGAGCCACCGATGGTGGCCGTGGTTGTCCATCGACCGCGTGACCGGAAAGCCGATCATCTCGTGCAGCAGGCGCAGCGTCCCGCCGCTCGCAGATCCGATCTCCAGGTAGAACGGACGCACGAGGCCGCGACGCACCCACAAGAGGCCGCACCGCTCCTGCAGCAGGTGCACGAGCGCGGCGAACTCGTCCGGGTTCTGCTGGAGCGAGTAGCCGCCCTCGAGCAGGTAGCCGTTGCCGAAGTGCGCGAGGCTGTCGGTGCCGGCCTCCTGGATTCGGCGCACGGTGGAGCTGAAGAACGGTGTCCGCGCTCGGATGGCTGCGATCGTGTCAGGCATGCGCGCCAGCGTTCCCCATCGCGAGCAGCGCGTCCAGAGCGAGCAGCTTCTCCGAGTCCTTCACGCCCTTGACCAGCTCCTCCGGGATGCCCTCGAGACCGACGCGCGCGGCGAGGATGGCGCCGGCGATCGCGCCGCGCGTGTCCGTGTCACCGCCGCCGCAGATCGCCTCGCGCACGCCGGCGACGAAGTCGTCCTCGTGCTTCATGGCGCAGAAGATCGCCGTGCTCGTCGTC
>Ga0075426_10001367_pt1 | contig 17280 bp, 13 predicted proteins | sample SoiMethybrSBSTD5_FD_75304 | JGI IMG/M metagenome (GOLD analysis project Ga0075426, IMG submission 75304) | Bulk soil microbial communities from a Populus tree surrounding site in Tennessee, USA - Soil MetaG P. TD hybrid SBSTD5 | ecosystem: Environmental > Terrestrial > Soil > Tree plantation... | reverse complement strand
TTGAAGACCAACGTGTACGGTCTTCCGGCGGAGCCGAGCCTGGGCGGGGTTCTGCGCACGAACGATACGGACAACGGATTCGTGCGTGTGGACCACAGCTTTAATCCGTATGAGCAGTTGTTTGTGCGTTACTTCGCCAACGATGGGCGCTTGCTGAATCAGTCACCTTTGAACGATGGATTCGATTTGCCTTCGGCGTTTAAGCAGAATTATTACCGCGACCAATCTATTGCCAGCACTCTGGCTTCGGTGGTGAATCCAAAGCTGGTGAATGAGTTGCGCGTGCAGTTTGCACGGCGGTCGTTTGATTTTCCGACGGTGACGACGCAGCCGCACCTGGAGCTTTCGAATACGTTCACGATGGGAGTGAATCGCGGCAATCCGGACTTTTACCGGGAGTCGCGATTTGAATTGGTCGACAATGTGACGCGAAGCTACGACACGCATACCGTGAGCTTCGGCGGGAACTATAATTTCGTGAAGACGACGGAATCTTTTCCGTTGTTCTATCCGTTTGAAGCGGACTTTCCCAGCCTGGGCGCGTACCTCGGAAACGATGGTGCGAACGGCCCACAATGCGTTTCGCCGGCTGGTGATCCCGGCGGTCCGGGGCCCGCTGGTTGCCAGCATCCGAACGTCGTCTTCTTTGAGCGTTTCCAAGCGCCAAATTACAACGAACCGACGCTGGCCAATTTTGCTTCCATCTACGCAGGCGGGCGCATCAGCTCCACAGTTCGCAATGCGGCCGAAGGGTCGATGAATCACACCTATGATGGTCTGTATATTCAAGACAAATGGCGAGCCACGAGGAACCTCACGCTGAACGGCGGGATTCGCTGGGAATGGGAGACGTGGCCTTCGAACGCGCTGAACACGCAGTGGAAGAACTTCGACCCTCGGCTTGGCGTGGCGTACAAGGTGGGAACGAAGAAGAATGTTGTCTTGCGCGGCGGTTTCGGGCTGTTCCACGGGATCATCCCGGCGCCTTTGTTGGCCTGCCAAATTCCATCGTGCGGCGGCACTCCCAACATTGCGCAGCTCAACAATGGCAAATACCCGGGGCGGCCGTTCGAGGACAGTCTGAACGCCAAGACCGAGCTGTTCGCGTTTGCCAGTTCGCCGTTCCTCACAAATTTCGGGATGGAACAACTCTTGACGAGTGGAACATATCCTGATGCAACTACGACTTCTCCATTTACCGGGACGACGACGGGCCCGTGCATTCCCGTTTCCACATGCGCATTTTTCGGGCCCTCGGTGATTGTGCGTTTCGACCAGAATCATAAAAACCCGTACGGGATTCAGGCGAGCCTGGCGCTGGAATTCGAGCCACTGCCGGATACGACGGTAAGCATCAGCGGACTACACGTTCGCGGCGTCCACCTAGGGAGCTTCTTCAATGTGAATCAGCCGGACCCTGCCATCACGGATGCAAACTTCACTACGGCGGAGCGAACATTCCACGACTCGAATGGGAATACCGGACTCAAGAACTTGTATTGCTCAGCGCTTCCGTGTCCATTCAACCCAGGCGTGCGGACGTTCCCAATTGCGGTGTATTTCGAGGCGACTTCGCGGTGGGATTCGCAATATGATGGGCTGCTTGTCAGCGTCAACCGTCGGCTGACCCACAATGTTTCTTATGGACTGAGTTACACCTGGTCGAAAACGATTGATGACGGACCCAACCCAAGCTTCGTGCTGATTCCGCAGGATAGCCAGAACTTCCGCGAGGAGCGGGCGCTGTCGTCGGACGACGTGCGGAACCGGCTGGTCTTGAATGGCACGGTAACGACGCCGAGTACCTGGAGCGTGTTTGCGCGGGATTATGAGATGGGACTCATTGCCACGATTCAATCGCCGCAGCGCTTTTCCAAGTTTGCAGGATTCGACGCGAACGGGGACATTTTTGGAAACAACGACCGGGTGGGAATCGAGCCGCGTAATACGTTTGTGGGCGACAATTTCCGCTCGGTCGATTTGCGTCTTGGGCGCAAGTTCGCTTTCAAGGAAAAACGCAGCGTGGAGTTTTTTGCCGAAGCGTTCAACCTGGCGAACACGCTGAACGTGCGCTTCTTCAATACCGTTTATGGCGCTGCGGACTTTTGCCCATTTAACAGCACGGTGACGGCCTTTGGGTGTCCCCTTGCTCCTTCGGGATTGCGTGAGGGTTCGCCGAACCCCTTGTATGGGACGCCGCGCGCGGTGAACAATCCGCGGCAGATTCAGTTGGCGCTGAAGTTTAATTTCTAGACGAAACCTGGCAATTTGGTCTGACGACCCGGCCGCCGCGAGGACAGGCAGCCGGAAAACAGCTCTATAGGTGCCTCAAATCGAGGATCGTTTCGAATGACGAACCCTTCACCGGGTGGGAACACAGCTGCCTTGAGCGCACGCATGATTTCGTTTGCGCCTATGAGCGCGCGGAGGATGCTGGCGCTGGGGGGAATTGGGCTGATTCTTGTGGGGATGCTGGTTGGGGACATTTTTGCGGTTTTTGTTTTGCATCAGAATGCAGCGAGAGTAGGCGAGAGTTTGTCCTCGGCGGCGCACGCGGCGATGACGGGAGATGCGAATGCGGTCAGTGGCAGCTTTCAATCCGTTGGAAGCTTTCTCGAAAACCGCGGAACGAAAGTGGACACGCACGTTCATATGATCGCGTTCGGCTATTTGGCGTTGATGTTGGCGATCTTGCAGCCGTGGGTGGCGCTGCGGGAAAGCACGAGAAAGAAAGTGGCGTGGACGTTTTTGATTGGCGCGTGGTTGCTGCCGGTCGGCGTGTTTTTGATTCACTACGTGGGATTGGCGTATAGCCCGCTACCGGCGATTGGCTGGGCCAGCATTTTCGCGGATTTGGGCGGCGCGTTGGTGATCGTTGCGACGCTGGCTTGCCTGTTCGGAATCGCGCGGCACTTTAGCCAGGCGCAGCTTCCACCAATAGAAGATGTTTTGATGAAGGACCGCAGTGTGGCAGGAAGAATTCTTTTGGCGGGCGGACTGGCACTGATCCTGCTGGGCTTTCTTCACGGCGCTTACTATGCGGCCGTGGATCTTTACCGGCACGAAGCGATGGACTATTCGCTGCTTTCGCAAATGACCATCACGGCGGCGGCAAAGAATGGGGCGGCGTTAGATAGCGCTCTGAGCGAATACGGACAATTGAGCGGTGAAAAGGCCGTGAACATTGCGGCGCATGCTCACGCAATTGAATTTGGGTTGCTGGCCATGCTGCTGGCATTTTTTCAGCCGTTTGTGAGGCTGCGCGATTCATGGAAGCGAACTTGGGCGTGGGTATTGCTGCTTGGCTCGCTGGCGCTGCCTGTATTTGTTTTGCTGGAGTTGAAGCTGGGACTGCTGGCCGGCGGAATCGCGGACGTGGGCGGGTTGCTCGTGGTTATTGCGGTGCTGGCGATGTGGGTCGGGATTCTGCGTTACACCGGGGAAATTGACGCTGCCCCGTGGATCAGCAGCCGGGGAACGGAATGAGCGCGGCGCGGCGATTACTGATCGTTGGCGGAATCGCATTGGCGCTGCTGGGCATGATTTTTGGCGTGTGGTACGCAGTCTTTGCGGAACACCAGGAGCTGGATGGAATTGGCAGATCTTTGGCGACAGGCTTTAGCGCGGCAGCGAGGCGAGATGCGGCGGGTGCCGATGCGGCCTTGAATCAGTACAAAAACTTGAAGTATGCGTACGACCGCCATGTGGATGTGCACGGGCACTGGATCGGTCTGGCGATGGTTTTGATCGTGTTGGGAATTGGGATTGATCGCATGGGATTCAGCGAGCAGTTCAAAATGCTTTTGGCGACTGCGTTGCTCTTCGGGTCGTTCCTTTTCCCACTGGGTGTGTTGCTGCAAACACTTAGCGGCGGGTCTGTACCGCGAGCGTTGGCAGTTGCGGGATCGGCGCTGGTGATTGTGTCGCTGACAGGAATGACAGTGGGGTTTGCGCGCGGCCAAAAAGCTTGAAGGAAGCCGCGTTGACGCTGGACGCCTTGCGACATGGTTTCGAGAGAACTAGAATGACGGCGCTGGAATGGGGCACTTGCACTTTCAGCGCAGAAGCGCGTCTGTCACAGCGCCAAAGAGAAAACGGAATCTAACGTGTACGCCGCGCCATTTTCGTATTATCGCGCCGCCTCGCTGCAGGAGGCGGTGAAGCTGTTGCAGGAACTTGGCGAGGAGGCGCGCGTCATCGCGGGCGGGCAGAGCCTGATTCCGCTTATGAAGATGAGGATGGCGCGGCCAGCGGCGCTGATCGACATCAATTTCATTCCGGGCTTGGGCGACATCAATAACACCAAAGGAGAGTTGCGGATTGGCGCTTTGGTGCGGCACGCGGACCTGGAACATTCGGCCGCGGGCGTGACGGTTCCGATTCTTCACGATTGTGCGGCGGGAATTGCGGACGTGCAGGTGCGGAATCAGGGAACCATTGGCGGATCGCTGGCGGAAGCGGATCCGAGCGGGGATTGGGGCACGGCGCTGCTGGCACTGGAGACTTCTGTGGTTTGCATGGGCCCCGATGGGCAGCGCGCGATTCCGCTGGAGGAATTCATCAAGGATGCGTACACGACAGCGCTGACACACGGGGAAATTGTCACGGAAGTGCGCGTCAAGGCACCGCCGAAAGACAGCGGCGGGGCGCATCTGGCGTTCAAGCGGAGCGCACCGGTGTATCCCACGGCGAGCGCGTCGGTGCAACTGACGCTGGATGGTAAGAATACGTGTAAGGACGCGCGGATCGTTTTGGGGTGCGTGGGGCTTACGGCAATTCGCGCGAAGGAGGCGGAGGCAGCGCTGCGGGGGAAGGAGCTGGATGAGAGAAATATTAGGAGTGCTGTAGACGCCGCGAAGGCTGCGGCAGATCCGCAGAGCGACATGCGCGGCTCGGCGGATTACAAGCGGGTGTTGGCAGGAGCGCTGGTGAAACGCGCCATCGGGCTCGCGGCGCGGCGGGCTCGCGGTGAATCTGTGGATGCGGGGCATGAGTATGCCGGACGCTAAGAAGATTCTTGTGCGAGTTCGCGTGAACGGGGAAGCACGAGAGGCGGAGGTCGAGCCCCGGACGCTCCTGGTGGAGTTTCTTCGAGAACATCTAAATCTGACCGGCACGCATGTGGGGTGCGATACGACGTACTGCGGCGCTTGTACGGTGATTTTGAACGGGCGCACGGTGAAGTCATGCACGTTGTTTGCGCCGATGGCGGACGGCGGCGAGATCACGACGGTGGAAGGGCTTGCGAAAGACGGCAAGCTGAGTCCGATTCAGGAAGCGTTTGCGGAGTGCCACGGTTTGCAGTGCGGCTACTGCACGCCGGGGCTTTTGCTTTCCACGTTGCAACTGCTGAAGAGACATCCCAGGCCCACCGAAGCGCAGATTCGCAAAGGAATCGCGGGAAATACCTGCCGGTGCACGGGCTACCAGAATGTTTTCAAATCCATCCGGATGGCGGCTGCGGGCATGGAGAAGCGGTAAGCGATGGAGATCAAGCTCGCAGGCGACTTTATCGTGAAGAAACCGCGCGAGGAAGTATACGGTTTTCTGGTGGATCCGAACCGTTTTTGCCCACTGCTGCCAGATTTTCAGGGAATGGAGATTGTGGATCCGAGGAATTTTCTGGTGAAGCTGAGCGTAGGCATTTCGCATATTCGAGGAACGGCTGCGGTGAAGATGACGCTCGTGGACGAGCAGAGGCCGAAGCAGGCGGCTTACGAAGGGAAGGGCGAGGTTCCGGGGGGCTCGGCGACGATTCGAGCGGAGTTTCAGCTGGAGGAGTTGCCGGGCGGGCAGACGAGGGTAAAGTGGGCCGGACATTCGAGCGTGCTGGGACGGGTGATTTCGCTGGCCGGAGGTTTGCTTGAGCCACTCGGGAAGAAGAATGTGAAGAAACTGATTGATGGGCTACAGAAGGCGCTCGCTTAGGACAAGAGATTCGAATGGCTGCCAAAGCAATGGCCAAGACAAAGAAGAAGAGCGGGCCGGGACACGGCACTTCCGCGAACGGTGCGCGCGAAGCGGTTGCGAAGTGGGTGGGGCAGCCGATTCGTCGCAAGGAAGAAAACCGCTTGGTGAGCGGGAAAGGCATTTTCGTTGATGACGAAAGAATGCCTGGGATGCTGCACATCCGCTTTGTGCGGTCATCGTACGCCCACGCGAAGATTGCGCGCGTGGATGTTTCAAAGGCGGAGAAGTTTCCCGGAGTGGTGTGCACGCTGACAGGATCCGAAATCAAGAGGCAGGTTCAGCCATTTATTGAAATTGGCCCCGGTGGCGGGCAGAAGATTGCGGATTATCCGATGGCGGTGGACAAGGTTGTGTTTCAGGGTGAGCCCGTGGCGGCGGTGGTTGCGGAGACGCGACTAGCGGCAGAGGACGCTGCCGAATTGGTCGAAGTGGATTACGAGCCATTACCGCCAGTGGTTATTGCGGAAGAAGCGCTGAAAGACGAGAGCCTGCTGCATCCGGCGATGGGGACGAACCGGAATTGGCACGGGGTCTTCGAGTACGGCGATGTGGAGAAGGTGTTCAAGCAAGCCGCGCATGTCGTGCACATTGGCCGGTTGCACTTCCATCGCTTTTCGAGCACCCCACTGGAATGCAACGTGATCCTCGCGAACTGGGACCCGCGCTCCGGCGACATCGAGTATCACTGTAACAATACATTCCCATCGTTTGCATCGCAGTTTCTGGCGCCGGCGCTGGGCGTGCGCATCGACCAGATTCATATGAAAAGTTTCGACATCGGCGGCGGATTCGGGATCAAGATTACGAGCTATCCGTACATGGCGGTGTGCGCGCTGGCTTCGCGCAAGGCCGGCGGGCGCGCGGTTAAGTGGGTGGAGACGCGCATCGAGCACATGCAAGCGAGCGCTCACGGGAACGAGCGCACTTTCCTCGATACGCGGGTGGCGCTGGACAAGAACGGCGTCATTTTGGCGATCGATTCGAAGCACGTGGACGATTGCGGCGCGTTTCCGCGGTACGAGCCGCTGGGCTGCGTGATTTGGGCGCAGGTGCTGCCAGCCACGTACCGCGTCAAGAACATTCGAATTGATATGCATCAAGTGGTGACGAACAAATGTCCGGTGGGGCCGAATCGCGGTTATTCGCGCATGCAGCATTTGTGGTTTATGGAACGCGTGATTGATATCTGTGGACAGGCGCTTGGGATTCCCGCGGATGAGATGCGCGTGCGCAATTACATTCGGAAAAATGAGATGCCGTATAAAACGCCGAACGGCTGCGTTTACGACTCAGGTGATTACGCGAGCATGTTGGCATTGGCGAAGAAATTGGCTGGCTGGGACGAGTGGAAGAAGAAACAGGCCACAGCGCGCAAAGAAGGGCGATGGATCGGACTGGGAATTGGCTCGACGCTGGATTCGGGCACGAATAATTTTGGGCAAGCGCGGATCATCAATCCGGACGCACCGTTTTCCGGGCAGTCCAAAGTTGGCATCGTGAAGCTCGACATTTACGGCGAAGTGGTGGTGAGCATGGGCTCGGTGCCGCAGGGGCAGGGACATGAGACCACGGCGGCACAGGTGGTTGCGGACGCGCTCAACATTACTCCCGACTTGGTGAACGTGCGGCCGGGCTTCGATACCGCCCATAATGCCTACACGGGGCACACTGGAACGTACGCGAGCCAGTTTGCGGTGACGGGCCTGACGGCGATTCACGGCGCGGCGATAAAGCTGCGGAAAGAATTGAGCCGGCTTGCGGCGTGGAAGCTAAAGGCGAAAGAAAAAGATTTGGAGTTTGCCGTTGGCGCGCAAGGGCCTGAAGTACGCGTCAAGGGCGCGCAGAAAGCCATTAATTATTGGGCGCTGGCAAATTTGGTCAACGTAAACAATGCCGGGATGCCGGAAGCGCTTTGGGATATCACACTGAACTGTCGACACGTGTTTCACGCTAATTTTCAGATTCCGGACGTGAAACGCAAATACGGCAACTTGACGCTGACTTATGCAGCGCAGATCCATGCGGCGGTTGTCGAAGTGGACCGCGAGACGTTTCAGCCGAAGATTCTTGCGTATGCCTGCGTGGACGATTGCGGGAAGGCCGTGAATCCGCGGATCGTGGAGGGACAGGTGCATGGAGCGGCAGCCCACGGGATTGGCGCGGCGCTGCTCGAGAATTGTGCCTACGATTCCGATGGCAATTTGCTCACCGCAACGTTCAGCGATTACACGCCTATCACCGCGATGAACATGCCGGAATTATTGTGCGGGCACATGGAAACGCCGTCGCCCTTCACGTTGAACGGCGCAAAAGGAATGGGCGAAGGCGGCGCGGCTCCGGTACACACGATTTGCGCTGCGCTTCAGGACGCGCTCTATCCGAACGGCGTGATTATCGATGACTCGCACAACACCGGCGATTCGCTGTTCCGCGCGCTGCAAAAAGCAGAAATTGGTGGATTCAAGAAAATGGTTCGGGTCGAACACCGCCGCGTCTCCCGGTGAAGTGTCCGGGGAGCACCATTGGCGCATGAGTCAGGAAAGCCTGGATGAAGCGGGTTTGCATTATCGGGTGCGGGTCCATCGGCAGCTTGTACGCCGCGCATCTCGCACGGGTGGCGGAAGTTTGGGCGTTTGTACGGCGCGCGGAGCACGCGCGGGCGCTGAATGAGCAGGGGCTTCGCGTCTCCGGAACGCATGAATTTCACGCGAATTTGCGCGCCACAAATGACGCATCAGAACTTCCACAATTTGATTTCGGCATTGTTGCCTGCAAGGCCACGCAGACCCGGGAGGCTGTCACGCCTGTCGCGCACCTTTTCAAGAGCGGGGCCATTCTGTCTTCGCAAAACGGCTTGGGGAGCGAAGAGGTTATTGCCGAAATCGCGCAAACCTACGTCCTGCGTGGAACGACGTTTATGAGCGGCACGCGCGTCACCGATACGCATGTGCGCTATGAACTGGACACCGCAACCTGGATGGGTCCTTTCGAACCGACGAAAGCGCCATTCGCTTTGGTACAGGAGGCTGCCGCGCTGATTAATTCCGCGGGACTCAAGGCCGTGGCTCTCGAGGACGCTCGCCCCGCGCAGTGGTCCAAACTTATTTTCAATTCGTCCGTGAATGCAGTTGCGGCCCTGACGGAACTTCCGCACAGCTTTCACTTTGCAGAAGAGAAGGAATTTGGGGATCTGGGTCATTTGCTCCACTCTCTCATTGACGAAGGTAAACGAGTTGCAGAAGGACTCGGCGTCAAGCTTTACGAAGACCCCTGGGGGATGAACAAACTCGGCGCGCAGACGGATCATCCGCCTTCCATGCTTTACGACATCCGTCACAAACTAGGAACGGAAGTGGATTTCCTGGGAGGCGCTATCGCCCGCGAAGCACATCGCGCAAGCATTCCCGCACCTCTTCACACCGCGCTCTACCGGCTAGTCAAGGCCAAGGAAACTTCTTGGACGTACCATGGCAGAGAAAAGGCGGTCGCCAAGTGAGGTATCCAGTTGACGAGAGAAAGCTTCAGCGTGTGCGCGAAATACTGGATCGCCACAATCTGGATGCCCTGGTGGCTCGCGCGCCGGACAACATTCTTTACCTCACGAACTACTGGACCATGAAGGGCTACGACCTCGTAATTTTTCCACGTGAAGGCGATCCAACGCTTTTGGTCATCGAGCCGCAGTTCCGCGAAGCGCAGCGCACTGCATGGAACAAGGACGTTCGCTTCTTTCATTTTTACGACGCGAAAGATCCGCGCCCGCCGATGGTGCGCTCAGTGGAAATGGCTGTCGAAGTTCTGCAAGAACGAAAACTGGACGGGCGTGTCGGCATCGAGCTTTCGCAATTCTCGCAGATCTGCGACCGCATGGTGGGCGAGCCGACGGTTTACTGGCAGGGTTATTACGACGCATTTCGGGCAAGCTGCCGGGAAGTCATTGACGTGGCACCGCTGCTGGCCGAAGCGCGAATGATTAAAACGACGCAGGAAATCGAGCGAATGCGCTTGGCCAACGAGTTGGCGGCGAGCGGCATGGAGTATGCGCGAAAAAACATCAAGCCGGGAATGAAAGAGAGCGAAGTGGCGGCCATGATTGAAGGCCACGTTCACGCGGTGGGTGTGGGCTACAAAGGCAAAGTCGAAATGGCCCGCGCGTTTACATTGGTATGGTCGGGGAAGGGCATCGCTACGTTCACGGCAACCACGGATCGGCCAGTCATTGAGAATGAGCCGACGCTAGTGGAGATTTGGGTTTGCGCCGACGGCTACTGGACCGATCTCACGAAGAACATTTGCCCGGGGCGTCTCACACCGGAGTACAACAAGCTACTAGATCAACTGTTGAAGATTTTTTCGGACGGGATTGCCTGTGTCCGCGATGGCTCTCCTCTTGGCGACATCGACCGCATCTTGCGTAAAGAAATTGAAGCCGCCGGTTACCCGGGGCAGCCGTCGCATCCCGTAGCCCATGGAGTGGGAGCTCGCGCGCATGAGCCTCCGTATTCACACCAGGCCGCGCCGGGTACGATGCGTTCCGGCATGGTGCTGGCCATTGAGCCGGGCGTTTACTGGGAGGGTGGCGGCGGTTTGCGCCTGGAAGACAATTTTCTTGTGACCGCGACCGGTTGCGAGAAGCTATGCTCCTATCCCGACGATTTTCGTTTGTGAGGCGGCGATGGCAACGTCATCAGCACGAGGGAAGACGGATTCAATGAACGAGGAACTGGACAAGGCCATCCTTTCGCAGATTCGCAAAGACGAACTCGTCGCAATGTGTAGCGACGTGGTCAATATCCCCAGCCCCACGGGGGAAGAATTGGAAATGGGGCGCTACATGCGCCGCGCGCTGGAGGAGGCCGGGCTTTCGGTTTCGTGGCAGGAGGTCGAGGAAGGCCGCGCAAATGTGGTGGGGCTGTGGGAAGGCGCTGGAAATGGTAAAAGCCTGATGTTCAACGGCCATATGGATACTTCCAACACCGGCCGCGAGGAATTTCTAACCGGGATTGGCTACAAGCCGAAGGCGGTCATCAAGGACGGACTAGTCTACGGGCTCGGCATCTACAACATGAAAGGCGCGCTGGTTTGCTACACACAAGCCGCGAAAGCGCTCAAGCGCGCGGGAGTGAGGCTTGAAGGCGATCTTTTAATTGCCGCAGTGGTTGGCGAAATCGAAAAAACGCAGTGGAGCGATGAATTCGTCGGCAAGGAGTTTCGCGGCTATGGAGTGGGGACGCATCATCTCGTCAATCACGGCGTGCTGCCCGACATGTGCATCCTGGGTGAGCCTACGGATATGCAACTGGTTCTCGGCCATTATGGCACTGTATGGGTCCGGCTTACCGTTCATGGCCACTATGTGCACACCGGTTTCACGCGCGGGAAACAGGAGCTGAGCTCCGTGTTTCGGATGAAGGAAATCCTGCCCGCAATTTACGAGTGGATCGACGCGTGGAGGAAGAAGGCGACTTACGATGGCTTACCCGGAGTGGTCAACGTTGGATGCATTCGCGGTGGTTATCCCTGGCGTGTGAGCCGCACGCCGGAGCGCACCGACGTTTTCCTGGACGTTCGCGTGCCTCCAACGATGCCCCTGAAGGAAGTCCGCGTGTCGATCAAGCAGCTTGTTTTGGAACTTCGCAAAAAACATCACGAGTATGGCGTGGAATACGAGACTTTTGTTTCCGTTCCCGGCGCTGAGATTTCGAAGGACCACCCGCTCGTCAAAACGGTCGAGGCTTGTCATCGGAGGATCCTGGGTACTCCACCCAAACACTCCACCGTTTTGTGGGATTCCGACGCTTCGGTGATGACGCGCTTCGGCATCGAGACGCTGAACTATGGCCCCTCCAGCGGTCCCCGCGACGCCGAAGGCGAAAAGGTGGCCATCGAGACGCTGCTCAACACGACGCGAGTCTATGCTCTCGCGGCGGCGGCAATCTGCGGAGCACGTGAATAGAGAGGGACAGAAAAAGTTCTTATGACCTCGCAAAAAGAAATTGACCGCCGCTACGCCAACATTCGCGCGGCCATGGCGGCCAACAACATTGATGCCCTCATCGTCTGCGGTAATCAATACGCGGGCTTCGAAGGCGCGATTCGCTATACCTCCGGATTCGAAATCGTTCACCGCTATGTTTACGTTCTGCTTCCGCTTTCCGGCGAACCTACACTCGTCTTTCCTCGCGAGGCGCGCTGGATCGGCGACAAAAAGGCGACCTGGGTGCGCGATCAGGTTTGGGCAGAGATTCCCGGCAAGTGGCTTCGCGAAAAAATCGAAGAGAGGAAATGGAAGCGCGTCGGCGTTTATGGCCTGGACTTCGTCATGGCTGTTCGAGACTATCGCGAGCTTCGGCAAAGTTCGTTTGAGCTAGTGCCTTTTGATTTTCACTTCGACATGGCGCGCGCGGTAAAGAGCGAAGAAGAGCTTGCCGGTGTGCGCGACGCCATGGACATCATTCTCGATGGCTTCGATGCGCTCCTGAAATCCTATGAGCCTGGCAAGACTGAGGCCGAAATTATGGCTCCGGCGGTAGAGCGGTTCTTTGCGCGCGGCGCGGGGCCGCGGATGATGAATATCGTCCTCAGTGGCACTAGTGGCGAAGCCGAAGCGCACTTCAAGGTACCTTCGCTCCGCACCGTTGCGGCGGACGACCTTCTGCTCTATTCGCTCGAAGTCACGGGAGAAGCAGGCTACTGGGTGGAATTCTCACGTGCGCTCATTCAAGGCAAGCCCAGCGCACGAACGCGAGCGATGAGCGATGTTTATCCCGAAGCGATGGAAGCGGCCCGGCTAAAAATGCACGAAGGCGTTTCGGCTTGCGAAATCCACAAAGCGGCCGCCGACGTTTTTCAGCGCGCGGGCTTTGCTCTTGGCCATCTGACGGGACATTCCATTGGCTTGACCATGATCGAGCATCCCCCCATCGGCGCAAACACGAAGATTGAGCTGAGAGAAAACATGGTCGTCAGCTTTCATCCACAGGTCGTCGACCAGGACGGCCAGGTTTGTCTCTATACTCAGGACACCTACTGCGTCGGAAAAAAAGAGGGCGAGTGCCTGGCCAGCGTTCCGTGGAAGTTTTACTCCGGAGCGGAGGCGCGCAAGACGGCATGAGCGTGAAGGTCTGCATCGTCGGCTGCGGCGCGATTGGCAGCATCTTCGGAGCGCATCTCGCACGGCTTGAGGATGTTGAAGTGCACGCCTACGACGTCAACAAAGAACATGTTTGCGCCATCAACGAGCGCGGGCTTCGCATCAGCGGCGCTGCGGATTTTACCGCGCGCCTCCACGCGACCTGCGATGCATCGCAAATTCCCGCATGCGACTTTGGCATCGTAGCCACAAAAAGCACGTACACGCGTCCCGCGATCGAGCAAACGAAGCACATCTTCGGCCCAAGCAGTGCCGTGTGCTCCGTGCAAAACGGCGTGGGCAACGAGGAAATTATCGCCCAGCACGTCAAATACGTGATTCGGGGCACCACGTTTCCTGCTGGCCACGTCATCGAATCAGGCCACGTCGGTTTTGACATCAGTGGCGACACTTGGATTGGCCCGTTCGAGCCGACGAACATTCCCTATGAGTTTGTCGAGAGACTGTCTGACCTGCTCAATCGCGGCGGCATGCACGTCATTCCGCTCAAGGATGCGCGCGGGGCGCAGTGGACGAAGCTTATCTTCAACGCGTCGACTAATCCGGTCGGCGCCCTTACGTTGCTCCACCATCGCGCCGCCACGCGCCTCCCGCCCACCGGCATACTTTTTAACGAACTGATTGCAGAAGGCGAAGCGGTTGCCAAGGCTTTAGGCATTGAGCTTCACGGCGATCCTCGCGCGCTCGTTGAAAAAGGAGCCAACGCTCCCGGCAAGCACAACGCCAGCATGTTGCAGGACGTGCTGGCCAGGCGCCAAACCGAAGTGGATTTCATGAACGGCGCGATTGTCGAATGGGGAAAAAAGACGGGCGTTCCCACCCCTCTCAATAGAGCCATGTGGCAGTTGATTAAAGGCCTCGAGCATTCGTGGACCAATCCGGCGTGAACAGGAATCTTGAAGGGCTGCTACGGAGATTAGGGAGTCGACGAGCATTGAGAGAAATGTGAATTAATGACCTTGCCCTATAAGATCGGCGTGCTGCAATTGAGCATGGAGCCCCTGAACGAGACCGTGCGCATGGCGCAAGCATGCGAAGCCGCAGGGTTCGACGTGTTCTGGCTGGCGGAAGCGTACCCCTGGTGGCGGAAACATTCCATGGAAGCGCGTTCCTCGACGGCGACGACGGCCATCATCGCTCGCGAAACCAAAAGAATCGCCATCGGCTGGGGGATCATCTCGCCTTACACGCGTCATCCTGTGCAGATTGCCATGGAAGCGCGCGTCCTCCAGGAAGCTGCAGGCGAAGGCCGCTTTCTGCTCGGTCTTGGCGCTTCCAAAATTTTCATGAAAGAAATCGGCGAGGGCGAAAAGGGGAGGGAAGTCGGCCCCGCAACGGTGATGCGTGAAAGCGTAGAAATCATCAAAGCCATGCTTTCCGGCGAAGAAGTGAGGTACGAAGGCAAAGCCTTTCAGGCTTTCGCACCGCCGCTTAGACCCGATGCTCACGCGCCGCGCTGGGAGCCGCAGCTTTACATCGGCGCGACGGGGCCAGTCTTGCAACGGCTTGCCGGCGCCATGACGCAAGGTTTGCTCACCGCGAGCATCACAACGCCGAAATTTGCCACCTATTCTCGCAAAGTGATGGAAGAGGGCGCGAAGAAGGCCGGCCGCGACGGCTCGCAACTCGCTCTCGGTTGCGTGGTGGTTGGCAGCGTTGGCGAAGACCCGAAAACTGCGCGCGAAGGTGCGCGCGAAATGGCCGCCATGTACCTTGCCAACAAAGTGCAGAACATCAAAGGCTCGGCGGACACGCTCCTCGATTGCGCCGGGCTCACGCGCGATGAACTTCAGCCCATCGCCGAGGCCATGGAGAAAGGCGGGCGCAAAGCCGCGGCTCGTGCTGTTTCCGATGCCACTCTTGACAAAGTCTGTCCCATCGCTGGCTCTCCCAAGCAATGCATCGAAAAGCTGGAGGAATACCACGCTGCTGGTTGCACGCAGATGATGCTGGAACTTTGGGGCGATGATCGGCTGGAGCAAGTCCGCCTTTTTGGCGAAAAAGTTCTGCCGCATTTCCGCAGAAAATAGTGGCGCGGTATCCTAAGCAGGCGCGAGGAGCCGCTTGCCGGAATTCCCAGACATTGTCGTTTACATCGAAGCGCTTGAGAAGCGCATTCTTAACCAGACGCTCGAAAGCGTGCGTGTGGTCAGCCCGTTTCTGTTGCGCACGGCAACTCCGCCGCTTTCTAGTGCCAACGCCAAGAAAGTTCTGCGTTTGCGCCGCCTTGGAAAGCGCATTTGCATTGGGCTCGAAGACGACCTTTGGCTCGTACTGCACCTGATGATTGCAGGACGGCTGCACTGGCGTCCGCGCGGTGTTAAAGTTTCACGGCCACGCGGTCTTGCCGCCTTCGATTTTCAGAATGGGTCGCTTCTTTGGACCGAGGCAGGGTCGCAAAAGCGCGCGTCGCTCCATATCGTAGTTGGTGAGGAGGGGCTGCGTGCCTTGGATCCGGGCGGAATCGAAGTGCTCGATTGCGATCCGTCGCGCTTTGCCGCCGTCCTGGTTTCCGCTAACCACACACTGAAACGCGCCCTAACCGATCCGCGCCTGTTCAGTGGCATCGGCAATGCTTACTCCGACGAAATTCTGTTTGAAGCGAGGCTTTCACCGTTGGCGCAAACACAAAAAATCTCCGCGCCAGAGATTAAGCGGCTCTTCGAGGCCACTTGCGCAGCGCTGACGCGCTGGACTGAACGGCTTCGCGCAGAAGCGGCTGGAAAGTTCCCCGAAAACGTGACGGCGTTCCGGGAGGGCATGGCCGTGCACGGCCGTTACAAACAACCGTGCCCGCGGTGCAGGACGAAAGTCCAACGCATCCGTTACGCGTCGAACGAAACCAACTATTGCCCCGCGTGCCAAACCGGCGGAAAGCTTCTGGCTGATCGCGCTCTGTCGCGCCTGCTCCGCGAAGACTGGCCGCGCACGCTAGACGAACTCGAGCTTCTTACCTCTAAAAGAACCTAGGTGCTCCGAGACGTTGCGCTTTTTTTAATGCAGGATGGCGGCGATGGCTCCGTCGGCAATTGATGTAGAGACGGCTTCGACGTCCGGGGCGAGCGGGCGGTCAACGGAAAGCATGCGGGACTTGGCCCGAACAGCTTCGTAGGCTTTGGTCGCCAGCCTGCCAGTCTTCAGCGGTGCGAGCAGATCGATCCCCTGACACGCGCAGAGCAGCTCAATCGCAATCGTATTGCGCAGATTCTTCAGCATGCGGTCTAGTCGCCGCGCTCCGCTCATTCCCATGGAAACGTAATCCTCCTGATTCCCCGAGGTAGAAATCGAGTCCACAGAATGGGGCGTTGCCAGCGCTTTGTTCTCGCTGGTCAATGCGGCGGCAGTCACCTGCGCGATCATGAATCCGGAATTCAGTCCCGGCTCTGGAGTCAGGAACGCCGGCAGCATGCTGGTCAGCGGATTGGTCATTTGCTCGACGCGGCGTTCGACAATGCCGCCGAGAGTGGCGAGCGCAATCGCCACCTGATCCGCGGCCATCGCCAGCGGCTGCCCGTGAAAATTTCCGCCACTGACAATGTCACCGTTTTTTTCATCGCGGACAAACACCAAAGGGTTGTCCGTTGCGCTGTTCAATTCCACCGCTGCGATTTCCCGCGCTTGCGCCAGTGAATCGCGCACGGCGCCGTGAACTTGCGGCGTGCACCGCAAACTGTAGGCATCCTGTACGCGCGGGTCCTTTTCCGTTCCACGATGGGACTCGCGGATCTGGCTTCCATCATTCAAATGCGCCAGGTTGCGCGCCGTCGTTGCAGCGCCAGCGTAGGCCCGAGCGTGCATGATGCGCGCGTCAAACGCACCTGGACTGCCACGAAGCGCATCGAGCGAGAGCGAAGCGGCAACGTCCGCAGAGTCCATGAGAATGTCCGCCTCGTGCAACGCCAGGCTCAAGAGCGCCAGCATCCCTTGCGTGCCATTCAGTAAGGAAAGCCCTTCTTTGGCTTCGAGTTGGAGTGGGGTGATACCCGCCCGTTTCATCGCCTCGCTGCCGGACGATGTTTCATCGCGAAATACGGCCCGTCCCTCACCGATAATCACGTGCGCCAGATGCGCGAGGGGCGCTAGGTCGCCGGAGGCTCCCACGGAACCCTGCGATGGAATCACAGGATGCACTTTTGCATTCAACATTTGACAAAGCG
>Ga0075426_10001365_pt1 | contig 17283 bp, 14 predicted proteins | sample SoiMethybrSBSTD5_FD_75304 | JGI IMG/M metagenome (GOLD analysis project Ga0075426, IMG submission 75304) | Bulk soil microbial communities from a Populus tree surrounding site in Tennessee, USA - Soil MetaG P. TD hybrid SBSTD5 | ecosystem: Environmental > Terrestrial > Soil > Tree plantation... | reverse complement strand
GCTTAAGCTTGGATGGCTACGCACAGTTCTCGAAGCTAAAGATACCAAACAAAGAGAAGATGAACTGGTCCACAGACGATACGCTCACGACGTACTATCATGACGAAAAAGTCGTCTCCGGTTGTCCCTTTAGTGATGTCACAAGCAACGATCTAATTCCCGAAAGGAGTGTTGCAATGAAAAGCAAAGCCAGGATCGGGGGTCATCCGATCCATCCGATGTTGATTCCATTTCCGCTTGCTCTCTGGGCCACGTCGTTTGTAGTCGATGTCCTTTTCTATTTTCTGCGGCATCCGACGCTGCTCGTGATTGCTAAGTTCATGATTGCGGCCGGCTGCCTGGGGGCGATCGCAGCGGCGATCCCGGGCTTCATCGATTGGCTGGCAATCAAGAATGGCCAGACGAAGAGAGTCGCGAACTGGCACGCGCGGCTCAACGTTGCAGCGCTTGTGATATTTGCGATTAGTTTTTTCCTGCGACTGGGCAGCTACAGTGAACTCGTGGGCCGCAGACTCACTTTACCGTTTCTGCTTTCGCTGGCTGGCGTGATTCTGATCTTGATTTCAGGTTGGCTCGGTGGTGAGCTCGTTTTTCGCTACGGAATTGGACAGACGCGGGACGACCATAACATTTGAGTCGCTTCTGAACGCAGATTGATTGCAATCGAAAAGCGCGCTCTATGGAGTCCCTTCATCCTGTGATAGCAGCGCGTCGACAAGGCTTGAGCGTTCGAGCTGGCCGCAAGAAACAAGGACCATCCTGACACTCTGTTATCCGGGTGCGATTGTAACCGTCCGCAATTACACCCACGAGTTACTAGAGATTGCCGGTTGTTGAACTCCTCCCAATTTCACGCAAATTCGATCGGATTTTTTCCTCTAAGACTAATCTCATTGAGTTTGCATTGTTCTTTTAACATGTGTAGGCCACTCTCTTGGGTACAAACGTGACGGTTCCGGAGAACTGCACTGGTTTGCCGGGCCCGACCAAGGACCAACTATCGGTCCCGGATGGTTGCCTCACGCAATCTAAGGGATGAGACCAGAGCAAGTCCCACCTGGCTTGTTCCTTGCATTGGACCAACCGAATAAATTTTACTTGTCCCACGTAAACCGTCGCTTCAGGAGGTGACATGCGAAGTCCAGACATCGGAGCAAAATCGGTAAAATGCGTGGTGGCCACCGTCAGCGTCTTAGCGGCCCGATGCAGCGTAGTTGACCCTTGTGCACGCCATGCTCCCTTTTGATCTTGATAGGCCAAAACCAGCACCTCGGGAGCGGTGCCCTCAAGATCATGCTCGTCGTAGTGAAAAGAAATCTCTAATGGCGTAGCAAAAGTCTTTCCGTTCGGCTCCAGTCTGTACGCGGGTCCGAGACCCTGTCCGGCCTTGTTAGTTATTGGTTGGATACTAAACGCGACCGGTTCCGTCAGCGCGTTTTGGTTATGATTTTTTGCCTTTTCTTGATGGCGAAATCCTTCTCTGGCCCTAATTACTTGAGAGAACAATTATCCAGAGTGAGGCGTCCTACGCTGGAGCCCAGATCAACACCTCTTATCCGACTAACACCTCCAACATCGCCCATGACAGTGCATTCCATAACCACAGTCTGATTGGGAACGAGTTGCGCGAGCGCCGCTTTTTGCGAGACCGGGAAGATGCAAAACATTTGCCGACCGGACCAGGCGGGCACGCCCATGCGCACTACCGGCTTGCCATTCTCAATTACTACGAAGTCGATTGGCCCAGTAATCGTCACTCGTTTTCCGTTGTAGCGTGCCTCGGCTGCGACCTGGTTGTCTCGAAACTCCCGAAGGATTACCCAGTGTTCGATCGTCTCCTGAGAGGATCGCGCTTGCGGTGGCGTGTCGGTAGTAAGAGTAGAATTAGCCTCCGTACCAATACTCAGCCCCTGATCGGTAAAGCTGGTCTCGTCGGGCGACACGCCCGTTAGCGCCTGTAAATTTTGACCGGCGAGCTGTTGAGCTACTCTCACGCTTGCGGGATTGCCTTCTTGCTTTCCTTCTTGATAAGCAGCGAGCGCGAAACCTGTGAAGAGCACAAGCGTCTCATACATCTCTTGTTTCTTGCGATCTGTTACCCGATTAAAAGCGCTTGCCTGAAGCAACGCTGCCGCGATCGTCTCGCGCAATTCCAGCATTTGCGAGTCGGTCGGCTGCCCGGCATCGTGATAGAGGCTGGCATTAGTTGCTAAAAAGAAACTCAATGCCAGTGCCACATCGTTAGGCTTTCCTGCTGCGCGAGCATTCTTTTCGTATTCCTCGAGCAGAGCGGTCATCAGTTGGAACACCTGCGGATTTCCAGCACCAATCAGGTTCGCTATTTCTTGGGTCTTCAGTTGTGTGCCGCTTGACCGAAAGTGCAGTGATGCGTCATTGAGTTTCGTTTTTGCCGATGCTGAACCAGGCGAGGATTCCGACGTCTTCACCCCCGAACGTTTTGCCGCAAGGTTTTCCTGCAGTCGGCGCTGGGCGTACCGGTCCATAATAATGTTTGTAATCGTCGCGCTGATCGGGTCGTTCCAATTCCCTCCCAGGTTGTCCCGATACTGAGCAAGAGCGGGAACGGAGCTGAGAAGCAAAACCAAAACTCCCGAACAGACGCCTAGATACTTACGCATACGACTAATCTCCATTTCAAGCGGATGGTTTCAACGCCGCAAACTATTACTGAAAATCGAGTGTCGAGATGTTTCGCTCGAGCACCTACGAAAGCGTGTCCATATCCTGTTGCTGTATTCCTCTGTGCTTTACTGTGAACTAGAAAGCGCGCGGGTGAAAGCGATAGTTAACTCACGTGAAGGGCCTGCTGTTGAAAGGATGAAGAGCGGCAACGCAAATATGTGAGCGTCGTCAGTTCACAATACGTCAGCCACGGTACGCCTTAAACAGAACATTAGCAATGAGAAGGTGTGGTGGACGGTTTTTAGTTGCTTAGTGTTTGTGTTCTCCGGCTTCGCAGAATGAGTGGAGTCAATGGTTGATGGCAGTGGGGATAGGTCTGATCTTCAATGGTGGTGTTTTAAAGGATGGTTACAAAGATGCTTCTGCCTGGTGTTCGCAAAAGGGAATTGCTGCGACTCATGAACTTCGTCCCAGGCAATGGTTAAATTTGTCGCGGATCGAACAACGAATTTGAGTCACTCAGAAGGAATCCGCGAAACCACCCGTACACTGCTCAGATCTACTCTGTATAATCCCGCCATGAATAAACGAGCAAGAAAAAGATTGAAGGAAGCGATAGAGAAGAAAAACCTCGAGCGCCAAAAAATGCTTAAGGAGCAGAGTTCAGCCTCTTCGCAGACTAAAGAGCGACGCGGCTTTACAGTGAAGCCTGAGAAGAAGCGTGGTTAATTAAATGAAGTTATCGCTGAAAGCGAGCGTAGAGACGATACGAGCAAAAGGTGTTGAGATAAGAAAAGTGAGAGCTAAAGGAGAATCTGATGTCCATCGATTTCCAAGACATCACAATTATTGCCAACCCAGAACAGGCCCAGGTGCGTGATGGCTCCAGAAGACATTCCAAAAAATTTCCCTTCCAACTTTCTGGCGCGCCCACCCCTGAGTGGGTGGCACTGTTCAATAGGGAATGGGCAATGAGGACGGTCTCGAATAGGGCGGCAAGCGTTCATGGGGACATCCTCGTACTAGAATGCGCCATTGAAGAACTGCCTTTGCTTGCCGAGAATTTAGAAGTTGACATGACAGCCGCCAATCAACAGTACCGCGAGCGAATGTTACGTCAGAAAGTAAAGGAACAGGAATCAGGTGACGAAGGTCAGGAGAGGGAGCGTACGGACGATAATGCTGCGATAATTGATGCTCTGGCCAAGCTTAAAGAGAGATGAAGAAGTAATCCCAACCTCTTAGCTCAGATAATCTAAGCTAATTAAATTGAAGTCGCTGGCCTATGTTTAGAAGTTAGTTGAAGGGTTCTATTGCGCCGGCGAGGTTTCGCTCGACATCGTTGAGCGATCCATACGCTTCGCGCAGTTGGTCCAATTCGCTCGGAGAGTGCGGACAGAAACCGATTGCAGACATTCCGCGAACGTAGCGCGAGATTTTCGGTGGCAAACTAAACGTGGCGATGGTGGGGCCATTCGCGAAAAGCTCTCACTCTCAGCTTTTCCGGGTAGCCGTTTCGGAAAAGGCCGCGGAAGCCCAGAGTTTTAGATTGCTTTGCGGTTGTCCACAGCCAGGCAACGTGTAAGTCCCGCTTTTTGGTTACGACTGGAAGACCTAATGTACAGAGATGGGAAAGAGCATGAGACCGTTGCGCTTCCACCTTCTCGCTGCGATAAGCGCGTTCGTTGTTGGGACTGCGAGCGAATCCATTAAGTTTTCGTCAAACGCGTTTCTCGAGCAGAACGGAAACCTTACCACCGCAGTTTCAGCGACGGCGAATCCAACTTTGAGTGACTGTCCGCGACCTGCCTCCCACAGCTCAAACACTTCGCGACTTGCGTCTATGCTCAACCAACTTATCGAATCGAAAGGCACAGCGAAGACCAATACGTTTTACGTACAAGAAGTTGATGACGAACAACGAGGTGGCAGGTTCGCGCAGGTGTACTGGAAAGAGGACCGGTCCGTCTTATTTATCCTCCCGCCGTATGAGATGGAAAATTTCGAATTGGAATGGATGTATAGCAGAAGAATTGATTTAGATCGTGATGTTGTGCCGAATGAGTCGGACGTTGGGACGAGTACCTATCTGGTGCCCAAACGTTGGATCGAAGATGTGTTGAAGAGCTGCCTTCAAAAGGGAGTGAAAATCAGGATTACCAACCCGATTCGCAATGAGAAATCGGCCACCCGTTAGCGATCGATTGTGAAATCAGAATTGTTGGCGTCCCAAAGCATTCCGACTTGGAACCGCATCCTTTGTTGGCTAGAGGAAATGGAAACTATGCGGCAAAATGCCACCTGATGCCCTGAGAACCTCGTTATAGTAGCTTTCCGCGACGATAAGATCTCTCCCTTAGTGGATTCGAACTGCAACTATATATTGTTCTTCACACTGTGGTGCCAATTGAGACTCGTAATTGCGAACCTTTGGAAGTTGCGATCCTTTGTGGGTCAGGCGCGACTAAATCGGAAAGGATAAGTAAACGAATCATCAAACGCCGTTCCCATCAGAGTAACGTGATTAACAAACGGGGGGCCACTGATGTATCATACCTAGTCCTTCCTACCTCGCGAGACCAGTAAGATACGCAACACAACTAGTTGAATGACACGAACTCGTAAGAAGACCAATGATCGCAACTCAAAGATAGAGGAAATGGTGTCAGTCTATTCCAGCCGCAGGCGACTATATGAACAGTTCGCGGAGCGGCTGCAGTCACTTTTCGATAATCTTTTGAGTATTGAGCAGATTGATTATCAAACAATCGAATATCGTGCGAAATCGATCGAGAGCTTTCGCAACAAGCTCATGCGTCCCGGTAAATCATATGTCGATCCGCTAACAGAAATGCCCGATTTGGCGGGCCTACGGATTACTGTGTATTTCGATCGGGATGTTAATCGTGCGGCAGCCCTCGTTGATAGCGAACTGGACGTCGATAAAGTGAACAGCTCAGATAAGCGTGCCGAGCTTGCTCCGGACCAGTTTGGTTATCTCTCTGTTCACAAAGTTGCTCGCATGGGAGCAAGCAGGCGCAATCTGCCCGAATGGCAGCGCTTCAAAGACTGCGTTGTAGAAATCCAGGTGCGGACCGTACTTCAACACGCATGGGCCGCAATCTCTCACAAGTTGCAGTACAAACGAGAGGCTGAAGTTCCGGTGGAGTTCCGTAGAAGACTTATACGCCTCGCAGGGTTGCTTGAGTTGGCGGACGAAGAATTCGACAGTTTGGGAACACTTGAGGCTGAGTTGAGAGATCAAATTTCAATTCGAATCGCTGGGGCCGATCCAAGTGTGGATCTGAATTCCTTATCGATCGAAGAATATCTCGGTTCCCCAATGGTGCTCCGCATCGCGGAAGCAGCAGAGAACGCCGGTCATACCTTAGTCGATTTAGAGCTATCGGCAGGCTCTCAATTACTTAAAGTAGGACAGGCTTTGGGTATTCGGACTACGGGAGAGCTTTCGGATGCATTAAGAGGACTCGTCGATAAAGCTGATAAATTTTTCGAACAGTTGTTCGAGGTAGGAGGGGATTCGTTAGGGGATGCAGATTACTTCTCCGCTGCTATTCTGGTTGGAAAGTATCATTCAAGAATTAGCCAAGAGCTACTTCCATGGGCTCCACGGCACTGGCCTGAGGTTGTAAACGCCGGGAACTCAACATTTGAAACATGAACTGACAATACTGGCGTCCCGTACGGGAATCGAACCCGTGTTACCGCCGTGAAAGGGCGGTGTCCTAGGCCGCTAGACGAACGGGACGCATAGGTGAGTGGTTCGTGCGCTACGGCAAGCGAGTTACGTTAGCGTACCGAGTTTCAGGCTGTCAAACGGCGACGGAAAACCAGAACTCGTCGCGCGAGTTAGCCAACGCTTTCAGCGTTGAACGCGTCGTGGATGATCTGGACCCAGGGTTGTCGCAAGCTCCAACCCCGGGCTGGAATTAGCGAACGCCGTTGGCGTTTAAGCCGCCCGTTGACGCCGCGCCAACTATCGACGCCCGCCAACTATCGACGCCCGCCAACTATCGACGCCCGCCAACTATCGACGCCCGCCAACTATCGACGCCCGCCAACTGTCGACACTGCGCCCAGCTTCACGACTACGCGATACTGTTCACATCGCACCGAACTGTTCACACCGCCCAACTTTCAACAGCCACCCAATACTGTTCACACCGCACCCCATCCAGAACTATAATGCCCGCCGCAGTACGCAATACGTTATCCTTCAACTTCGCAGTCTTAGCCGCAGGAGATAATCTCATGTCCACCCGTCGCCGACTTCCCCTGGTCTCCCTAACCGTGTTCGCCAGCCTTTTTCTAACAGGCGCGCAGAGCGCCTTCGCCCAACACGAACCCGCGAGCGGCGGCGGCGTCATCGGCGGTGGCAGCACCAGCACCGGGCGTCCAAGCAATAAACCAGCGACCAAACCCGCAAACAGACCGACGTCGGGCACCAACAAACCGACAACGACAACCACAACCGTCAAACGTCCAACCACTACCACCAACAGCAACCGGCCAACAACAACCACCAGCAACAAACCAAGTGGCACGGCCGACAGCTACTACCAACAAGGCGAAGCGCTCTACAACCAACAGAAATATCGCGAGGCGCTCGACTTCTATCTCAAAGCCATCGACGTTAATCCGTCAATGGCCAACGCGCTCTATCGCGCCGGTTGGATCTACAACGATCTCGAAGACTACGACCAAGCCGTCGATTATTTGCAGCGCGTCACCTCGTTGCAGCCCAGCAACGCAGCCGCACGCTTCGAACTTGGTTACGCAAACAAGAAACTCGATCGCTTAGACGACGCGTTGCGCGCGTTCCGGGAAACGGTGCGCATTAAGCCTGACTACGCCGGCGCTTATTACCAGATGGGTTGGATCTATAACGATCAGAAAAACTACGACGACGCGGTGAGTAATTTGAAATTGGCGTTGCAGTACAAAAGCAGTTATCCCGAAGCGCACAACGAGCTCGGTTACGCCTATCGCAATCTCGGTCGCTACTCCGAGGCGATCGAAGAATATCAGGAAGCCATCAACCTGAAGCCCGACATGTCTTTGGCCCATCTCGGACTCGGCGACGTCTACTACTACAACACAAAGCAATACGCGGAAGCGGCGGGCTCCTACAAGCGCGGACTGGATCTCAATCCAAACAACGCGACCGCGTTCTATAACCTCGCCTGGTGCTATAACGACATGAATCGTTACAGCGACGCGATCGAAGCACTCAAGAACGCCGTTCGCCTGGAGCCGAACTATCCCGAAGCGTACAACGAGTATGGTTACGCGTTGCACCAGTTGCACCGTTACCCCGAAGCCGTGCAGGAGTATCAAACGGCCATCAGCCAGAAGGCGAATTACGCCTCCGCGCATTACAACCTTGGCATGTCGTACGTAGCGCTGAACAATCGCAACGCAGCAATGGAGCAGTATCGCATCCTGCAACGCATCGACAACGCGCGCGCGACGAAGCTCTTCAACCAGATCAAATAGACATCTCAATCGCGCCCGGCCTCATCTCAACTCGCGATCAATAGGTCGTCTCACGGCGGCGCTCGCTTAAGTCTCCTCAGAGCGTCACCTTCTCAACCGTTCAGGTAATACAGCAATAGAGGCTCCCCGCGTCCACCGGTCTTCTGTTTCCAACGAGGTTCTGAGATGAGCGCGAACTACTCTAGTGCTACGCGTGCGTACGCGTATCAACCCACCATCATCGAAAGCAAACTCCTGATTAGCCGGCTCGCGATCCAGATTGCGTTTGTGAGGGACGAATGCCGGAGAGATCCACGCGGATTTGCAAAGCAGCTGATCCGTGGTTTCTTGACCAACCCAAGAATCATTCTCGCTTTCGTCGTTGCGACGATCGTGTTGGCCGTAGTTTTGAGACATCCGAATGTGACGGCCGACGGTGATACTGCCGTCGTCGATGAGTCAGCGGCGGAGGTGGTCTCGTTCGAACCGATCGAACTGGTCGGATCGAGCAACGGCGCAGGGCGCGTCGGTTTCAATCGCGGCTCAGGTGAAGGTTCTGGTCCAACCCCGCGACGCGCACAAGGAGGAGGTGGTGGCGGTGATCACAGCCCAACACCTCCGCAAATAGGAAAGCTGCCGCCCCCAGCGGACGTGCTTGCTTCCATACCGATAAAACCTCCGGTGAATCCGCCAGTGCTTCCAGTCGCCGGCATACGAATCGACCCCGCACTCTGGAAAGATCTCAAGGCGCCTGTCTACGGCGATCCGCGATCCAACTCAACTACGCCGTCCAAAGGTCCGGGTGAAGGCGAGGGCATCGGAACGAACCGCGGTCTCGGCGTCGGCACCGGTGATGGTCCAGGCGTTGGTCCCGGCAGCAATGGAAACACTGGCGGCGGATCGGAACAGACTGGTTGTTGCGGTTACGGCGCTGGCTACGGCGCCGGTCGTAACGGCATCATGAGAACTTCCGAAGTCGATCAACGCGCGCGGTTGTTATCAAAACCAGAACCGCAATACACCGAAGACGCACGACGCAATCAGATCAGCGGCACGGTGATGTTGCGCGCGGTCTTTGCAAGTTCCGGCGAGGTGATCCAAATACGCGCACTCAACACGTTGCCATTCGGACTCACCGAACGTGCGATCGCCGCCGCGCACCAGATTAGATTTGTGCCGGCGATGAAGAGCGGGCGTCCGGTGTCCGTCTACATGCAACTCGAGTACAGCTTCAACCTATATTGATCTTGACAGCGCGAAGCGTTCTGCTTGATCGTGGCAGAGTTTCGTCGATGTCAATCGTGATGAAGTTTGGCGGGACGTCAGTTGCTGACGCTGCCGCACTCGAGAACGTTGCGCGCATCGTTGCGGCGCAAAGGGAAGCCGCGCCGGTAGTAGTAGTGTCTGCGATGAGCGGTGTGACGGATGCGCTGCTCGCGAGCACGCGCCTGGCAAGCGAGCAAAACGTTAGCGCGGCGATTTACTCACTTGACGATACGTTTGTCCGACATCGTGTCGCCGCCGAGCAACTCCTCTCACGCGACGTGGCGGATCCCTTTCTTGATTACCTCAACGATGCGGCGGCGCAGATCTCACAGTTACTTCAGCAAGCTGATCCGGGTAATGCCAGAGCCACGCAGGATGCGATCGTTTCGTTTGGCGAACTGCTCTCGAGTCGTTTGCTCGCAGATGTCTTGCAACAGCGCTTGGTCACGGCGCGACAGGTCGATCCACGTCACTGTATCGTCACAAATGACGAATACACCGGCGCTGCGCCGTTGATGACGGAGACGTTTGCAAAAACCCGTGCGTCTTTGTTGCCGCTGATGGAACAACGAGTCATCTCTGTCGTCGGTGGATTTGTCGCCGCGACTAAAGATGGAACGACGACCACACTCGGTCGTGGCGGCTCAGATTACACCGCGGCGATCCTCGGCGCGGCGCTGCGTTCCGAAGAGATCCAGATCTGGACTGACGTCACAGGCGTGTTAACCGCCGATCCTCGCGTCGTGCCCGACGCGCAAACAGTCGAGCGTTTGTCGTACAGTGAGGCCGCAGAGCTCGCATATTTCGGCGCTAAGGTGCTCCATCCAAAAACGATTCAACCGGCGATCGAAGATCGCATTCCGGTGCGTATCTGTAACTCGCGCCGGCCAGACGAACGCGGCACGCTCGTTGGTCCACAGACAGAAACTGCGCCACGCACGATCAAGGCGATCGCGCACAAGATGGGCGTCACGACCGTGCAAATTACCTCCGCGCGTATGCTCGGCGCTTACGGTTTTCTGCGCGCGCTCTTCGAAGTATTCGAGCACCATCGCACGGTCGTCGACGTCGTCACGACTTCAGAAGTGAGCGTGTCGCTTTCACTTGATGACGACAGTTCGCTGCCGGCAATCGTCGCCGAGCTGGAACAACTCGGAACCGTTCGCGTTGAAAAAGGACGCGCGATCATTTGCGTCGTAGGCGAGGGATTGCGCGGCACACCGGGAGTCGCCGCGCATGTGTTCAGCACCATCAGCGACATCAACGTCACATTGATCTCGCAAGGCGCTTCGAGTATCAACTTCACTTTCGCCATCGAAGAAACGCGCGTTCAGGAAGCCGTCAGAAGACTGCACGACGCGTTCTTCCCGAATATTCAATGAACCCGTTTGCTCTTACGCGCCAACTGATCGATATTCCCTCGCTGACCGGCGAGGAAGAAGCCGTCGCCCAATTTCTTGCGACTCATCTCGAAACGCTCGGTTACAACGTCGAACGACAACACGTCAACAGCGATCGCTTCAACCTCATTGCCACGACCAGAGACAAACCACAAATCGTGTTCTCAACTCATATGGACACCGTGCCGCCGTTTATTCCATCGACTGAGGACGCGGAGTTTATCTACGGCCGCGGCTCGTGTGACGCTAAAGGCATCATTGCGGCGCAGGTCTACGCCGCGGAACAACTTCGTGCAAACGGCCTGAATAACGTCGGATTCCTATTCACCGTCGATGAAGAACTCAGCAGCGCCGGAGCGCAAGTCGCAAACAATCATCCGCTCGCGCGCGAATGTCGCTTCTTGATTAACGGCGAGCCGACCGATAATCGGCTCGCGATCGGAACCAAAGGTTCGCTGCGACTCATCATCACTACTGAGGGACGCGCGGCGCATTCGGCGTATCCGGAAGCGGGCGATTCCGCTATCGAAAAGTTGCTCGATGTTCTCCACGACATTCGTGCGTGTGAGTGGCCGAGCGATGAGTTTTTTGGCGAGACCACTTGCAACATCGGCGTGCTCAACGGCGGCACGCGCCCGAACATAGTTCCCGATCACGCGCGTGCGGAATTGCAAATTCGGCTCGCGACGGATATAGAGCAGGTCGAAAGAATGGTGGAACAGGCGATCGCGGGCCGGGCGCAGGTCGAATACGCTTCCGCGCACGATCCGGTGCGACTGTTTTCCGTTCCCGGCTTCGATGATTGCGTGGTGCGGTTCACCACTGACGTGCCTTATCTCTCGAATTGGGGAAAAGCGTTGTTGCTTGGCCCGGGTTCGATTCTTGACGCGCATACCGAGCACGAGCGCATCGCGAAGCATGAACTTGAACAAGCGATTGAGCTTTATGTCGCGCTGGCGAAGAAACTGATTACGTTATGAAGATCGCGCTGATCGGAAACGGAGCGATGGGCCGGCTGGTTGCCGCGGAGGCGACAGCCGCCGGCGACGAAGTAGCCGTAGTCGTTACGTCTCGGGACAGGGATTTAAATCCCAGTCAACTGGAAGAAAAATTCCGCAACTATGACGTCGCGATCGATTTCTCCGTCGGCGAAGCGGTGCTGCGAAATATCGAAGCTTGCGCGCGCGCCGGTGTTCCACTCGTCGAGGGAACGACCGGTTGGAAGGCACACGAACAAACAGCGAAACAGATCGTGATCGAACATTCCGCGGCGCTTGTTTACGGCGCTAATTTTTCAATCGGCGTTAATCTTTTCTACCACATCGCCGAACGCGCCGCGGCGCTATTTTCGGCCGTCGATGGCTACGCACCTTTCATCGAAGAAGCGCATCACATGCGCAAACGCGACGCGCCTTCCGGCACTGCATTGCAACTGCGCGAATTACTGGCGAAGCATTTTGGAACAGACATCCCTACCGCCTCGACGCGCGCCGGTTACATTCCCGGCACGCACCGCGTCGGTTTCGACTCAGAAGGAGATCAGATCCTGCTCGTGCATGAAGCACGATCGAGAAGGGGATTCGCCTCCGGCGCGTTGCTGGCCGCGCGTTGGGTGGTCGGAAAGACCGGCGTGTTTGAGTTCGCCGAGGTGGTCGAAGACATCGTGGGTCTGCAAAATCGGCATTCGGAAATCGGCAATCGGCAATAAATTTCTCACTCTGGAGGCACTATGACATTAAAGGTTGATTGGCTTCGCGGTTGCGCTACTGCCCTGGTTACTCCCTTTACCAGCGATGGCGCGGTTGACGATCGGCGTCTGCGAGATCTGATTGAGTATCAGATCGCGGGCGGCGTGAAGCTGCTCGTGCCGTGCGGCACGACCGGCGAGAGCGTCACGATGTCTGACGCTGAGAACGAACTCGTTATTCGCACGGCCATTGAACTCGCACGCGGACGCGCAAAAGTGATCGCCGGCACCGGTAGTAACTCCACCGCGATCGCGATCGAAAAAGCGCGTGCCGCACGTGCGCTCGGCGCCGACGGCATTCTTTGCGTTGCTCCTTATTACAACAAGCCGACACAGGAAGGGCTCTACGCACATTTCAACGCGATTGCCGAAGCGATGCCCAACCTCCCGGTCGTTATCTACAACGTGCCGGGCCGAACCTCCTCAAACATCTCTGCTGAAACCACGCTGCGTCTTGCGCGCGACGTCGAAAACATCGTCGGCGTGAAAGAAGCTTCCGGCAACCTGTCGCAGATCATGGAGATCCTTCGCAGCCGGCCGGAAAACTTTCGTGTGATCTCAGGTGACGATGCACTCACGCTCGCGATGATCGCGCTCGGCGCTGAAGGGTTGATCTCTGTGGCTTCCAACGAAGCGCCGGCGTTGATGTCGCAACTCAACGAGCTCGCACTTGCGGGCAACTGGGACGAAGCAAGGGCGCTGCACTACAAGTTGCTGCCGTTGATGGAAGGAAACTTCATTGAATCGAGTCCTGGTCCGGTGAAGGCCGGGCTGGCGCTGATGGGTTTGATTGAAGAGAAACTTCGGCTGCCGCTCGTGCCTGTGCAAGAGAAGACGCGCGCGCGAATGCGTGAGATCCTCAGCGAGATTGGTCTCTTGAAGGAAACATCGCATGCAGTTGCGTGAACGGATCGAATCGCTCGCGAGTCGCCGGGACGGAAACTTCACGCCGGCTGACACGGCTGTATTCGACGAGTTCAAGGATGCCCTCAATCGCGGGGAAGCGCGCGCCGCCGAAAGAAACGCAAACGGCATCTGGTTGGTCCATTCATGGGTGAAAGAAGGACTGTTGTTAGGCTTTCGCATGGGTGCACTGATCGACATGTCCGAGGGAAAGAGTTTCAAGTTCTTCGACAAGCACACATATCCGGTGCGACCGACGGACATCGGCGACAACGTGCGCATCGTGCCTGGTGGATCGACGATTCGCGATGGCGCTTACATCGCGCCGGGAGTCGTTTGCATGCCGCCGATGTTTGTGAATGCGGGCGCTTACATCGACGAAGGCACGATGATTGACAGTCATGCGCTCGTCGGTTCGTGCGCGCAGATCGGCAAGCGCGTCCATATTTCGGCGGCCGCGCAGATTGGCGGCGTCCTCGAACCCGTGGGCGCGATGCCGGTGATCATCGAAGACGACGTGCTCGTCGGTGGCAACTGCGGCGTTTACGAAGGCACGATTGTGCGCGAACGCGCGGTGCTGGCGACTGGCACTGTTCTGACCGGCTCAACACCCGTTTACGATCTCGTGCGCGATGAGATCTATCAGCGCCGCAGCGACGCGCCACTCGAGATTCCCGCGGGCGCGGTCGTTGTTCCTGGCGCACGCGCAGTGCAAACTGAGCTCGGTCGAAAATGGGGCCTCTCGCTTTACGCTGCGATTATCGTGAAATATCGAGACGAGAAAACTGACACGGCGGTGCAACTCGAGGACTACCTGCGTTGAAGAATTTTGCGCCACCGAAACGTTTGCAGGGAATCGAAAAGAGTGTCATCCGGCAGGTCTTCGATCGCGCGCTGCCCGGCAGCATCAATCTCGGTCTCGGCGAGCCTGACCTGCCGACGCCGGACGTCATTCGACGCGCTGCGGTCCAGGCCATCATCGAAGAACAAAACGGTTACACGTCGCACGCCGGACTGAAGACGTTGCGCGAGAAGATCGCGGCGTCGTATCCACACCTTGACGAGAATCCCGATCGCGTAATCGTTACGGCGGGATCGCAGGAAGCCTTGTATCTTGCGCTGCTCGCGTTAGTCGATGACGGCGACGAGGTGTTGTTGCCGAATCCGGGCTTCGTCGCTTATCCGACAATCGTGAAGATGGCAGGCGGCACCGCGAAGTTCTATCGCCTGCCGCGCGAGAATGGGTTCGCGTTTGATGCTGAAGAGTTTCGCCGCGCGTTGTCGCCGCGAACGAAGGTCGTTGTTTGTATCAGTCCGTCGAACCCGACCGGCCGAACCTTGTCGCGAGACGATCTGATCGCGATTGCCGAAACGGTGCAGGAGCACGGCGCCTACCTGATCAGCGACGAGATCTATCGCGAACTTTTTTACACACCGCAGCGTCCGGAGTCTGCTTCGTCGTTCTGCAAGGGCACGATCGTCATCAGTGGTTTGTCGAAATCGATGAGCATGACGGGCTGGCGACTCGGCTGGATCGGAGGCGATGAAGCGGTGATTAAAGCGGCGCTCGTTTTACACGGTTACGTTACAACGTGTGCCTCGACTGTTTCACAAAAGGCGTCGCTGGTTTCGTGGAGTGACGAAGCGGAAACAGCGCGCGCCGGATTTCGCCAGACGTTTCGCGCCCGACGCGATCACTTGTTGACGCTGATCGAACGGGAGTTGGGATTGCGGGCCGTTACTCCCGATGGTGCGTTTTACACGATGCTCGATGTGAGTAAGTTTGGACCATCGATGAAGGTGGCGGAAGCTTTGCTCGAACAGCTCGTGATCACTGTTCCCGGCGCGGCGTTTGGCAGCGAGAGCGAAGGGTTTTTACGCGTGTCGTTCTGTGCGGACCACGACACACTCGCCGAAGGAGTGCGACGGATCAAGAGAGGCTTGGAGTTACAATGAGCCGGAAATATCGAGTCGGAATACTGGGCGCGACGGGAATGGTTGGCCAGCGCTTCATTCAATTGCTGGTGGACCATCCGCAGTTCGACGTGACCGCAGTTGCGGCCTCCGATCGTTCGCAGGGCAAAAGTTACGGCGAGGCGTGCTCCTGGCGCCTCAGCGGCGAAATGCCGTCAAACGTCCGCGCGATGGCCGTGCAACCGCCAACGCCGCCACTCGACTGCGACCTCGTATTTTCGAGTCTGCCGGGCGAGATGGCGCGCGAAACAGAAGGCGCTTTTGCCGCCGCGGGTTATCCGGTGATCAGCAACTCGTCGGCGTTTCGCATGGACGAAGACGTGCCGCTGCTGATTCCCGAAGTAAACCACGCGCACCTCGATCTGCTCGGACGACAGAAAACGAAATATGCGCGCGGCGGTTTCATCGTCACCAATCCCAATTGCTCGACGATCATGATCGCGCTCGCGCTCGCACCGCTGCATGCGGCGTTCGGTGTTGAAGCGACGATCGCTACAACGCTTCAGGCGCTTTCGGGCGCGGGTTATCCCGGCGTTGCCTCGCTCGACATCCTCGACAACGTTCTGCCGTTCATCGGCGGTGAAGAAGAAAAGATCGAATCGGAAACGACGAAGATACTCGGTCGTTTTAGCGATTCACGAATCGAGCTCGCGCCGATCGCCGTCAGCGCGCAGTGTCATCGCGTTAACGTCTCCGACGGACACATGGCGGCGGTGCGCGTAAAACTCGCACGCAAAGCAACGCTCGACGACGTGCGCGAGGCATTGAAGGCTTTTCACTCGTTGCCGCAGGAGCTTGGGTTACGTTCTGCGCCGGCCACGCCAATTGTCGTGCGTGATGAACCGGATCGTCCGCAACCAAAGTTGGACCGCGATGCGGGCAACGGTATGACGATCACGATCGGCCGGCTAAAACCCGATTCAGTTTTCGATTATCGCTTCGTTGTGCTGAGTCACAATACGATTCGCGGCGCCGCGGGCGCTGCTATTCTTAATGCGGAATTACTAATTGCCTTGAACCACTTATGAAAACGAAAGCAGGTTGGGTTTCGCTGTTAGTTTGTCTTGTTGCTTTTGCGGCACAAGGTCAAACGCGGATTGAAGGGATCGATGACCAGGTAAAACCACTCGCCAACGAGTTCAAAGGCAAAGTTAGTCTCTTCGCTAAGAACCTCGATACGGGCGAAAGCTACGCGCTCAACGCCGACGAACGCGTGCGCACCGCCAGCACGATCAAAATCGCCGTGATGATCGAAGCCTTCGCGCGCGTCAACGAAGGCAAGATTAAGTGGACCGATGAAGTCGTCCTCACCAAAGAGAAGAAGGTTTCCGGTTCAGGCATTCTCAGTGAACTGTCAGATGGTCTTCATCTCACACTGCGCGACGCCGTCAACCTGATGATGATTCTCAGCGACAACACAGCCACCAATCTCGTGCTCGACCTCCTGACCACCGATGCCGTCAACACGCGCATGGAAGCACTCGGATTCAAGAACATAAAAATCATGCGCAAGGTCGGCAGCGGCGGCGAAAGCATGGCCGGAAAAGATCCGGAGAACAAGAAGTACGGACTGGGCATGGCGACGCCGCGCGAGATGGTGCTCGTGATGGAAAAACTCGATCGCGGTGAAATCATCAGTCCCGCAGTTTCAAAGGAGATGATCGAACTCATGAAGCGTGAACAGGCGCGCTATGCGATCGGGCGTTCTCTTTGGGACGTAGACATGGCGAGCAAGTACGGCGCACTCGATCGCCTTCGTAGTTCGATCGGCATTCTCTACACGAAAAAAGGCAAGATCGCGATGGCCATCTCATGCGACGACATGCCGGAGATAATGTGGTCCGTTGACAATCC
>Ga0075426_10001364_pt1 | contig 17286 bp, 12 predicted proteins | sample SoiMethybrSBSTD5_FD_75304 | JGI IMG/M metagenome (GOLD analysis project Ga0075426, IMG submission 75304) | Bulk soil microbial communities from a Populus tree surrounding site in Tennessee, USA - Soil MetaG P. TD hybrid SBSTD5 | ecosystem: Environmental > Terrestrial > Soil > Tree plantation... | reverse complement strand
GCGGCCGGGCGGTCGTGCTGTGGACCGACGTCTGGAGCTCGGTGGCGACCCCGTGCAGCTCCTGTCCGCTCGGGGTCGCACCCTCCCGGTCGTTGATGGCGACGTCCGTCGTACCAGAAACGCTCCGCGCTAGCGTTCCCGTGTGGGTCGGGACCGTCGGCGTGCCGACCGCACCCAACGGGACGCTATCGATCGGACCGAACGCGACGGCGGAGCTCGTCGTCCTCGGCAGTCCGTTCGACCTGATGGCGCCCGCGTCGGTGGAGACCGAACCCTCGACCGAATGGTTCGCCGTATGGTACGGCGCGGCCCTCTCGTCGTCGACAATCCTGACCGGCACGTGGGAGACGCCGGGCGAGTACTCTGCTTGCTACGTCGACGTTCCGGGTTCGGCGTGCCGGGAGAGCGGCGCCCCGGGGTTCGTCGCCCTGACCGTCCGACCGCCCCAAGCGAACGTCACGATCGACGGCACCGAGATCGCGACGGACGAGAATCGGTCGGGAGCGTTCAACGTCTCGCTCCCCGCGGGCAACTACTCGCTCGCGGCGTCCGCGCCGTCGTACGCGACGGTGGTCCAGACGGTCTCGGTCGCCCCCGGGACCGAAACGCCTCTGCGGCTGAGCTTGGTTCCGCTCAATGTGACGCTCGCCGGCCGGGTCGCGCCCGCCGACGCCGAGGTGAGCGTGGACGAACGCGCCGTCGCGGTCGTGGAGGGGTCGTTCTCCCTCGAGCTCCCCTGGGGGGAGCACGTTCTCAATGCCCGTGCCCGCGGGTTCGATCCGCTGAGCGAGACGATCGACCTCGTCTACGGAGGGAACGGTCCGATCGTCGTGGCCCTGACCCCGGCCGCGGGGTGGATCGTCGGGACGGTCTCGCCCGTGAACGCGACTGTCACCGCCAACGATTTCGCGGTGCCGGTCGACCCCCAGGGGGCGTTCAATCTGTCGGTCACCTCCGGGCGTTTCGACGTGGTCGCGCGCCTGCCAGGGTACTCACCCTGGTCCGCCGACCTGTCGGTTGCTCCCGGGGTCGCCCTCACCGTGAACGTCTCGCTCCAGCCGTACTCCCCCGGAAGTCGGCCGCTGACGTGGCCCAACCTGGCGATCGGCCTCGCCCTCGACGCGATGGTCGTCGGCGCGGTCGCCGTCGTCTTTGTCGTGGTAAGTCGACCGCCCGCTCGATCGCGCAAGCGCTAGTGTCGGCCCTCCGTCAGTCCATCTGGCGGCGGAACCGGATCTCGACCTCGCGCCCGAACTGGGCGAGGGTCTCCGCCCGGTCCGAGCGGCTCGGGTGGAGGACGATCTCTGCGAGCTGCTGGCCCCGGCGGATCGCGAGCCGGGTCTCGTTCTGATGGACCGGCGTCACTCCGCCCTGCCATCTCCGGCCGAAGATGGCGAGGCGGCTCGGTCTCGGCAGCGCGTCGCGGACCACGAGGTAGAGGTGGCCCCAGTGGATCGCGCCTCGAAGCGGGACCCGCTCGAGCACGGCCCGCTTCCAGCCGGCGACCCCGTCCGGTAGATTCGGCAGTTCCCACCAGGGCGAGAGGTAGAGCGAGGCGTACCGCTCATACTCCTGGGCTCCACGGAGCGCGAGGTCGAGGTAGCCGAGGATCAGGGTCGGCGGGATGGCCGGCGCCTCGACCCCGTCGGCAGGCGACGACGGCCCGACGTCGGGGGGCTGCACGGCCCAACCATCGATTTCGGCGGGGGGTCCGCCCTCGGACATCGGCGCTAGAACCGTCCGGACGCCTATGATTCTATGGGTGGGCCGGACGGGGACGACGCCCGCCCGGGACCGAGCGCACGCCGCGACGCAAGACTTCATCTATGCATATGTGGATGCATATGCATGTCATCAAAGAACATCGCCGTCCGGAAGGACGTGTACGATGCCCTCCGACGAGAACGCCGGCCGGGGGAGAGCTTCACCCAGGCGCTGGTCCGGCTGCTGAGCCAGCGCGGGCCCCTCGACGATCTCTTGGGGGCGTGGCCGCGACGGGCGGCCGCCGCCGATACGAGGGCGTGGAAAGCGCTCCGGTTCCCATCGAGGAGCCGGCCGAGATGAAGGCGCTGGACACGCCCCTCCTCCTCGAGCTTCTCCGAGGTCGCCCCGGGGCGAAGCGCCTGCTGCCCCACCTTCAGGGGGAGGAGCTCGCGACGACCGAGCTGAACCTCTACGAGCTCGAGGTGATCGCCCGTTCCGAGGGGGGCCGGTCCAGGGAACAGCGCCGGGCGACTCTCGCGAAACTCCGCCGGAGGCTGACCGTTCTCCCGATCGACGAGCGAGCGGTTCGCGCGGGCCTGGGGAGGGACTCGGCGAAGGTCGGACGGGATCCACCGTCCGTCGCGCTTATGCTCGGAGCCGCCGAGGCCGGTGGGTGCGAGGAGTGGCTGACGACGCCGCACGGGCGACCTCTCGGCACGGGTGGAAAGCTCGCCATAAGAATTATCGACGTGTAGGTTAGTCAGAATTGTAGTTCACGTTCCTATCGATTCTATAGTAGGCCGATGGCATGTCCCTTCACCTCGATCCCTGACGGGGAACGTCGGAAAGGCCCTTCCGGCCGCGTTTCGGGTCCTGTGGCCTGCTGATGGCCCCCTCGGTCCTACTCCTCGTAGTTCGATGGATAGCTATCCTCCGACCGGTAGATGCGTGACTTTCATTATTCCGGCCTGTAGATAGATGTCGGCGGTCGATCCGCAGCCCGGCGGGGCGCGGTCCCTCGCCTCGAGAAGGTGTATAACTGGAGTTATACGGCCCATCGAGGGGCCCTCCCCGACGACCGATCGAACCTCGGGGGCGCCCCTAAGGAGAGCCTGAACGGCCTGGCAGGGCTGGCCGCAGTTCGATCTCGGTGGGACTCGGATGGATCTCGGGGGGATCGGGCGGCCCGGGGGGTCGCGGCCTAGTGAGCTCCTCGCCGCAAGGCTGACCTTGCGGCATGGGGTCGTCAGATGGGGCCCTATGGCTATGGATTCTCGTAACCGGTCGACCCAGTAACGCATGTGTTGAAACCGGGGCTACGGATCGCGACCGATCGAACGGTTGCCCCACCCAGACCGAGGACTCAGGCCGGCCTCCGGCCGAGGGCTCGGACCCGCCCACCTATGCATATGTAGATGGATATGTGGACTCTGAGCCTACGGTCGAGCGAACGTCAGCGACGAGTGCGCGCGCGCCAGTCATCGACCGTGAGGCCGAACATCCGATCCTCTTTCCAACGACCGTCCACGCGGAACGCTTCGCGACGGGCGCCCTCGGGACGGAAGCCGGCTTTCCGCAGGACACCCTGCGATCGACGATTTTCGGCGAAGGCGCCGGCTTCGACCCGATGGAGTCGAAGCGGCCCGAACCCGACGTCGAGCAGCTTTTCCACCGCCTCCGATGCGAAGCCCTGTCCCCAGAAGGGCTGGCCGAACCAGTAGGTCAGCTCCCCGTGTCGATGGACCCAGCTGAGGTCACGGAGCCCGACCCCTCCGATCAGACGGCCGCTGTCGGCGGCCACGACGGCGAGGTGCAACCCCCGACCAGCGAGGAAGTCGCGCCGAGCGCTGACCACGAAAGCTCGAGCATCCTCCTCTCGATACGGGTAGGGGACACGCAGCAGCCAGCGGGAGACCTCGCGGTTTCCCAGGAGGGGCGGGTAGTCGGGGACGTGTCGACGCGCGGGTCGTTCGAGGCGTAGCCGTTCGGTGGTCCATGAGGGGGGCAACGACCGAAGGGGGTTGGGAACCGGCCTCAATGTTCGTTCGAGCAATCGCGCGATGGCTAAGGGTTTCCTCCTAGAGGACCGACGCCTCAGCGGGAGCAGCGGGACCGGCGTCACGCGCGACCCACGGAGGTAGGCGGATGCGGCCCCCGGCGCGGGCGCAGAATGGACGTTCGCGCCGCCGCTGGGCCGACCCGATCCGCCGCCGGCACTCCCTCCTCAGGGCACAGGTGTGCAGCCGTCCATCGCCAGGGTCGGTCGCATCGGGCGACTGGACGAACGTGCGCGACCAAAAAGTGCTATTACCGAGAGTTGCCCATGCCGCAGCTGTCCGGGGTCGAGAGGGTCCGGAGGGAGATCCGCACGCAGATGATGGCTACCGATGCCAAGAAGATCTGGATGGACGGAAAGCTCGTCGACTCCGCGGACGCGAAGGTCCACGTCCTCGGCCATACGCTGCACTATGGGGTCGGGGTCTTCGAGGGCATCCGGTGCTATCGGACCAACCGGGGACCCGCGATCTTCCGGCTCGAGGAGCACGTCAAGCGCCTCGTCGCGTCGGCGCGGATCTACCGGATGCCCCTCCCGTACTCCGAGGCCGAGATCATCCGGGCCATCGAGGAGACCCAGGCCGCGAACGACATCGTGCCGTCGTACATCCGCCCGATACTCTACCGTGGCGAGCCGGCGCTCGGGGTCAAGAACCAGAAGGGTCGAGTGTCGCTCGCGGTCGCCGCGATCCCCGCGAAGAAGTACCTCGGGGAGAACTCGGAGTCGGGCGTCCGGGCGAAGATCTCGCCGTTCCGCAAGCCTCACTCGGATGCCATCCCCTCCGTCGCGAAGGCCGACGGGAACTACACGAACAGCTACCTCGCCGGCATCGACGCGGCCGAGGACGGTTACGAGGAGGCCATCCTCCTCGACCAGAACGGCTACGTCGCCGAGGGGACGGGAGAGAACATCTTCCTCGTCCGCAACGGGACGGTCTACACGCCCGGCCCCGAGTCGGACATCCTCCTCGGCGTGACGCGGGCGTCGGTCATCGAGATCGCCCGCGACCTCGGCTACACCGTCATCGAGAAGCTCCTCTCGGTGAGCGAGCTGCTCACCGCCGAGGAGGCGTTCTTCTCGGGCACGTACGCCGAGATCGCCCCGATCCGCGAGGTCAGCCACTACGTGATCGGGAACGGCAAGCCCGGCCGGGTGACCCGCGACATCATGGACGTCTTCTACAAGCTGATCCGCGGCGAGGAGCCGAAGTACGCTCGGTGGCTCCACCTCGTGGCACCCGTCGTGAAGGCAGTGCCGCGCCCGGTGCGACGCGCCGCGTCGACGTAGGAGGGTCCGGCCCACCCCCCGGGGGGTCTCATCGCCGGGGGCTACCGGCGCCGACGCCGGTTCGGCGCGGGCCGCTCCCCGGTCTCGGTAGGGGGCGCTGGGGGGGCGGGCGGGTGGGAGCACGAATGGGTCTGCGGGTCGGGGCGCCAGACGAGCTCGATCCGCAGCCCGTCCGGTCCTCGGAGGTAGAGCGACCGGGAGTCACCGCGCTCCTTCTCCTTCGTGACCTGGATCCGAGCGCGCCGGACGCGGCTGCGGAGGCCGGTCCAGTCCGCCACCCTCAGCGCCAGGTGGTCGATGCCCTCCACGCGGGCCCCGGGGGCCGCATCGTGGAGGCCGAGAACCTGGTCCCCGAACATGAGGAAGGTGTGGTCGGGACCCTCCCCAATGACGTCCATGCCGAGCTGGTCCACGAAGAAGGCGCGGGCCTTCGTACGGTTCTTGACGGCGACGTCGACGTGGTCGAACCCGAGGAGCTCGATGCGAGATACCGGGGGAGCCACGAGCGTCCTCGACCTTCGTTAGGGCAGCGCATCCACGTCCCGGCGTATTTGGCGTAGTGGACCCCGGCTCGGCCGGCGTCCGCCGGCGCGATTCCGAGGTCGTAGCTCGTCCCATCGGGGAGCCGAACCGTCAATTTCCAAGGAGGGGTTATATACGCCGCGCCCGAACGCCGCGCGCCGATCCGGGCCGCCGGGTCGGTGGGTCCGGGCCGGATGGAGAATCTAGGGGAAGGCGAGCCGCTCGAGTCCCTTCCCCTCGAGGAACCCCTCGGGTCGACGTCGGGCCACCGGGGGTCCGCGGCCTCCGACAACCTCGACCGGACCCTCCGCAGCATCGGTCGCGGGACCGCGGTGATGGCGACGGCAACGATCGCCGTCGTGGCGCTCCAGTTCTTCACGCGGGTCATCGTCGTGCGGAACATCTCCTCCGACCAGTGGGGCGAGTTCAACCTCGGCCTCTCGCTCGCCTCGCTCCTGGCCCTGATCGCCGCCTTCGGGATCCCGACGGCCACCGCGCGGTCGATGGCGTACGAGCAGACGCTGGCCGCCCGGATGGCGCTCGTCCGCCGGGCGCTCTACCTGAGCCTGCCGATCGCCGTCGGTTCCACCCTCGTCGTCTTCGCGTTCGCGGGTCAGCTCGCCGCGCCGTTCCACGAGTCGGGCCTCACCCTCGTGTTCCAGTTGTTCTCCGTCAGCATCGGCCTCACGATGCTCTCGAACGTGCTCGTCGGGATCTTCCAGGGACTCGAGCGCGCCGAGCCGTACGCCCTGTTCATCCAGATCATCAACCCGGCGATCTTCCTCGTCCTGACCGCGGTGTTCGTCTTTGCGGGCGGCGGCTTCCCCTGGGTCCTCGCCGCGTACGTCCTCTCGTGGGTCGGCGCCTTCGCCGGCCTGGTCGTCTACTCCTACCGGCGTCTCCCCCGCCTGCTCGCTCGGACGTCGGACAGCCACTTCACGGGGGACGCGTCGGGGCGCGTGTCGTTCGCCGCCCTCTCGGTGACGCTCTTCGGGGTCGCGACCCTCACGTACGTCACGTCGTACGCGGACACGCTCTTCCTCGGGCTCTACCAGTCGGCCGAGATCGTCGGACAGTACTCGTCGGCGATGAACCTGACGCGGCTCCTGTTGGTCGGCACGGGCACGGTGACGTTCATCTACCTCCCGATCACGTCGCGGCTGCGCCGCCAGCAGGACTACCACGGCCTGCGCGAGACCTACGTCACCGTGACGCGCTGGATGGCGCTGCTGACGCTACCGCTGACGTACGTATTCTTCTTCGACCCGGCCCTATCGCTCGCCTTCGCCTTCACGCCGAACCAGGTGGGCGGCGCGACCGCCCTGAGCCTCCTCGTGCTCTCGAACACGATCGCCATCCTGCTCGGTCCGTGCGTGCCGACGCTCGGCGGCCTCGGCGAGACCCACATGGTGATGTGGTTCACCCTCGCCTCGGCGATCACCAACATCCTGCTCTGCTTCCTCCTGATCCCCCCGTATGGCATGATCGGCGCCGCGATCGCCTGGTCGGTGGCGCGGCTCGTGTTCCCGACGCTGTCGCTGGCCCGGATCTACCAGGAGCACCAGATCTCGCCGTTCCGCCGGACCTTCGTACGCCCCGCAGCGCTGAGCACCGTGATCCTCGTGCCGCTGTTCCTGTTCGTCCTGCCGAAGACCTCGGTCCTCTTCCTCCCGATCCTCATCCTCTTGCCGTTCGTGGTCTTCGGCGGCGCGATCCTTGCGACGCGCAGCGTCGACCGGGGCGACCTCCAGTTCGCCCTCGCGGTCGAGCAGCGGTTCGGCCGGGTCGCCCGGCCGTTCCGTCGACTCCTCGAGTCCCGGCTCAACCCGGACGCGTACCTCGCCCCGGCCCCACCGGCGGCTCCCTAGACCCGCGCCGCGGGCTGGGCGTCGGGCGTCACGACGCCGCGCGCTCGCGGAGGACGTCGGGGTCCCCGTGGGCCGCCCGGTGCGCCCGAACCTGCTCGAGCACGTGCCGGAGGTCCTCCACCCCCTCCAGGTTCGGCCGACCCGGGGCGAAGCGATCGACCTCCTGGGCCGGGACGAGGTGGAAGCCGTACCGCTCGACGACCCGCTGGGAGGCGATGTTCTCGGCCTGGATCGTCCCGCCCCCGCGCGGGACCCCGAGCTCGAGGCACGACTCGTAGAGCACGACAGCCAGCGCCGACGCGACCCCGCGGCCGCGGAACGGCTCGCTCACGAGGAACCCGAACCGACCCCAGACTGGCTCCGCGCCGCGGCGCACGAACCGTATCGACGCGTACCCGACCAGCTGCGTCGAGGGCGGTAGGAAGGCGACCAGCAGGACGAAGGCGAGGTTGGGCGTCCGCGGGATCAGCGCGCGAACGATCCGCTGGACGACGACGATGTAGAGCAAGAGGACGGCCAAGCGGGGGCGGTCGAACGGGTAGGGGTGGTGAAACCGCTTGGATTCGTCCGACTGCCCGCGGTAAATCCGCATGATTTCCGGTATGTCCCGCACGCGGGCCCGCCGGACGAGAACGGGGATGCCTCGTTTCGGCACCCCTTGGGGGGGTGCGGAGGCCGAAGCGTCTTCGGTCAATCGGCGGGCCCATGCGACCTTCCCTATCTAAGGTCGTCACGGACCACCGGGCGATGGGCTCTCGAGGGCGGCCCGGTGCCGAGCGGGTCCCGCTCAACGGGGCCGCGGGACACGGCCCGGCGCAGTCTATATACGCTACAGGTCGGAGGTCGAAGTACCTCGGGTTCGAGGAGGATTCCGTGTCCCAACCGTCCGCGTTGAGCCCGCTGGTCCCGCCCAAGGCGCGGCCGGAGGTCCGGGTACGGTTGGCGCGCTTCACGGACATCCCGACGCTCATGCGCCTCTACCGCTCGCAGTCGGGATCGTCCCGACACCTGTACCACCCGTTCCCGTTCGACCGGCCTCGACTGTTCCTCATCTTCGCCTTCATGGTGGGCTCGCACCCGTTCCTTCGACGCATCATCGGCTCGCGCCGCGTCCCGGCGGCCGCGCTGCTGGTCGCCGTGGTCGGCGACCGCCAACGCCCCATCGGATACGGTAACGTCGCCTTCGAGCGCAAGGCGGACCCGAAGGCGATCTTCGGCTATCTGGTGGACGAACGATTCCGGGGCCTCGGGGTCGGGACGCGCCTGCACGAGGGAATGATCGACCACGCCCTCACCCTCGGCGTGCGGCGCGGAGGCGGGACGGTCGTCGTCGCGAACGTCGCGAACGTCCGGGTGCTCTCGAAGCTAGGATTTGTGCTGACGCGTTCGAGCGTCGTCGACTCGGCCGTCCCGGGCGAAGAGAACTACGTCTCGGACGGGGACCTCGAAGAGATCTCCCGACGGTTCCACGCCCGCGCAGGGCCGCCCACCTCCGATGCGGGCCGATAGCCCGGCCCGATCGGTGCCGAAGAGGCACGGCTGGGCCGCGAGGGTGGGGGGCCAGCCGAGCGCTATGCGTTCGCTGGCGTCGCGAGCTGCGACCGCGTCCACTCGATCGTTCGCTCGACCCCGGCCTCGAAGCCGACCGACTCCGACCAGCCGAGCGACTTCAGCCGGCCGTTGTTCGAGACGAGCGCCGGACTTCCGAGGACCTTCTTCTTGAGGTCGACGACCGGGATCTCGCCGCCGAAGCGGCGCGAGATCGCGTGCGCAAGCTCCCCGACCGTCGTGGCCCGGCCACTGCCGACGTTGATCGGCGACGTCTCGGTGCTCGCGGCCACGGCGAGGAGGGCGTTGATCGTGTCGTCGATGTACATGAGGTCCCGCACCGTCGACGGGTCCCAGATCTCGATCTTCTTGTCGACGAGCGCTCCGCGGATCAGCTGCGGGACGATGTAGTCGCCCGTTTGGCCGACCCCGAACGAGTTGAAGTTGCGGACGATCGCGACGTTGCGGGCGTAGTTCTTCGCGTACGACCGCGCCAGGTCCTCGCCGATGATCTTGGTCACCGAGTACGGGTCCGAGCCGTTCCGAGGGTGGGCCTCGTCGATCGGCAGGTACTCTGGGGGCCCGTAGACGGCCGCACTGGACATGAAGACGAACCGCGCGGTCGGCGGGGCGAACCGGAGGACGTTCTGGGTCCCCACGACGTTCACGTCGAACGCGAGGGGGAAGTCCTGCTTGCACAGGCGCGGGTTGGCGACGGCCGCGAGGTGGAACACGACGTCCGGCCGCGCCGCCTCGAGGACGGACTTCGTGGCCTCAGGCTGGCGAATGTCCACGTTGGCGGGCGCGAACGTTCCGCCGAGGCTGGCCGCCGACCAATCGGGCCGAGCGGCCGACAGGTTGTCGGCGCCGACGCCATGGGCCCCTTCCTGGGCGAGCCGCCGGCAGAGATGGGACCCGACGAACCCCGCCGCGCCGGTGACCAGGACGGACTTCCCCTCAAAGTAGGACGACATCGGGTCCCCCTTCGCCGCGCGGACTCGCGCTGAACGGCCGCGCCGGTGCGTGCACGACGGCGGCGGAGGAGGAAGGGGGTATAACTCTGGCGGAATCGTCTCCCTCGGACGACGGCGGGCCGGCCCCGATCGGGCGCCGCCCATCGGGCGGGGGGTCCGCCGGGGCCACGCCCGCCCGCCGGCCGCGCGGACGGGCTTACATACGGGCCCGCGTACATGAGGTCGGGAATGACCCGAACGCTTCGGAGGTCCGGGTGGGAGCGGGCACGCCGGGGCCGGTGTTGAGAGGCGGGCCGGTCACGACTTCCCCGGCGCCCGAGGCGGCGCCGCCACCCCCGGCCGTCGCGGCTCCGCGACCGGGAGCCCTGCGCCGCGTGCTCCGGTACTGGTTCCCCCCCACGTCGGACCGCCCCCGCCGTCCGGACGGCCTCACGTCCCCCCCCGGCCCCGATACCGCCTCGTTCGGGTTCGCCCTGCTGATCGCCGCCGCGGCCGCGGCGCTCTACGAGTTCGCCGCTGCAGGCGCTCCGGTCCCTCCCGGAGGGGACGACGGGACGTGGCTCCTCCTCTCGTACCCGTACGTCGGGCTGCCGTTCCCGTCGCAGGGCGCGCCGTGGACGTATCCGCCCGCGTCGTTCCCGTTCCTCGGGCTCTCGGTCCTCGTCGGGGGAGGACCGCTCGTGGGGGCTCGGATCTTCGCCGGGCTCACGATCGGCGCGATGGCCCTCACGTTCTACGTGCTCGCTCGGTCGCTGTTCCAGCTCCGCGTCACCGCGCTGGTCGCGGAGGCGGCGTTCGCGATCCAGCCCGATTTCATGCAGCTCTACTACTTCGGCGGGTTCCCGAACATGTTCGGGTTCGCGTTCTTCTTCCTCGCCCTGGCCTTCGGGCTCCGCTTCCTCCGCTCCCGACGGCCGTTGCACCTCGGCATCTTCTGGGCGGCGATGACGGTCGCGGCGCTCTCCCACGCGCTCGTGGCGGTGTTCCTAGTGGCTCTCGTCGCGATCGCCGCGATCCTCCTGTTCCTCTACCGTCGGCTCCCGCGCGAGTTCCTCACCACACCGACCGGGATCGCGGGGATCGTAGGGTTCGGGCTCTTCTCGGGCGCCTACTACGTCGGAGGTCGGCTCGCCCACACCGGCGCCCCCAACTACCTCACGAACACGTCCCTCGCGCAGTCGGCGAGCGGCGCGCTCCTTCCCGTCGTGCTGCGGCCCTTCTACCTGCAGGCCGGGTCGACGGCCGTGAACGGTTCGGGGTTCACCGTGACGCTCGGCTGGGCCCTCAGCTTCATGGGGGGGACGATCGCCGTCCTGGTCGGGCTACTCCTGTTCCTTCGGTGGGTCGCGCCGCACCTCGTGAGCCACCGCCACATCCTCCTCGCCTCCTGGGTGCTCTCGGTCTTCGGGGTGACGCTGCTCTGCTACCAGCTCGACCTCGGGGCCGACTACCGCCGGTTCGCCTACTTCCTCTACCCGGTGATCCTCCTCGGTCTGGTTCTCCCCCTGGACCTCGCCCTCGCCTGGCTCCTCACCCCCGAGGCGCTCACGGCGCCCTCGGCCGGCGTCGGGCCCCCGGGTCGTCTCCGATTGCGCCCGGCCCGCTTCCGCTGGGAGAGCGGCGGGCGCCACAAGGCCGCGGGGCTCCTCGTGACGTTCGTCGCGATCGGCCTGCTCGTCTCGACGGGCGTCTACGCGGTACCGGCCGCGCTACGCTACGAGAAGTTCTTCACCGGTCCCGCTCACGACGCGGGATTCGTGGCGGCGATGGCGTCGATCGCGCACTCGGGGATCCCCGGTGCCGTGTACTCCTCGCTCGAGACGGTCGACCGTTGGCCGTCGACGCTGACGGCGCGCAATGTGATCGAGGTCCGCTCGCCCACTGGGTTCACCTACACGCCGAGCATCCTCGTCCTCGACGAGCAGGCGTTCCTCGCCCTCAACTACCGGTACACGGTGACGAACTCGCTCGTGGCGGCCGCCCTGCCGGGGGTCACGCCGGGCTACTTCAACGCGACGCCCGTCTACGCTCTCTACGGCTACGGCGTCCTCCACCAGGTCCTGCAGGTCGCCCCGGGGGGCGTCTCCGTCACGCTCGCGGGGAAGTCCGCCGCCTCGGTGTTCCCGAAGGGGAGCGCGCTCCCGCAGATCGTGCTGCCGTCCGACCCGACCAACGGGTCGTTCGAGATCCGCTGGCACGGGACCGGCTTCGACGTTGACGAGACCGTCCGCGCTGTGCCCGGGACGGACACGGTCACGATCGACTACACCGCGACGGCCAACGGGACGGCGAACCTCACTGCGCTCCGCGTGAAGGTCGTCACGGCGACGAGCAACTACGACACGGTGACCGCGACGTCGCCGGCCGGGTTCGATTGGTGGACGCCGACGACCGGCGGCAACTTCACGACGTACGCGAACGTCACGGGCGGCGGGGTCCTGACCAACCTGACGACGTCGAACGCTACGACCGGCAAGGGGGCGTCGGTAACCGCCCAGTCGAACGCGACCGGCTCCGGGGGCAACCGGTCGATCGCCCTCGGGTTCGTCCTGAGCTCGCCCGAGGCCTCGAACCCCGTCTACGGGGTGAGCGGGTTCGTCGACGCGCTCTCCCTCTTCGACCAGTGGGACGCCCGGTTCGCGCTGTTCTGGTCGGGGACCAACGCCACCGGACCGGCGGCGGTCGCCTTCTTCGAGAACGAGTACGGGGCCCGCGAGTTCTACACCGACGGCGAATGGACCGTGCTCATCCTGGCGCGGTCCCCCTCAGCGTCGACCTGAGAGATCGCCCGGGTCGGGCGGGCCGGTCGGCATCGAAGCGGGGTCGAGGGTGGAGGCCGACGCGCCGGGGAACGTCGGGAGGAGAAGCACGGTCCAGGGACCGTGGACGTCGAACGTCGACGCGGCGTACTCGCTCTGGAGGTAGATGTCGAGCGGGATCCCTCCCTGGCCGGAGCCGTTGTAGGTCATCACGAACCGCGCCGCCCACTGCGTCCAGAGCTGGTCCGAGGAGATCCAGCCGATCGGACGCGGAAAGACGTTGACGAGCCCGGGGGTCGTCACGTTCACCGCGAGCGCGAGCGACGCCGCCCCGACCGACGCGTTCGGGGCCGACGCGCGGAGCAGCACCGTCGCCGGGACCCCGCTCGCGTTCGTGAACGGCGTGATCTTCGCGAGCGCCCCGGCCGGGGTGACGTTACCGAACGTGGAGAGGTTGCCCGTCCGCGACGTCGTGTTCCAGACGAACGAGTCGGCGACCGAACCCGGGATGACGTTGAACCGACCTCCCGTGAAACCGGTCAGGCGCGCCGAAAGGTAGGCGATCGGGACCCCTGCGGTCGCCGTCGCCGAGAGGGTGATCGTTGCGCTCGGGCTCCCCACCCCCATCCGGACGGTCTCGGTGACGTTGGCCCAGTGCGTGACGAACTCGAGGGAGTAGCCGAACCCGTCGACGCTGGGGACGACCGCGGGCCCGGACGTGTTGCTCGGCGCGATCACGACGGTCGTCCCGTTGGGGAACCCGATCGTGATCGTCGACGACGGGAGCCGGATCAGCTGGCGATAGACGTCGAACGTGAACGCGCCGATGTCGGCCGTCGAGTTGAAGTTCCCCTGCGCGAGCCCCGGCACGCTCCCGACGAGATAGGAGTTCGTCGTCGAGTAGCGCTCGCCGAGCGTGAGCGACGTGAGCTCGGCGTCGTAGACCTGGGTCGCGGTGTACTGCTGGGAGTTCCCGGCGAGGAACGACACGACGTAGGTGATCCGCGTGCCCGTGACCGCCGACGGCCAGTGGCCGGTGAAGATCGTGGAGGAGAGGATGTTGCCGTCGATCCCCGAGTTCGTGATCGCGTTCATCGCGGCGAGGAAGTCGCGGTCGTGGCCGATCTTCCCGTAGTACGTCTCGTACGTCTGCGCGTTCGGGAGGGTGAAGTTCTGGGCGACGCCGAGGAGGAGGAGGACGGTCAGGAAGGCGATCACGACGTCGAGCTGGCCGTTGCGGCGCTCCGCCGAGGTGAGCCGGCGGCGCCCGTTCGGGACGACCGGCTCGCGGACGGGCGTCGGTCGCGGTTCGGTCGCCGGTCGGGCGCCCGAGAGCAGGATATCGAAGACGTAGAGGGGGAGGAGGATCGCGGGCGTGTAGAGGAAGTACTGGTAGCGCCGGTAGTCCGTCGTGATCCCGAGGACGAGCCCGGCGACGATCCCGGCGAACGCGGCGAGGAACGACGCCTCGAGGACGAGCCACGGCGTCGTCAGGTACGAGGGGCGCCGGATCCGCAGGTAGAGGAAGGCGACGAGCATGAACCCGGAGGCGATGAGGATGAACGCGAGCGCCTGCCCCGAGGAGAGCTGCGGATTCGTGTTCGTGAGATAGTCCCACGCGGAGGAGAGGTAGAACGGCTGCAGGGCCGACGGGAGAAGCGAGGAGGAGGCGGTCGCGGAGTTCGCCTGGAGGTAGGTCGGGTGCCCGATCCCCGAGAGCTGGGTGACGCCGTAGTACGCGCCGAGACCCCCGAACAGCGTCAGCAGACCGAGGCCGCCGGCGCGGCTCGCGAAGACGGCCCGCGGGAACCGGCCGACGATGAGAAGGGCGGCGAACAGGAAGACGATCGTGGCCGCGAGGATGGCCGCGGTCAGCGAGTGGGAGAGGACCGTGAGCGTAACCCCGAGCCAGAAGGCGTAGAGGTGGAGCGGCCGCCGGTCGCGGAGATATCGGACGAAGAAGCCGACCGCGAACGTGGCGCAGATCAGGGCGAAGAGGTTCGGGTAACCGCCGAAGTAGTAGATCTGCTCGAAATGCGGCTCGGCGAGGAGGAGGCCCTCGGCCACGACGGCGAGCGATGGGCGCTGGAGGAGGGTTCGACCGAGGTGGTACGTCGCGAACCCCAGGACGATGATCGCCCCGCTCGTGTAGATCCGGGCGCCGAGGAGCGGTCCCCCGCCGGCCAGCACCGAGAGCCCAAGGACCGGGAAGGAGGCGGGCGGGTAGCCGTACAAGGAGGTCACGGAGGCGTGCGGCAGGCCGACGTACGCGTAGGAGGTCAGGAGCCAGGTCGCGGGATCCTCGCCCGGAGGCAGCGGGTACGTCTGAGCGACCCAGAGCCAGAGGCCCGCAAAGCCCGCGGCGACCGCGAGGGCGAGGACGGTGAACGGCCAGGTCCGCGGCACGTCGGCCGCGAACCCGCTCTCGGTCCGGGGCTCGGAGGTCTCGACCGGGAAGCGGCGACCGACCCATCGGAGCCCGCGGTGCGCGAACGAGGGCCGCCGGGTGGGAGCCGGGCGCCGCGCCCGCGCCGGGGGGGTCACGGGGGCGTTGGCGGGGGCGCGAGCGGCCGCGGCCGCCTTGGCCCCGGGACCCGTCGGGTCCGAAGGCGTAGCGTCGGGCATGCTCCCGGGGCCGTCGAGGCGCTCTGCTATCTAAGTCTTGGGAAACCGCGGCGCTCGGATCGCGCCCGGGCACCGCCGGAGCCGGCGAATCCCTCGGTACGGCGCCCTCGGATGCAAAGACTTATAGTCGGACCCAAGTCGCACGTAACCCGAGGCCCTCGAGGACATGGCCCCGCGCAATCTCATCGTTATCGTGGCGGACACGCTCCGCGACCCCCACGAGCTGCAGAACGGCGGCCCGCCCCTGATGCCGTTCCTCGACGACTTCGCGCGGTCCGGTGCTCGGTTCGACCACCTCCTGGCGAGCTCCTCCTGGACGGCGCCCGCCCACGTCAGCCTCCTCACCGGGGTCGACCCGTGGGAGACCCACTTCGAGGTTCCCGGTGCCGCCCGCCGGCCGCCGGCGTCCGAGAGCGTGGCGGACAAGTGGACGAAGGAGGGGGGCGTCTCGGCCGCGTTCTCGGCCAACTTCGTGGTAACGCCGGTGCTCGGTACGGCGACGGGCTACACCCGGTTCAACCCGGGATTCCCAGCGGGAACGGCCGGCAAGATCCAACTCGCCCTACAGTTCAGCGGCTACGAGCGCCTCCTCTACTGGGCCGTCGACGCCCGGCACGGCGCCCAGACCGGCGCCGTCGGTCGCGCCGGCGCGGCGGCGCTCACGTGGGGCGGTTCCGGCTTCTGCCGTACGATCGGAGCGATGCGGAGCGGGGAGACGATGGTCCGGTCGCTCGCCCGGTTCCTCCGTCGCCGCCCCGCCCAGGGGGCGAAGCCGTTGCACCTCTTCTTCAACCTCGTCGAGGCCCACGAGCCGTACCTGTTGGGGGACAACGGGGGTCCGCCCCAGAACCGTGCCGACCTCGCCAACCTCCCGAGCATCAACCTCGCCCGGCTCACCGACGCGCTCGCGCCCCACGGGTCGCCCACGCGCTTCGCGGACGTCTACCGCTCCTCCCTCGTCGTCCTCGACCGCGCCCTTCGCGAGCTGATCGAAACGCTCCGGCGCTTCGGCGTCCTCGAGAACGCCGTCGTACTCTTCCTCAGCGACCACGGCCAGAGCTTGGGCGAGCACGGGTTCTACGGCCACGGCTACTACCTGTTCGACGAGCTCGTCAAGATCCCCGCGTACCTCTGGGAGTTCAAGGACGGGAAACCGCTGCCGCCCACCTCGCTGCCGAGCGAGTGGATCGACCAGCGCCACCTCTTCGACTTCCTCGCGACGGTGACGCCCGACGGGGCCCCGGTCGCGGCGCTGGAGCCGATGGAAGCGAGCCTCGCCCGCCGCGGGCCGGCGTGCTCGTACTTCGAGGGTCCGCGCCCCCGGCCCCCCGGGGGGTTCGTCTTCAAGACCCCGCGGAGCGAGATCTACCGGATGCTCCGCGTGCAGGGCGAGGGCGTCGCAACGATGGCGATGTCGAACGGGCTCGGCGAGGAGGTGCGCGCCGTTCCTACGCACAGCACCGACGGTCCCGCCCCGGAGCTCAACGAGATCGCTCAGCACATCCTCAAGTCGATCAAGGCCGCGCCGGTCGCCGGTAGCGGCCCCCAGTCCGAGCTCGACGCCAAGGTCGACGCCCGCCTCAAGAGCTGGGGCTACGACTAGCCGTTCCACGTGGACGGGGTAGGGCCGGACCGGCCGCACCGTGGCCGCTACAGGGGCGCGACGGCCGTGAGCACGTCATCGGCGCCGCTCGATTCGGGGCCGGCGGAGTCGTTGTACCACCACGCCACGTGGATCGCCACACCCGACGGGGTCGATTGGAAGAGGACCGGCGACGGCTCCGGGTCGTCCGGATCGGTTAGGAAGCTCGCCGCGCCGCTGGCCCCGGACCGAGCGAGCCCGCCCGCAGCGGAGCATTGGGAGAACGCCGGGATCGACAGCGATCCGTACCCCGGCAGGAGGCACGCGGCGACCGTCGTCGACGCGGACCATTGCATCGATA
>Ga0075426_10001358_pt1 | contig 17345 bp, 14 predicted proteins | sample SoiMethybrSBSTD5_FD_75304 | JGI IMG/M metagenome (GOLD analysis project Ga0075426, IMG submission 75304) | Bulk soil microbial communities from a Populus tree surrounding site in Tennessee, USA - Soil MetaG P. TD hybrid SBSTD5 | ecosystem: Environmental > Terrestrial > Soil > Tree plantation... | reverse complement strand
GTGGCGAAAAGGCAGACGCGAAGGACTTAAAATCCTTTTCCCCTTGCGGGGAGTGCGGGTTCGATTCCCGCCCCGGGCATACGAGTGGCTTCATTGCCTAACGACAGGTCGTGCTCCACGAGCGTCGGCCGTGTCCGCCTCGTCCGTTAGTACGACGACCGCAAGTCGTACGTGCACGTGTCGAAGTTGCGCGAGATGCGAACGATCGTGTGCTTGTACACGAGCTTGATGTCTTCGGCGCAGCCCTCGACAATCGTAAATTGCTCGCTCTCGCCCGGCGCGATCATCGTGTTGTCGCCTAACAGATCGGGACCCCAGGTATCGCGGTCGACGCCGCTGATGTGCGCCTCGATGATCGTGTGCTCGCCGGTGTTGAAGATCTTGAGCATATGCGAGGGAGGCTTGCTGGACGCGGTGGCCGCCAGCAGCAGAGCACACAACGACGCCAGTCGACCAATGCGCCCCGCGCGAGTCCTGCCCGTCAACGCACTCATGGAGCCTCCTGATCGCGGACAAGTCGTGAGCATCGACGCCCGTGCCCTGTGCCCGGGTGCCAGACCGTACCGAACTGCGCTCGATGACGTTGCGCAATCAGGGCGGAGATTCCGTCATCACGCCGGCGGCGTTTCATGTGCGCCCCGATGCCGAAGCGCCCGCCGGCGTGCGTGCGCCTAGAGCGCCGTCGGGAAGGTCTCGGGCAGCTCGCCGCGTTCCCACTGCCCGGTGCGCTCGAGCGGGTCGACCGCGCGCGTCTCGTCGTAATGGAGGATCCCGTCGAACTGCTCGGCGAGGCGCGCCGAGAAGTAGTGGCTGAGCCGCTCGGTTTTCGGCTGGTACACCACGCCGATAGCGCGCTCGAGTCGCGGTTCACGGAGCGCCGTCGCCACCGCACTCGGCGTCCGGAGGTCGAGAAAGAAATTGGGTGGCCCGTGGTGGAACGCCGACTCGTAGCTGCCGGCCAGCGCGGGGCGGACGATTTTCCGCTCCGCCGGCGCGTCCCAATCGGAGGCGGCAGTCACGGTTCCATGGTGCGTCGTGAATCCCAACAGCACCACGTCGTCGCCGAAGCGTTGGCGCGCTAACTGACCAACAGTGAGCTCGCCGCCCGCGCCGACTTCGGTTGCGCGCGCGTCACCGACGTGAGAATTGTGCGCCCATACCACGAGCTTGGAGCCGGGGCCCGATCGCTCCAGAAACGACACCAGCGATGCGAGCGTGTCGGCCATGTGCTGGTCTCGCAGGTTCCAGGATGAGACCCGGCTCCCGAACATCGCGCGATAGTAGCGCTCTGCGTTGCGCACCACGCGTGCATTCTGCTCGGTGAAAAAGAGATCGTCGGGTGCGAGGCGGCCGTCGCGCTGCGCGTAATGGGCGGCCGAGCGCCGGAGGTCGACCAGCTGGTCGATGACTTCGTCCTCGCACGACGGCGCGAGGCCGTAGCTGGTGGCGTAGCCGTACGCCTGCGGGTCTTCGCCGAACTGCTCGAAGCACGCATAGCGGTATTGTGCGCGCCGGGCCGCCTCGGGATCGACGATGCGCAGATACTCGAGCACCGCCGCCATCGACGCGTGCAGACTGTACAGGTCGAGCCCGTAGAAGCCCACCTTTCGGCCGTTGCCTAACACGTCGTCGTTGTACGCGCGCAGCCAGGTGACGAAGTCCACGACGTCGGCGTTCCGCCACATCCATTGTGGAAATCGAAGAAAACCGCTGAGCGCCTGAGCGGCATCGCCGTCGGATCCAACCGCGCGCACGTAGCGGTTGACGCGATACGCATCGGGCCAGTCCGCTTCGGCTGCCACGGCAACGAAGCCGCGCTCCTGGATGAGACGCTTCGTGATCTCGGCGCGGGCGCGATAGAACTCGTGTGTGCCGTGCGACGCCTCACCGAGAAAGACGATGCGCGCGTCGCCAACGAGGTCCAGGATCGGATCAAAGTCCTCGCGCGCACCGCTGAGCGGGCGCGCTGACTCGTGGAGGAGATCTGTGAGTGATGGGGTAATGCGAATGGTCATTCGTGCCTCGTGGATAAACCCGCACTAATGACACGTCCCAAGATTCACGCCTCTGCCGCCGGCGTGCGTCAGACGACGGGCGCATCTGGCGAAGCAGGACCCGCTTGACCGTGGAGTTCGATCGATGTATTTCTCCCCAAGTAGTTGTTCCGGGGAACAACTCCGGGGAGGAGGAGCCGACACGCGATGGCAACTACCGATCTCGATCTGCTGCAGGGAACACTCGACGTGCTCGTCCTGCGCGCGCTTCTCTGGGGACCGAGCCACGGCTACGCGGTCGCCCGCTGGATTCGCGGAGCGTCCGGCGGCGAGTTGAGTGTGGAAGATCGCGCCCTCTATGTGGCGCTCCACCGGCTCGAGGATCGCGGCTGCGTCGCCAGCGAGTGGGGGCTCTCCGAGAACAATCGGAAGGCTCGCTACTATCGCCTAACGCCGGAGGGCCGGCGCCTGCTGCGCGAGAAATCGTCGCGTTGGGCACGGTACGCGGATGCCGTCTCCCGCGTGTTGCGCGCGGGCGCGGCAGCCGGACGCGTGCCGGTATGAGCGCGCCGCGGCGCACGTTCCGGCTGTCGGCACGGAGCAGCGTGGACCGCGATGTCGATGACGAAATCCGCTTCCACCTCGACTCACGCATCGCCGAGCTCGTGGCGGCGGGAATGGACGCGGAGCAGGCGCATCGGATCGCCGCGCAGGAATTCGGCGACGCGGAGGGGGCGCGTCGCGAGTTGGCCGCCATGGACCGGCACCGTGCGGCGCGCACCGCGCGCCACGAATGGTTCGACGGCCTCGCGCACGATGCGCGCTTCGCGCTGCGCACCCTCGGCCGCTCGCCCGGGTTCACGGCCGCCGTGCTGGCCACGCTCACGCTTGCGTTAGGCGCGACCGTGCTGATCACGAGCGTCGTGTACGGCATCGTGCTGCGCGCGTTGCCGTACCCGCACCATGATCGCCTCGCCATCGTCTGGACCACGGCCGTGCTGGACGGCCAGCCCAACGATCGCCTGCCGTTCTCGGCCGCCAATTTCCTGGACCTCCGTGCCGGCGCGCGCTCGTTCGCCATGCTGGCGGCCGTCCGCTCCTCGGGCTACACGATCACCGGCAACGGAGAGCCACAGCTCGTGTCGGGCGCGCGCGTGACCCCCGGGCTCTTCGAAGCGTTAGGCGTGCACCCGTACCTCGGCCGCACGTTCACACCCGACGACGATCATGAGACGTCGGCGCCGGTCGCGGTGCTGGGCTACGACGTGTGGCGCACGCGGTTCGGCGGCGATCGCGGCATCGTCGGCCGCCCGATTAGCCTCGACGGCATCTCGTACACGGTCGTCGGCGTGATGCCGCCGGGTTTCGCCTTTCCGCGCGGCGCCGAACTCCCGGCGGCGTTCGGATTCGGATCGCGCGCCGAACTCTGGACGCCTGCCACGTTCACGGCGGCAGAGCTGAAACGCCGCGGTACGTTCAACCTGGTGGTGGTCGGCCTGCTGGCTCCAGGCGTGTCCCTCGCGGCGGCGAGCACCGACGCGGCGGCCATCGTCCGCCGCATCACCCATGACGCGGGCTTCCCCGGGAGCAGGTGGGGCGCAGCGGCCGTGTCGATGCAACAGGAGTCGACGCGCACGGCGCGGCCCGGCCTCCTCATGCTGTTGGGCGCCGTGGTCGTCGTGCTGCTCATCGCGTGCGCGAACGTGTCCAACCTCGTGCTCGCGCGCACGGCGGGCCGCCGCCAGGAGCTGGCGGTGCGCGCTGCGTTAGGCGCTTCGCGCGGCCGGTTAGGCATGCAGCTCGTCACCGAAGGCGCGCTGCTCGCCCTGGCGGGGGCGGCCGCGGCCGGCACCGCCGCCGCATTCGGTCTCCACGCGGTGCTCCGGGCCCTGCCGCCGTCGCTGCCGCGCGTGGCCGACATTACCGTCGAGCCGCGCGTGCTCATTGCGCTCGTGGTTGTGGCGCTCCTCGCTGGAGCGATGTTCGGCGCGCTTGCACTGGGCCAGGTGTCGTCTGCCCACAGCGTTCTGCGCACCGGCGCGCGCGCCGCCGGCGGACGCGGACGCTTGCGCCAGGCGCTCGTCATCGCCGAAGTCGGACTCTCACTCGTGTTGCTGATCGTCTCGGCGCTGCTCGTTGAGAGCTTCGTGCGCATCCAAGACGTGAGACCAGGGTTCAATCCGGCGGGCGCACTCACGGCTACTGTGATCCTGCCGTCCGATCCGCGAATCGATTTCCGCGCGAACCAGCCCACGTGGGCCGATCTCAGCTCGGCGTACCTCGACCGTCTCAATGATGTTCCCGGTATCGAGGCAGCCGGAGCCGTGTCATCCCTGCCGCTCACCGGCGCTTGGGAATCCACGACGTTCTCCATCGTCGGTCGGTCGAGTCCCGAGGGCGCTGCGCGGCCCCATGCACAGTATGCGATCGCGTCGCCGAATTATTTCCGGGCGATGGGCGTCACCGTCCGCGGCCGAGCGTTTACCGACCACGACGACCGGCATTCGGCGCCGGTCGCCATCGTGAGCAAAGCCGCGGCCGAGCGGTACTGGCCCGGCACCGATCCGGTGGGGCAGGAGATTCAGGTGTTCGACACATCGGCGATTCGCATCGTCGGTGTGGCCGGCGACGTGAGGCAAGCGTCGCTCACCGACCCGATCGAGCCGATGTTCTATTTGCCCGTGGCGCAATTCGCTTACGGAACGTTCTCGGTGGTCGTCCGTGGTCGCGGAAGCCTCGCGGCGTTGGCCGCTGCCACGCGGCGCGAGTTGCGCGCGGTTGCGCCGGGCGCGCCGCTCACGGATGTAAAGTCGCTCGAGGACGTGTTCAACGCGTCGCTCGACCAACGGCGCTTCGCGATGCTGCTCGTGAGCGTTTTTGCCGCGAGCGCTGCCGCGTTAGCAACCATCGGGTTGTACAGCGTCATGGCATACACCGTGCGGCAGCGCACGCGCGAAATCGGAATTCGTCTGGCACTCGGTGCACGTCCGGCCGACGTCCGGCGCATGATGATCCGGCAGGGCGTTGCGATGGCCGTGGCCGGCATCGGCCTCGGGATCGTCGCCGCGCTCGCGCTGAGCGGTGTGTTCAGACATCAGCTGTACGAAGTGAGTGCCGCCGACCCCGCGACGTATCTCGGCCTCGCGATCGTGGTGATCGTGATCGCGCTGGCCGCGTCGTGGGCGCCGGCGCGCCGCGCCACGCGCGTCGACCCGAGCCGCTCGCTCCAGGATACGTAGCCCTCGAACCGCAGCCTAACGGTGCGCGTGCGCCTGCGTGTACGCGCCGCTCGCCTCCATCAGTCGCAGCAGCGCTTCAGCATTGCTAATGGCGAGATCGTCTCTGCCCACTCGTCCAGGCGCGCCGCCGCTTTGCTGACGCCGCGCGGCCACAACCGATCAAGGAGTACGCGATATCCGTCACGTTCATCGACCGGCTCGTATATCCATTTGGTCACGATCATGATGACCTTCCGTTCGTTCGTGTTCCGCTCTGGCAATCGCGACCGCACCGCACGGCTCGGCCCGTGTGCATCGCCACCCGCTCGAGTCGAACGAGACGACATGCGTACATTCGCCGTGTGATTCGCAGCCGTCGACGAGATACAGCCACATCCTGCTCGTGACGTTCGCGTCGGACGAGTGCGCATCTGGCGTCCACATGTGCATCACGCGCGTACAATGGACGCCATCGCCAGGTGAAACCGTGACACGTTCACACTGCGCCGAACCCGCATCATCGCGAGATGACATGGATCCGTGCGGCGTTCGTGCGCCATGTGATGCCTTACGCACGACACATGCGGCGTTGACTAACGAAGGCGCGGACGCGCCGTAGGGTGACGTAACCATCTTGTGGATGAACTATGTTGATATTCATAATTAAGTTACACTGCAGCAATGGGTTGGATATATAGAGATCAAGTGCAACCTCAATGTTGATTACTGGTTAGCTTCGGCGCATCTTCGGGTCTTGCAAAGGTACGGGTTTTCGCTCCGCGTGTCAACGCACCGCCTCGTGTAGGCCCTGCGCGCACCCCGCCATAGAGAGAAAATCGCTGCGTCGCGACGAGCATAGCGCCACACGCACGAGAGCGCCGTAGCATAGCGTTGCACGCCGGACTAGTTTGTTGCGCCATGACCGACGTCGTCGCGCTCGCCGCCGAGCTCATGGCCATTGAATCCGCATCCGGCGACGAGGGACGCGCGGTCGATTTCGTCGCCCGCCGGCTCGTTGCTCGAGGCTGGAACGTGACCATTCAGGAGGTCACGAAGGGTCGCGGAAACGTTTGGGCGTCCCGCGCCGGCGGCGGCGTAACTCTCTCGACCCACCTCGACACCGTCCCCCCATTCGTCCGGCCGACGCTCGAGGGCGACCACCTGCAAGGCCGCGGCGCGTGCGATGCAAAGGGCATCGCGGCAGCCATGCTCGTCGCGGCGGATCAGCTCGCGAACGACAACGAGCAACGGGTCGATCTTCTTTTCGTTGTCGGCGAGGAGCGCGGTTCAGATGGCGCGCGCGCCGCCAATCACCTGGCTGCCACGAGCCGGTTTCTCGTCAATGGCGAGCCGACAGAAAGCACGCTGGCATCGGGAGCGAAGGGATCGCTGCGCGTCTACCTGAGGACGTCAGGTATCCCTGCGCACTCGGCGTACCCGGAGCTGGGTCGCTCGGCCATCGAGCCGATGCTCGAGTTGCTGCCCACACTCCGCAAGCTCGACTTGCCCCGCGATCCCGTACTCGGCGACACGACCGTGAACATCGGCACACTCCGCGGCGGCACCGAGGCGAACATCATCCCAGACCGCGCCGATTGCGAGCTCATGTTCCGTCTCGTCGGAGATGTCGAGCCGATCAAGCGCATGGTGGAACGGTGGGCCGATGGACGTGCCGAGATCGAATACGGCTCCCACATTCCGGCCATGCGTTTCCATACGATCCCCGGATTTCGCTCCTCGCCGGTTGCCTTCACGACCGACATTCCGCTGCTGTCCCGCTGGGGCACGCCTCTCCTGTTCGGCCCGGGATCGATCCACGTGGCGCATACGCCGCGCGAGTTCATCGACGTCCGCGAGCTACGCGCCGCGGTCGATTCGTACGTGCGCATCGTGCGCGCGCTGCTCGCGTGACCACCGTCGCGCCGGCCGTCCGGCCCCAGCGTCGCATCCCGGTTGCCGTGTTAGGCGCGACGGGCGCCGTGGGGCAGACGTTCGTGCGGCTCCTCGACGGCCATCCATGGTTCGAGCTGATCGTGGTCGCGGCGTCGGAGCGGTCCGCCGGCAAGTCGTACGCCGAGGCGGCGCATTGGTTAGGCGGCGCGATGCCGTCGCGCGTCGCGGCGCTGCCGGTGGTTCCGTGCGATCCCGCGTGCGTCGATGCGCCGCTCGTCTTTTCGGCGCTCGACGCGGCGCCGGCCGCGGATGTCGAGGCTGCCTTTGCTCGCGCCGGGCGCTTGGTGTTGAGCAACGCGCGCACCTACCGGCTCGAGCCGGACGTGCCGCTGCTCATCCCGGAGGTGAATCCCGACCACCTCGCGCTGATCGACCGCCAGCGGCGGCGGCGCGGTTGGGCGGGTGCGATCATCACGAACTCGAATTGCTCGACCATGGTGGCGGCGCTCGCGCTCGCGCCGCTGCACCAGGCGTTCGGCGTCGCCACGGTCTTCGTGACGACGCTGCAGGCGGTGTCGGGCGCCGGCTATCCGGGCGTGCCGTCGCTCGACATTCTCGGCAACGTGATCCCGTACATCGGCGGCGGCGAGGAAGAGAAGATCGAAACGGAGACGCTCAAGCTGCTCGGCTCGTTAGGCGAGGAGGGCATCGTTCCCGCGTCGATGACCATTAGCGCGCAGGTCACGCGCGTCCCGGTGGAGCACGGCCACACGGTGTGCCTGGCCGTGGGTCTCACCCGCTCGGCCGATGCCGATGCGGCCATCGCCGTCTACGAGGGCTGGCGCGGCGCCGTCGAATCCCTCGGGCTGCCATCCGCGCCCGTTCCGCCGATCGCCGTCACGCGCGCCATCGACCGTCCCCAGCCCAGGCGCGACGCCGACGCCGGCGGCGGCATGCGCGTCACGATCGGACGCGTGCGCCGCGATCCCATCCTCGACCTGCGGCTCGTTGCGTTAGGCCATAACACGATTCGCGGCGCCGCGGGCGCGTCGGTGCTCAACGCCGAGCTCCTCGTCGCGCGCGGACTCATCGGCGCGTGATCGTCGTCAAATTCGGCGGCACGTCGGTGGCCGACGCCGCGGCGATCGCGCGCGCCGCGGCCATCACGCGAAGCCGCGCGCCGCGCCACCCGGTCGTGGTGGTCTCGGCGCTGGCGCGGGCGACCAACGAGCTCCTCGCCGCGGCCGAGCAGGCGGCGCGCGGGCAGCTCATCGTCGCGCTCCGCGGCATCGAAGGGCTTCGCGACCGGCACCTGTCCGAAGCCCAGGCGCTGTTAGGCGAAGGCGGCGACGCCGATGACGTGCGCGCCGAGCTGAGCGCCATGTGCGACGAGCTGGCCAGTCTGTCGGAAGCGCTGTCCGTGCTGGGCCACCTCACGCCCCGAAGTCTCGACGCCATCGCGGCCTACGGCGAGCTGCTCTCGGCCGCGCTCATACACGCGGCATTCCGGCGCTACGATCTCCCCGTCGAGCTCGTCGACGCGCGCGACGTGGTGGTCACCGACGAGTTGCACACCCGCGCGGTGCCGGACCTGGACGCGATCACGGAGCGCGCGCGCCGCGTGATCGCGCCCATCGTGGCGCAGGGCCGCGTCCCGGTGGTGGGTGGATTCATCGGACGCTCGCCGGCGGGCGTCACCACGACCATCGGCCGCGGCGGCGGCGATTTCAGCGCCGCGCTCCTCGGTGCTGCGTTAGGCGCCGACGCCATCGAGATCTGGACCGACGTCGACGGCATGCTCACCGCCGATCCGCGCGTCGTGTCCGGCGCCCGCCTCATCGAAGAAATCCGCTTCGATGAAGCCGCGGAGCTCGCCACGTTCGGCGCCAAGGTGCTGCACCCGAGCACGATTGCGCCCGCCGTGCAGCGCGGCATCCCGGTGTTCATCTTCAACTCGCGGCGCCCGGAGGGGCGGGGCACCCGCATCACGGCCGATGCGCCCCGCCGCGCCGTGAGCGCGATCGCGGGCAAGGGAAACGTGACGGTGATCAAGGTCAATTCCTCTCGGATGTTGCTCGCGCCCGGATTCCTGCGCACGCTGTTCGAGGTGTTCGAGCGCCACCACACGTCGGTGGACGTCGTGGCCACGTCCGAGGTCTCGGTGTCGGTAACGGTGGACGACCCATCGCGCCTCGATGCGCTGTTGGTGGAGCTTCGTGCGTTAGGCGACGTGTCCATCGAGCGGCAGCGCGCCGTCGTGGCGGTGGTCGGCGCCGGACTGGGCGGCGACAGCACGACCATGGCCCGCGCGCTGGGCGCGCTGCACGGCATGCGCGTCCACATGATTTCGCTGAGCGCCACCGAGATCAACCTCACGATCATCATCGACGGCGATCGGTTAGGCGAGGCGATGCGCGCCCTCCACGCCGAGTTCTTCGACCGCCCGGAGGCCGCGTGAGCACGCCGCGGCTGGCGGTCATCGGCCACGGCAAAATGGGCCGCGCCGTCGAGCAAGTCGCGACCGGTCACGGGTGGACGGTGGTCGCGGTGATCGACGCCGCGGCCAACCATGATGGCGCCGGCATCACGCGCGCCTCGCTCGGCGGCGCCGATGTCGCCGTCGAGTTCACCGCGGGGCGCGCCGCGCCCGCCAACGTGCGCGCGTGCGTGCGCGCCGGCTGTCCCGTCGTGAGCGGCACCACGGGGTGGGATGACGAGCGCCCCCGCGTCGAGGAAGACGTGCTCGCCGGCGCGGGCGCGATGCTCTGGTCGCCCAACTTTTCGATCGGCGTCAACCTCTTTTGGCAAGTGGCCGAGCTGGCCGCGCATCTCGCGGGCCGCACGAAAGCGTTTGACGCGCACATCGTCGAGACCCACCATGCGGCCAAGCGCGATGCGCCATCGGGAACGGCCCTCGCGCTGCAGCGACTCGCCACCGAGGCCTTTGGAAGCGACATTCCGGTGAGCAGCGTGCGCGTCGGCGCCGTTCCAGGCACCCACGAGTTGTTGCTCGATGCGGCGTTCGAGCAAATCCGCGTCGTGCACGAAGCGCGCGACCGGCGCGCGTACGCCGAAGGAGCGCTCGCCGCCGCGCGCTGGCTCATCGGCCGGCGCGGGGTATACACGATGCGCGATTTTCTTCTGGCCGAGGTGCCTCGAGCATGACGTCCACGACGCGATTCTTCGGCTGCGGCACCGCGCTCGCCACCCCGTTCGCCGGCGATGGCTCGATCGACGAGCGCGCGCTCCGATCGATCGTCTCGTGGCAGATCGCCGAAGGCGTACACTTTCTCGTGCCGTGCGGATCTACGGGCGAGGCCGCCACGATGACCGTGGCCGAGCACCGCCGCGTGGTCGAGATCGTGGTGGACGAAACCCGCGGCCGCGTGCCGGTCGTCGCGGGCGCGGGGTCTAACGACACGCGCAAAGCCATCGCGCTCTCCGAGGAAATGTGCGCGGCGGGCGCCACCCACCTGCTGCACGTGAGCCCGATGTACAACAAGCCGCCGCAGCGCGGCATCGTGGCGCACTTTCGCGCGATCGCCGACGCCGTGGACTTGCCGGTGATCGTCTACAACGTGCCGGGTCGCACCGGCAGCAACATCGAAGCGCGGACGACGCTCGCCCTGGCCGAGATCCCGTCGATCATTGCGGTGAAGGAGGCGTCGGGAAATCTCGGTCAGATCATGGACATCATCCGCGATCGCCCTGAAGGCTTCTCGGTGCTTTCGGGCGACGACTCGCTCACGCTCGCGGTGATGGCGGCCGGCGGCGACGGAATCATCTCGGTGGTATCCAACGCGACACCCGGGCCGATGGCGCGACTGGTCGAGTGCTGCCGCGCCGGCGACTTCGCGGGCGCCCGCGCGCTGCACGAGCGGCTGACGCCGTGGATGCGGGCCGCGTTCATCGAGTCGAATCCCATTCCGGTCAAGGCGGCGCTGGCGATGCTCGGCCGCGCGGCCAACGTGCTCCGGCTTCCGTTAGTCCCGCTGCGCGACGAGCTGGCGGCCGAGGTGCGCGCCGCGCTCGTCGCCGCGGGAGCGCTCGCGTGAGCTACGCGATGCCGTTCCTCGATCTGGCGGTGGTGCAACGCCGGATCGGCGAGTTCATCGATACGCCGGCCGCCGAGATGCCGGTGGACGACGTCGAGCACACCGTCACGGCGCTGCTCGGCGCGCTGGAGCGCGGCGAAGTGCGGGCCGCCGAGCGCGATGCGCAGGGCCGGTGGCGCGCGGTGCCGTGGGTGAAGCAGGGCATCCTGCTCGGATTCCGGATCGGGCACATCGCCGACATGTCGTTAGGCGGAAAGTCGTCGTTTCGATTTTTCGACAAGCACCTGTTCCCGGCGCAGGCCATTCAACAGTCGCAGGGCGTGCGCATCGTGCCCGGCGGGTCGACCGTTAGGCGGGGGGCGTTCCTGTCCAAGGGTGTCGTGTGCATGCCGCCGATGTTCGTGAACGTGGGCGCCTGGGTCGGTCCGCATACGATGATCGACTCGCACGCCCTCGTCGGCTCCTGCGCGCAGGTCGGCGCGCGCGTCCACGTGAGCGCCGCGGCGCAGATCGGCGGCGTGCTCGAGCCGGTGCACGCGGCGCCGGTGATCATCGAGGACGATGTGTTCGTCGGCGGCAACGCGGGGGTCTACGAGGGCACCGTGGTGCGCGAGGGTGCCGTGCTCGCCGCGGGCGTGATCCTGACGCGCGGCGTGCCGGTGTACGATATCGTGCGCGAGACCACGTATCGGTCTAACGGAGACGCACCGCTCGAGATCCCGGCCGGCGCCGTGGTCGTGCCGGGTACGCGGCCGCTCGCCAGCGAGTGGGCGCGTGCCCACGGGCTCGCCGTGCAGACGCCGGTGATCGTGAAATACCGCGACGCCGGCACCGACGCGTCCACCGCGCTCGAGCAGTGGCTGCGATGACGTCGTCCACTCCCGCGCGACGGCCCGTCGCGATCGTCGGCCTCGGCTGCATTGGCGGTTCCCTCGCGCGGGCGCTCGCCGCGCAGGGCGTCGACGTGCGGGGGTGGAGCACCTCGACCAGCGACCGCGAGCTCGCGGCGGCCGCCGGCATCCGCGTGGCGAGCGGTGCCGCCCCGTACGCGGCGCTCTGCGACGGCGCCACGTCGGTGGTGATCGCGGTGCCGTTCGCGCGCATCGGCGAGGTAGCACGGGCGGTGACCGAGGCGGCGAAGCCGCCGACGCGGGTCTTCCACGTGGGCGGATTGCAGCAGCGGGAATCGTTAGGCATGGACGAGTCGCTCTGGAACCGCGTCGTGGGCACCCACCCGCTGGCCGGTTCGCATGACCACGGCTTCGGCGCGTCGCGCGCCAACATGTTCGTCGGCGCCACCGTATGCATCGAGGACCGCCTCGACGCACGCGGCCGGCGCGCCGCCGACTGGTTGTGGCGCACGGCCGGCGCGCACCGCCTGGACTATCGCTCCGCATCGGACCACGACCGCTTGATGGCGTGGGTGAGCCACCTGCCGCAGCTCACCGCGACGGCGCTCGCACACACGATGGCCGCCGCCGACATCGTGCCGGCCGCCACGGGCTCGGGCGCCCGCGACACGACGCGCCTCGCCGCCACTCCGTTAGGCGCATGGCCGGCGCTGCTGCGCGGAGCGCCCGACGAGCTGCGCGCCGCACTCGGCCAGCTCGAGGCGACGATCGCGCAGCTGCGCGTCGCGCTCGACGCCCACGATGACGAACGCCTCGCCTCGATGTGGGAACGCGCGATGAACTGGCGCCGAGAGGCCGCGGGCGGCAACGGCGGAGAACGCCGCGCATGAAGGTCGGCGGTACCATCCGCGTCCCGGGCGACAAATCGATTTCCCATCGCGCGCTCATCTTCGCTGCCCTCGCCGACGGCGAGTCGCGGATTTGCGACATCCTGCCATCCGCCGATGTGCACAGCACCGCGCGTGTGCTCGCCGCCCTCGGCGTCGCCGTGCCAACGCTTTCGGCCGATTTCACGGTCGTCGGCCGCGGGCCGCACGCCTTCACCGCGCCCTCGGGCAATCTCGATTGCGGCAACAGCGGCACGACCGCGCGCCTCGTGGCCGGCGTCGCCGCGGCGCTCCCCTTCACGAGCCGGTTCGTGGGCGATGCCAGTTTGAGCCGACGGCCGATGCGCCGCATCGCGAAGCCGCTGCGCGAAATGGGCGCGACCGTCGACGTCGCACCGAACGATGGGCTGCCGATGACCATTACCGGCGGACCGTTGCATGCCATCGCGTGGCGCTCGGAGACGGCCAGCGCACAGGTCAAGAGCGCGATGCTGCTCGCCGGCGTCGCCGCGGGCGTCGAGGTGACGGTCCACGAACCCGCGCGCTCGCGCGACCACACCGAGCGCCTGCTCACCGCGTTAGGCGCGACCGTGGCCGTGACCGGCGCCACCGTTAGGCTCGCACCGCCCGGACGCCTCGCTCCCCTCCGCCTGCGCGTCCCCGGCGATCCGAGCTCGGCGGCGTTCCTGACGGCGCTCGCCGTGCTCGCGAGCCACGGCGCGCTCACGCTCCCCGACGTGTGCCTCAATCCAACGCGCACCGGGTTCTACGCGGCGCTGGAACGCATGGGCGCGAACGTCACGCTCGACCAACGCGAGTCGCAGGGCGGGGAACCCGTCGGCGCCATCGTCGCGCGTGCGTCATCACTCACCGGTATAGACCTTGGTCGAGACGACGCGCCGTCCATGATCGACGAGCTGCCGCTCGTCGCCTGTCTCGCGGCACGTGCCGCCGGCACGACCACGATTCGCGGCGCCGAGGAACTCCGTGTCAAGGAAAGCGACCGCATCGCAACCGTTGTCGCGAATCTCCGCGCCATTGGCGTGAATGCCGATGAGCTGCCCGACGGCATGTGCATCGAAGGGTGCGAACGCCCGCTTCGCGGCAGCATCAACACGCATGGCGACCATCGCATCGCAATGGCCTTCGGCGTGCTGCGCGCGCTGCCCAACAGCGACATTGCGATCGACGACACCGCCTGCGTGTCCGTCTCGTATCCCGAATTCTGGAACGACGTCGCCCGCGCGATCGTCTCCGAGTGATAGATGAGCCAACCGACACCGCCCTTCGTTCCGCGCATCCGCGATCCCGCCACGCCGGTCATCGTCGCCATCGACGGTCCGGCCGCGGCAGGCAAGTCGAGCACCGCGCGCTGGGTGGCGGAGCGGTTAGGCTTTTACCACATCGACTCCGGCGCGCTCTACCGCGCGGCGACGGCGGCCGTCCTGAGCGCGTGCGATGCCCAACCGTGGGACGAGGCCGATGTGCTCCGCGCCGCCCAACGCGTCACGGCGAGCGACGAACGCCGCACCTTCGTGCTGCTCGTCGACGGCCGAGAGCTCGAGCAGGAGATGCGCGGCGGCACGGTCACACAGAACGTGTCGCGCGTCGCGCAGATGCCCGGCGTTCGAGATTGGGTGAACGCCCAGGTCCGCACGCTGGCCAAAGGCCGGAGCGTCGTCGTTGACGGACGCGACATCGGCACCGTCGTGTTCCCCGACGCGCACCTCAAGATCTTTCTCATCGCCGATCCCTGGGAGCGGGCTCGACGCCGCCTGATCCAGCGACTGGGCCGCTCGCCGGCGGATCAGGAGATCGCCGAAGAAACCGAGCGACTTGTGCAGCGCGATGCCCGCGACTCCACGCAGACGGTCCAGGCCAAAGACGCGGTGCTCATCGATACGACGTACCTGACCCAGGAAGAGCAGGTCGAGCGCATCGTCGCGCTGGTCAAGGTGCTCCGCTGAATCCGCGACAGGAGAGACAACGTCCGCCGACTCTACCACCACTTAAGTTGGAGCAACGGCGCGACTTGCCTCTCCGCTCTTGAAGCACTATGCTTGATGATTCCAGCCCGACGCACTCAGCGTCGGGGTTTTGCTGTCCACCCAAACCTCGGCGCGGCGAGCGAACCGATCCGCGATTCGGAGATCAGTCCGGTATGCCCGAACTCGAAACCAACGACACGAACGACACCGCTACCATGCGGCGCGATCACGACCGCGGTGCACTCCGCCTCCTCGCCCACGGCGACAACCGCTGGGACGAAGACGAGTACTCCCCGGAAGAAGAAGCGCGCATGATCGAGCTCTACGCCGGGACGCTCGCGTCCATCGACGAGGGCGAGATCGTCAAGAGCAAGGTCCTGGAGATCCGGGACAACATGGTCATCCTCGACATCGGCTTCAAATCCGAAGGCGCCGTGCCGCTCGAGGAGTTCAAGGATCACCCGGACCTGAAAGCGGGCGACGAAGTCGAAGTCCTCCTCGAACACCTCGAGGACCAGGAAGGCTCCGTCGTTCTCTCCAAGAAGAAGGCGGACTTCATGCGCGTGTGGGAGCGCATCCGCCAGGCCTACGAGAACGATCAACCCGTCGAAGGCACCCTGGTCAAGAAGATCAAGGGCGGCGTCGTGGTCGACCTCATGGGCGTCGACGCGTTCCTGCCCGGATCGCAGATCGCGCTGCGCCGCGTGCCTAACATCGACGAGTTGTTGGGCCAGAAGTACGAGTTCAAGATCATCAAGCTCAACAAGCGCCGCCGCAACATCGTCGTCTCGCGCCGCGTGATCCTCGAGGTCGAGCGCGCCGGCAAACGCGAGAAGCTGATGAAGGAGCTGCAGAAGGACCAGATCCGCAAAGGCGTCGTCAAGAACATCACCGACTTCGGTGCATTCATCGACCTGGGCGGCGTCGACGGCCTGCTCCACATCACCGACATGTCGTGGGGCCGCATCTCGCATCCATCGGAGCTCGTGCACATCGGCCAGGAGCTCGAGGTCAAAATCCTCGACATCGACTGGGAGCGCGAGCGCATTTCGTTGGGCTTGAAGCAGCTCCAGAGCTATCCCTGGAAGGATGTCGCCGAGAAGTACCCGGTCGGCACGCGCGTCCACGGCAAGGTCGTGTCGATCACGAACTACGGCGCGTTCATCGAGCTCGAGCCGGGCATCGAAGGACTGGTGCACATCAGCGAGATGAGTTGGACGCGCAACGTGCGTCACCCGTCCAAGCTCGTGTCGATCGGCGAAGTGATCGAAGCGGTGGTGCTCAAAGTCGATCCGAACGAAGAGAAAATTTCGCTCGGCATGAAGCAGACGGAGCAGGATCCGTGGGTCGTGCTGCCCTACAAGTATCCGGTGGGCACGCGGATCTCGGGCAAGGTGCGCAACCTCACCTCGTTCGGCGCGTTCGTCGAAATCGAGCCCGGCATCGACGGCCTCATTCACATCTCCGACATGTCGTGGACGAAGCGTGTCCAGCATCCGTCGGAAGTGGTGAAGAAGGGCGACACGGTGGACGTCGTGATCTTGAACATCGACGCCGAGAACAAGCGCATCTCGCTCGGTCTCAAGCAGGCCACCGAAGATCCGTGGCTGCGCATCGGCGAGACGTACCCGGTGGGCATGGAGATGCGCGGCAAGGTTGCGCGTCTCATGGACAAGGGTGTCGTGGTCGACATCGGCAACGACATCGAAGGCTTCGTGCCGATCAGCCAACTGAACATGGGCAAGACCGTGGTCAGTCCGGCCGACGTCGTATACGAGGGCATGAATCTCGACCTGCGCATCCTCGAGGTCGACCCGATTCACCGACGCATCGTGCTCGCGGTGACGAACGTACCCGAGGAGCAGCCGCCTCGTCCCGAGACGCCGTCCAAGGTGATCCCAATGGAGAGCGAGGAACCGACGTCTCACGGCTCAGTGCCAGCCGATCCAGTAGTCTAAATCGTCCTGGCTGTGTCAATGGTCGCAACGCCCCACCGGATCTGCCCGGAGGGGCGTTGTGTTTTGTCGACCGCTCAAAGTGAGCGCGTGGCCGGGTCTCCACGACGAAAGGTTCAAAGGATAACGAAAAGGATGCTAGGGATGGGGAAGATCGTAACCGTGCACGTCCAGGCATCATCGTTCACGTACCTGGTGTAGGCGACGCGCGCGAACAACGCACCTCATATCGCGTGGCAGCGATCTTCCCCATCACTTGCATCCTTTTTGTTATCCTTTGAACCCTTCGTCGAGGAGACCTGGTCCTCGCGCGATGAGCGCGTAGCCGAGTCCCCACGACGAAGGGCTCAAAGGATAACGAAAAGGATGCTAGGAATGGGGACGATCGCATCCGTGCACGTCCAAACATCATCGTTCACGTACCTGGTGTAGGCGACGCGCGCGTGTGTTTTGTCGACCGCTCAAAGTGAGCGCGTAGCCGAGTCTCCACGACGAAGGGTCCAA
>Ga0075426_10001357_pt1 | contig 17348 bp, 17 predicted proteins | sample SoiMethybrSBSTD5_FD_75304 | JGI IMG/M metagenome (GOLD analysis project Ga0075426, IMG submission 75304) | Bulk soil microbial communities from a Populus tree surrounding site in Tennessee, USA - Soil MetaG P. TD hybrid SBSTD5 | ecosystem: Environmental > Terrestrial > Soil > Tree plantation... | reverse complement strand
GGGACCTCGGCGCGACGGAGGTCTGCGTGCAGGCGGGCCTCGCGCCCGGCATGGAGGGGTGGCATTACGTCAAGCTTTGCCGCGCGCTGAAAGACGCCCTGCCCGATCTGCATATCCACGGCTTCTCGCCGGAAGAGGTGCTCTACGGCGCGACGCTCTCCGGCGTGACGATTCGCGACTACCTCGCGGCGCTGAGGGACGCGGGGGTGGGCAGCCTGCCGGGCACGTCGGCGGAGATTCTCGTCGACGGCGTTCGCGAGCGCATCTCGCCCGGACGCATACCCACCGCGACGTGGATCGAATTGATCCAGACGGCGCACGAGCTCGGCATCCCGACGACTTCGACGATCATGTACGGCCACATCGAGAGCTCGCGCGACAAGGCCGTGCATCTCGGCGTTCTGCGCGATATCCAGAAGCACACCGGCGGCATCACGGAATTCGTGCCGCTCTCGTTCGTCTACGAAGAGGCGCCGATGCATCATCGCAAGCGGCTCCCCGAGCTGCGGACGGGCGCGACCGGCGCCGAGATCATGAAGATGTACGCCGTCTCGCGCATTATGCTGAACAACTGGATACCCAATCTGCAAGTGTCGTGGGTCAAGGAAGGCCCCAAGCTCTCGCAGATCGCGCTCATGGCCGGCGCCAACGACTTCGGCGGGACGCTCATCAACGAGAGCATCTCCACCGCGGCCGGGGCTTCACACGGCCAGCTCATGAAACCGGCGCAGTTCCGCAACTTGATCCGCGAGATGGACCGCATCCCCGCCGAGCGCTCGACGACCTATGCGAAGATGAAATTCTTCGACGATAAAGAAAATCCCGTTGATCCGCTCGACGAAGTCGAGAATCCGCAGGAAAGATTCGGCTCGTATCAGGAGCTGATCAGACTCAAGGACTATCGCTTCCGCGATTTCTACCAATCGCAGAAGCGAAGCTGAGTTCCGGCTACCCGTCTTCCAACGCGACGCACGATTTATCGCCGGCTCGATGCAGGGCAAGCCATCTGATTTCGAGGCGATCGGCAGCCGCCTCGGCTTTCGCGCTGTTGCCGACGACGCGGCCAAACTGCTCCTTGTATGGCAGGGCGCGCGCTTCCCGGCGTTTCTCTGTCTGGGCATCGCGCTCGCGCTGGGTTTTATCTCGGTGCCGATCGTGGAGGCGCTGCGGCAGCGCGGCTTCGCCGGACCCGCCGCATCGCTCTGGTACTTTCCCGTAATGAACTTGGTCCTGCTGGGAATCGCCGCGTTTCTGCTTTCGGTCAAGCGAACCATCGTCGTCGACAAACTCACGCGCGCCGTGACGCTCACGAAGCGGAGCTTGTTCCGCCGCGTTTGTTTGAGCGTGAGCTACGATGAGATCGCGGCGCTGAGAGTCGCCGCCGATCAGGTTTACAGCGGCTTCGCCCTCGCCGGATCGTCGGCGGCGGAGACTTACCCGGTGACTTCGCTCAGGCTGGTTTTAAAAGACAACGCGACCGTTCTGATGGACCGCGGCGGAAAGAAAAGATTGGAGGAGCTGGCTGCCCGCGTTGCCGGCATCGTCGGAAAGCCCGTCGATGACGGGACGCAGTAGGCCTAGCTTTTGCCGTACAGGACTTGGTGCAGCTGGTTGACGGCTTTTTTGACGCCTTCGAGCGACAGCTCTTCGGCCTTTAGCCAGCGGACGCCGCGGGTCGCGACCTGGCCGAGGTTCAGCAAATCCTCATTGAGCGGCTTTTGCGTCTCGTCGAAGCGCACGGTCCAGATCGAATCTCCGCGCTTCACGTCCCACAGTTCGAGGACAAAGGCGACGGATGCGGGACTCATCGCGCCGATCGCTTCGCCTTCGCGTTCATGAAAACGAATGACTCGCCCGGAAAGAACGGCGTCGGCGTACACGAGCTGCCCCAGCCGGCGCACTCGCGACTCAGGCGAGCCGGACGGCACCAGGGGTTCCATCTCGCGCACCTCGCGGTCGGAGACTAGCTGCCAAGTCGACCGCTGCGACATCGTGGAATAAAGCTGCCGGCTTATGAGAGCTTCGCTTGGATTTTCGGAGGAGCCGGCGGAAAACGGCACGCGATTTTTGTCTCTGCCGGAAATCGATTCGAGCGGATAAATCGCGATGCGCCTGATCTTGCGGCCTTCCAGGTCGTTCGTCGTGCGGCTGCTTAGGCTGCTTTGACCGCACGCGGCCAGGAGAATCAGGAGTGCGGCCCATTTCCACATCGCGGCGGATGATAGCAAAACGACGCTCCAAGTAAAAGCAATAAACGAAAAAGTCGCGTGCGGCTGGTCTAGATGCTCCGGTCAGTCGCCGGTTGTCTTGATGCCGAGCTCCCGCAGCTGGCGCGGATCGACCGGCGTCGGCGCTTCGGTCAGCATGCAAACCGCCTTCTGACTCTTCGGAAAAGCGATCACGTCGCGGAGCGACGCAGCGCCGGAGAAAATCATCGCCAGCCGGTCGATGCCGAAGGCGATGCCGCCGTGCGGCGGCGCGCCGTAACTCAGCGCTTCTAGGAGAAACCCGAACTTAGCCTCGGCCTCCTCCCGGCCGATGCCGAGCAGCGCGAGAATGCGCCTTTGCAGCTCCACCTGATGGATACGCACGCTGCCGCCGCCCACTTCCATCCCGTTCAGCGCGAGATCGTAGGCCTTCGATCGAACTTTCATCGGCTCGCTTTCCAGGAGCGGCAGATCCTCGTCTAACGGCGAAGTAAACGGATGATGCACGGCGACGTAACGCTTCTCGTCGGGGTCGAACTCAAGCAGCGGAAAGTCGACGATCCAAACCAGGGAGTAGCGCTCGCGGTCGATAAGCTGGAGCTTCTCGCCCAAGAGCAGCCGCAGGTTGGAGAGCGAATCATGCACGACTTTATCGTTGTCGGCGATGAATAGAATGAGATCGCCGCTTTTCGCGCCGGTGATCTTCACGATCTCCTCGCGCTCGGCGTCCAAAAGAAATTTCGCGATCGGCGACTGCCATTCGCCGTCGGCGAGCTTGATCCATGCCATGCCCTTCGCGCCGTAGGTCGCGGCGAACGCCGTCATGTCGTCGAGTTCTTTGCGCGAGAGGCTCGCGCCGCCGGGAACGGCGATGCCTTTGACGATGCCGCCGGCCGCGAGCACGTTCGCGAAGACCTTCACCTGCGATTTGGCGAAGCACGCCGAGAAATCCTTGAGCTCGAGCCCGAACCGAAGGTCGGGCTTGTCGTTGCCGAACCGCGCGCGCGCCTCCGCCCACGAGAGGCGGGAAAACGGCCGCTGCACGTCGATACCCTTCAGCTCCTTAAAAAGCAGCACCATCATCCCTTCGATGATCTCGATGATGTCGTCGGGCTGGATGAAGGACATTTCCACGTCGAGCTGCGTGAATTCCGGCTGCCGGTCGGCGCGCAAATCCTCGTCGCGGAAGCAGCGGACGATCTGGAAGTAGCGGTCCAGGCCGCCGACCATCAGAATCTGCTTGAAAAGCTGCGGCGACTGCGGCAGCGCGTAGAATTTGCCGTGGTAGATCCGGCTCGGCACGAGGTAGTCGCGCGCGCCTTCCGGCGTGCTTTTCGTGAGCACCGGGGTCTCGACCTCGATGAAGGCGAGGCTATCGAAATAGTCGCGGATCAGCTTGATCATTCGCGAGCGCAGCACAAGCGGAGCGAGGCTGCGCGGCCGTCGCAGATCGAGATAGCGATATTTGAGCCGCATGTTCTCCGTCGCGTCGCTCTCGTCCTCGACGGGAAACGGCGGCACCTCGGAGGCGTTGAGCAGCCGCACTTCGTGGACCAGCAACTCGACCTCGCCGGTCGCGAGATCGGGGTTGACGGTCTCGGCCGGACGGCGCGCGAGCACGCCGCGCACGGCGATCACGTCCTCCGAGCGAATGTGCTTAGCCTTCTCGTGCGCGGCGCCGTCGACTTCCGGGTTGAAGACGACCTGCACGATGCCGCTGCGATCCCTCAGGTCGACGAAGATGAGGCCGCCGTGATCGCGCCGGCGCTGCACCCATCCGAGGAGAATCAGCTCGCGGCCGACGGCGTCGGCCCGCGGCTCGCCGCAGTATACGGTGCGTTTCCAAGCACCCAGTTGATCGGTAAATACGCGGTCCATTTTGTCAGCGAAGTTTGGTTTCCACGGACGAGCCGCTCAAACGGGGAGTTCGAGTTTGCGCATCAATTGGTCCTCGAAACCCTCGAGCTTAACTTCGCGCTGCTCCTTGCTGTCCATGTCGCGGAGCACCGCGACGCCTTTGCCGAGCTCTTCGTCGCCGACGATGAGCACCTGGCGGGCGCGAAGCTTGTCCGCGCGGCGCATTTGGCTCTTAAGACTTTTTTTCTCGCCTTCCATCTCGACGCTGACGCCGCGGAGACGCAGCTTGTGCGCGGCCGGAAACGCCCAGTTGCGGCCGGCGTCGCCGACCCAGACCAGGAAAAGCGCCGGCCTCGGCGCCTGCCGCAGCTCGCGCATCGACAGCAGCAGCACCAGCCGCTCCATGCCTATGGCAAATCCGACGCCGGGCGTCGGCGGGCCGCCGAGATCGGCGACCAATCCGTCGTAGCGGCCGCCCGCGGCGACGGCGTTCTGCGCGCCGAGCTGCGCGCTCGTCCATTCGAACGTGGTGCGGCAGTAATAATCGAGCCCGCGCACCATGCGCGGATTGAGTTTGTACGCGACGTCGCTTTGCCGCAGCAGACCCTGCACGGTGTCGAAGTGCTCCCTGCACGCCTCGCACAAATAGTCGAGAATCGACGGCGCGTCGCGCGTCGCCTCGATGCAGGAGGGCTCCTTGCAGTCGAGAACGCGAAGCGGGTTCCGCTCCATGCGCCGGCGGCAGTTCTCGCACAGCCGGTCGGCGCGCTCGCGGAGAAACGCGAGCAACTTCTCGCGATACACCGGCCGGCATTGCACGCACCCCAAAGAGTTGAGCTCGAGCGTCACGCCTTCGAGGCCGATGCGGCGGAAAAAATCGCTCAACAGGAGCAGAAGCTCGGCGTCGATGAGCGCATCCGCGCGCCCCAAAACCTCGGCGCCGATCTGATAGAACTGGCGCTGCCTGCCCTTTTGCGGCCGCTCGCGGCGGAACATCGGGCCGGAATAGAAAAGCTTCCGCACCGGCTCGACCTGGTACATCTCCGATTCGACGTAGGCGCGCACGACCCCGGCCGTGCCTTCGGGGCGGAGCGTCAGGCGCGACTCCTTCGCGTCCTGGTCGGTGAAGGTGTACATCTCCTTCTCGACGATGTCGGTGGTCTCGCCGAGCGAGCGGCTGAAGAGCTCGGTCTTTTCGACGATCGGGATGCGGATTTCGGAAAAATTATAAGCGCCGAAGACCTCGTGCGCCTTCTCCTCGATAAACTGCCAGATTTCGACCTCGCCGGGCAGAATATCGGCGAAGCCTTTGATGGACGTAATCTTCATGTGCAAACCGATACAATCGAATCCATAGAGAATATAGAAGTCGGCGCGCCCGCGCAAGCAAATCGCCCGCGCGACGGTCTAACCGGCGTGACGATGTTCCGGGATTTTCTCGCGGCTCTAGAGCGGCAGCTTGTAAAACCGCTCGGCGTTGCGATAGAGCACCGCGTTTTTGTCGTCTTCGGTGATCTCATCGCTTTCCAGCAGCTCTTCGATATCGTGCTTGCAGCTCGCGTTGGTAACCTCGTGCGGAAAATCCGACGAGTAAATGAACGGCTGGTTGCCGACGACCTTGATCGCGAACGGCATCGTTAGCTCCTCGGTCTCGCAGCCGATGAAGATGCGCCCTTCCTTGATCTTCTGGACGATGTATTTCTTGGGGTCTTCTTCCTCGCGCACGCCGAAGACGCCTTGCGGGATATGCTGGAAATGCGTCTCGTGCGACGCGTGGAGCCGCTCGAGCGCGAGCAGCAGCCAGGCGACGCCGCCTTCGAGCCAGGCGATGCGCAGCCGCGGGAAGCGGTCGAGAATGCCGTTGTAGATGATGTCGGCGAAATTCACGGTGAGGCCCCAAGGATGCCCCAACGCGTGCACCGGCACGTACATGTTCAGATGGTCGAGGCCGAAGCGATCGTGACAGCCGCCGTGGATCGCGAGACAGCAGCCCAGCCTGTCGGCTTCGGCGTAGACCGGCCAGTAAGCCTTCGCACCGAGCGGATGCGCGAGGCCGTTCGACGGCATCATGGCGCCGAGCATGCCGAGTTCGGTAACGGCGCGGCGCAGCTCTTTCGCCGCTTCTTCGGGATCCTGCATCGGGATCAACGCCATGCCTTTGAAGCGCGGGTTGAACTGCAGATAGGTCCCGTAAAGCCAGTCGTTATACGCTCTGCACGCCTCGATGGCGGCATCCAGGCTGACGATCTTGCCGTAAGAAAGCGCCACGGTCGGATAGAGGACGGTCCATTCGATGCCGACGTCGTCGAGAAACTCGACCCAGCCCTTCGGGCCGACGGGAGCGCGACCGTCGCGCTGCGGCGGTGTCTCGACGGCGCGTCCGGTGTGCAGATGATCCAGCGGAGGATAGAGCACTCCCCTCTTCCGGAAAATCTCCCGATACGGCGAGCTCATATGATCGATGATCGCCGCCTGATCTTCGATGATGTGGCCGTCGCCGTCGATGACCCGCTGGCTTGCCATAAAACGTCCTCCTCGGCCCGCCGTTGTTTCGGCGAGTCCTCATGTTATAAACCCAGTTTGTTGCGCGGTTCAAGCCGCGTGCGGAGGTGCTCTCATGGATCCGGTAAACATTTTCGACTTCGAGACGATCGCACGCGAGCGCCTGCCGAAAGAGGAGTACGATTACATCGCCGGCGGCGCGACGGACGAGCTTTCCGTCGAGAGGAACCGCCGGGCTTTCGAATCGTGGGCGCTTCGGCCGCGGGTGCTGCGCGATGTGAGCCGGCTGGATATTTCGACGACCGTGCTCGGCACGAAAGTCGATCTTCCGGTGCTGATCGCACCGTGCGGCGGGCACAAGAAAGCGCATCCCGACGGGGAATTCGCCACGTACAGGGCTGCGGCATCGCGCGGCACCATCCTCGCCGTCAGCGCGAACTCCTCCACATCTTTCGAGAATCTCGCGCAGTCTGCATCCGGAGCATTGTGGGTTCAGCTTTATCCTTTTCGCGACAAAGAAATGCTTACTAACTGGCTCAACCGCGCCAAGCGCGCCGGCTACAAGGCGGTGTGCGTGACGCTCGACTCGCAGTGGCCGCCGAAGCGCGAGCGTAACATTCGAAACAATTACAAGCGCGTCCGCGGCGTCAACTATCCGCCGGCCGGCGGCGCAGCCGGCGCGCCGCGGCCCGGCGCGCGCGCGGGCGAAGGCTCCGACCCGGCGGCAACCTGGGAAGATCTCAAATGGATCAAGGGGGCGACGGATATTCCCGTCGTCGCCAAGGGAATCATGACCGGCGAGGACGTGGAGGCTTGTGTCGATGCCGGAGTCGACGCGGTGATCGTCTCGAACCACGGCGGCCGCCACCTCGACAATACGCTGGCGACCATCGAGGTTCTTCCCGAAGCCGTCGCCGCAGCCAAAGGACGCGTTCAGGTACTCCTCGACGGCGGCATCCGCCGCGGCGCCGACGTCGTGAAAGCGATCGCGCTCGGCGCCCGCGCGGTCTTCATCGGGCGGCCGCTCTTCTGGGGCCTCGCGGCCGATGGCGAGCACGGCGTCGCCCGCGTCCTCGATATATTGAAGGAGGAGATCGAGATCACAATGGCGAAGTGCGGGCGGCCAACAATCGCCGACATCGACGCGAGCGTCGTGGTGAAAGCGCCCAGGCTTTAAGATAAGTCCGTAGTCTTTGTGTTCCCTGCATTCGTTTGAATGAATTCTCCTTGCCTGGACGCGGGCGGCTCGGTTATCCTGGTTACCCAAGATGCCGTCCGCAATTGAAAACGTCCCGTTGTCCGCGCATCCGACCACTACAAGCGATGCTGTCACCCGCATCGACGCGCACATCCGCTGGACAGAAGAAGGCCGCATCGCGACGACCTATACCCTACAAGGCGATTGCGCGCGCATCCGCATTCCGCCTACCCGCCCGACGCGGAGAACCGATGGTCTCTGGCTTCATACCTGCTTCGAGATATTCCTACTGAAGCAAAACGGAATCGGGTATTTTGAATTCAATTTCGCTCCATCCACAGAATGGGCTATGTACAACTTCAAGGCGTATCGCGAGCCGGCGCCGCTTATGGAGGCACTAGCACCTGAGATGAGGGTTCACCGAACATCAAACGAATTCGAGCTTGATGCATCTATCGATATCCCGCGCTCGCTCGACAGATCGAAGCCGCTTTGTGTCGCGCTTGCCGCTGTGATCGAAGACGACGCCGCGGCACTCAGTTACTGGGCTCTGTGCCATAGACGGGGAAGGCCAGATTTTCATCATCACCATAACTTCGCCCTACAACTGCAGCCGCCCACTCAAACGATCGATCGAGCGCGTGTCGCAAAATGATCCGATTCGGCATCGATCGGCTGCTCGAAGACCGCGCTCTTAGAAAACCCCTCGAGGGAAAACGCGTCGCCCTGCTCGCACACCCCGCATCGGTGACCGGCGATTTCGTTCATTCCATCGACGCGCTCGCGGCCTTGGACGACATCCGTCTCGCCGCCGCTCTCGGGCCGCAGCACGGCCTTCGCGGAGAGAAGCAGGACAACATGATCGAGTCGGCCGATTACGAGGATCCCATACACCGGATTCCCGTCTTCAGCCTTTACGGCAAGGTCCGCCGGCCCACCGCCTCGATGATGGACAGTTTCGATGTGCTGCTCGTCGATTTGCAGGATGTCGGCTGCCGCGTCTACACGTTCTTGACGACGCTGCGCTACGTTCTCGAAGCGGCCGCGGAACACGGGAAGACGATCTGGGTGCTCGACCGGCCGAATCCCGCCGGCCGCCCCGCCGAAGGTTTGGCGCTGCGCGAAGGATCGGAGAGCTTTGTCGGCGCGGGCCCGCTCCCGATGCGGCACGGCCTAACCCTCGGCGAGCTCGGCACATGGTTCGTAAGCGTTCTCAGACTGGAAGTCGATTATGACGCGATCACTATGGAGGGGTGGAAGCCCGAAACCGCGCCGGGCTATGGCTGGCCCGCAGGCGAACGGCCGTGGGTGAACCCGAGCCCGAACGCCTCGAATCTCTCGATGGCGCGCTGTTATCCGGGAACAGTGATGCTCGAAGGCACGACATTGTCTGAAGGCCGCGGCACGACGAGACCGCTTGAAATGTTCGGCGCGCCCGACATCGATGCGCGCGCTTTGCTCGCAAAGATGGAATCCCTCGCGCCGGAATGGCTGCGCGGCTGTCGTCTGCGGGAATGCTGGTTCGAGCCGACCTTCCACAAGCATGCCGGAAAGCTCTGCAGCGGAATCCAGATTCATGTAGACGATCAAGCCTATCGTCACGCGGATTTCCGGCCGTGGCGCCTCGTAGCGCTTGCGCTAAAATCGCTGCGCATGCTGCAACGAGACTACGATCTATGGCGCGATTTTCCGTACGAGTACGAGACGGATCGTCTGGCGATCGACGTGATCAACGGCAGCGATCTCCTGCGCAAATGGGTCGACGATCCGGATGCGACGCCCGGCGACCTGGACGCGCTCGCCGTAAAAGACGAAGAGGAATGGCTTCTCAGCGAGCGTGCGGGAGTGCTCCTGTACCGCTGAAGCATTCGATTTGATCGCGAATCGCCTTGAATCGCTATCCGTCCCGCGTGCCGCTCGCGGTTCCGTACTGGAACGGCGAAACCTATCGCGCGGCGCTGCGCTCCATCGCCAGTAGACAAATTCTCTCCGGGCCGGAGCTCGGCCGGCTTAAATCTCTCGTCCTGTCTCGCATCGATGCCGCCGACGCGCTGCTCTGCGGCTCGGGCAGCCTCGCGTTAGAAGTCGCGCTCGCTGCATGCGGCGTCGGTCGCGGCGATGAAGTCGTCATTCCCAGCTTCTGCTGCTCGGCCATCGTCCCGCCGATCGTTAATGTCGGTGCTGCTCCCGTCTTTGCCGACGTGGGCGAGGACCTCAATATCACCGCGGGGACGGTCGAGGATGCGTGCACGAAAAAGACCAAGGCAGTCATCGTGCCGCATCTTTTCGGCAATCCAGCGGATATCGAAGCGATCGAGAAAATCGCGCGGTCGAGAAACATCGCGGTCATAGACGACGCGGCTCAAGCGTTAGGCGCGACGCGCAACGGTCGCGCGGCCGGCAGTTTCGGCGATGCCGGAATCTTCAGCTTCGGAGCCGAAAAGGTCTGCTCCGGCATCGGCGGCGGCGTAGCCGTGTCGCGGCGCGAAGGACTCTTTGCCGGCATGTGCCTGCCCCCGCCGCGGACTGCGTCGCCGATGCTCCAGTTTGTCTCAACCTTGATTCGCCGCCGCTGGCGCCGCTGGACATTCCCATTGGATTCCTTGCTCCCGGCTGAGGCGGAGCCGGACGAACGGCCGGTTTCCTACCGCCGCGAAGGAATGGCGAATATTGCCGCGGCCGTCGCCTTGACGCTGGCTCGCGCACTCGACGAGAACGTCGCCGCCCGCCGGGTGCGCGTCCGGATTTATCGCGAGCTGCTCGGCAATGAGGAGCGGCTAGAACTGATCTCCCACCGTCCGGGCTCGGCGTGCTTGACGCAAGTTGTCCGTGTTTTGCCGCGGCGATCGCGCGACGATCCCGCCGTCCGCGTCATCGACGCCCTGCGCGCCGACGGCTACGAAATACAGGGCAGCTATGTGCCCATCCATCTCCTCCCCGCATACGAGCGCTGGAGCCGCGGCCCTCTGCCCAACGCCGAAAGCGCTTGGGGCGATCTCGTCGAATTGCCCTGTGAGCCGGACATCAGCCCGGATCATATTGAACGGATCGCGGTGATCGTCCGGCGCGCCATCGCGTGATTTTTTACCCCTGTTGCCTAGCCGACCTCGGTCGGATACTTTTTAGCCGCCCATGAACTTGAAAACTTGTCTTCTTATATCCCTGCTGCTGGTCCTTGCATTCAGTGTCCGTGCCTTATGGGCCGCGGAGTCGAAAGGTTCGTGGCAGGTCGAGTGGGAGAAAGCGCTCAAGTCGGCGGAGAGCGAGGGTGAGGTCTCGGTGTACGTCGTCGATTACCCGAGGTTCACGGTCGAGCACTTTCGCAAAATATATCCGAAGATCAAACTCACTGTCGTCGACGGGCCGAGCGGCCCCGAGCTTTCGTCGCGCCTGATGGCGGAGCGACGCGCTGGAAAATACCAGGCCGACCTCTACATCGCCGGACAAGGCACGCACGTTTCCATTCTGTATCCTGCCAAGGCGCTCGCGCCGATGCCGAGCGCCTTGATATTGCCGGAGGTGAAAGACGAATCGAAATGGTTCAGGGGCAAGCACCGGTACGTCGATCCGGAGGCGAACCGCTCCTTTGTCTTCCAGGGGCACCGCGGCCTTTATATTTCCTACAACACGCGCAGGACCAAATCCGATGAAATCAAATCGTGGTGGGATTTGACACAAGCCAAATGGCGCGGGCAAATCGTCGGCTATGACCCGTCGATCGCCGGGGTCGCGCGGAACGCGCTGTGGTTCATGTATAAAAATCCATCTCTCGGCCCGGAGTTCATGAACAAGATTTTCGGCGAGATGGACATCGCGCTCAGCCGCAATCCCCAACAGGTGGTCGACTGGCTGGCCGGCAAGGCCTCGCTCTGCATCGCCTGCAACGACGCCGAGAGCGGCAAAGAGCAGGGTCTGCCGGTGGACGTGATCACGCAGCCGTTAAAAGAAGGCGATTACATCGCCGGCGGACAGGGCGTCGTCAGCTTGATGACTCCGGCGCCGCATCCCAACGCCGCGCGCGTCTTTCTCAACTGGTTCCTTTCGCGCGAGGGGCAGACGCTGTATCAGGAATATTCCGTCAAGTCCGGGCAGCTGAACGCCAACTCGCGCAGAATGGATATCACCAAAGACGTGATCAGGCCCGAATACCGCTTGCGCGAGGACGGATTGTATTGGGAGAATGGTCCGACCGTGGACCAGGAAACTGCCGAAGCAACGAAGCTGCTGAAGGAGATTCTCGCGCGGCGGTCGCGCTAAGGAGAAGAAAAGATGCTCTCGAGGGAAGAAAACGAACTCCTCACGCAAGTCCATCCGGGCAGCCGGATGGGAAATCTTTTTCGCCGCTATTGGATTCCGGCGCTGCTGGCCGAGGAGATTCCGGAGCCGGACGGCGCGCCGGTGCGCGTGCGCCTTCTCGGCGAGGATCTGGTCGCGTTCCGCGATACGCGCGGAAGAATCGGATTGCTGGAGGAGCACTGCTCGCACCGCGGCACGTCGCTATTTTACGGACGCAACGAAGAATGCGGGCTGCGCTGTATTTACCACGGCTGGAAATACGATCTCGACGGCAACGTGCTCGATACGCCCGCCGAGCCGCCCGACAGCCAGCTCAAACACAAGGTCCATCACACCGCCTACCCGTGCGTCGAGGCCGGCGGAATGGTGTTCGCGTACATGGGGCCGAAAGACAAAATGCCGGTCTTCCCGGCGTACGCCTGGCTCGGCGTGCCGCAGAATCAGATCTACATCGCTAAGAGCTTGCTCGAATGCAACTATCTCCAGGCGCTCGACGGCGACTGCGATTCCTCTCATCTCAATTTTCTCCACCGGATGTTCAAGCCCGACGAGCGTAGGAGCTTTCTCGTCCACGACCAGGCGCCGGAATTCGAGATCGACGAGATGGAGTTCGGCTTCCGCGTCGCCGCCATCCGCAAGACCGAGCCGGACAGGAATTACGTCCGGATTTCGCATTTCGTGATGCCGTTCATCGGCTGCGTGCCGGTCGGCCGCGAGATCGACGGGAAGCTCGACGGCTTCAAGGCGGTTTATCAAGTCCCGGCCGACGATCGGACGACCTGGCGCTACGATTTCTTTTTCAAATGGTCTCGGCCCATGACCAAGGAGGATTCGTCGAAGCGCGACTTCGTCGGTCCCGGCTACCGCAAGATCCGCAACCTCGGCAACAATTACCTTCAGAATCGGGAAGTGCAGAAGAAGGTCAATTTCACCGGTATCGAGGAGTTCCTGAACCAGGACGCCTGCGCGACCGAAAGCATGGGGCCGATTGTCGACCGCACGAAGGAGCGCCTCGGCGTGAGCGATTCCTACATCATCCAGGTGCGGCGGTTTCTGCTCAACGCGCTGAAGGATGTCGAGGCGGGCAAGGCGCCGCCGGGCGTGATTTACGACGCGGCGAAGGCCGATTTTTCCGGCATCCGTTGCGACGTCGCCCACCTGCCCGCCGGCACGTCGTGGCGGACGCTGTTCGATGAGAAGTCGAACGGCTGAACTCAGGAGCGGACGATAGGAGCGATACTTTGGCGAACGATGGCGAAGCGTATCTCAGCGTCGACGGCGTTAAAACCTTCTATATAAAAGCCGGCCATGGTCCCGCCGTGCTGCTCGTACACGGCGGCTCGCCCGGCGCCTCGGCGCCGATCAATTGGAAGTTCAACATCGACGCGCTCGCCGCGGCGGGATTCACGGTCTACGCATACGATCAGCCTGGGTTCGGCCGCACGGATAATCCAACCGACTTCTCGATGGAGTACCGCGTCGCCCACGCCAAGGCGTTCGTGCGCGCGGTCGGGTTGGACGTTTTCCACTTGATCGGAAATTCCCAAGGCAGCTACATCGCCGCCCGGCTGGCGCTCGAAGAAAACGGCGCCAGGGCGTTCGTTACCACGCCGAGTGGGTCGCTGGCGCCCGCCGGCTCGGCGGAATCCCAGGCGCTCGCGAAGCGGCACAATGCCGAGCTCCGAGACTACACGCCGTCCATCGAGAACATGCGCAAGCTGACGCTAGGAACGCTGTTCAACCGTGAACTGGTTACGGAAGAGGTCGTGCGGGAGCGCTACGACATGAGCACGGGAAAAAATTTCGCAGCGCAAAAAATGAGAGAAGCAGCGCCGCGGCCGAAACCGATCCGAGACGAGCTGCGGCGATTAAAAAGCGCGCTCATCGTCTGGGGGAAAGACGATCGCGGCGTCAGCGTCGAGCGGGGCGTTTTACTGTTCCAGTCCATTCCCGGCGCGGAGTTCCACCTGTTCGACAACTGCGCTCACTGGGCGCAGTGGGATCAGGCGGAGAGGTTCAACCGGATTGTGGCGGATTTCCTTCAGTTCAAGTAGCCGCTGCCGCCGCCCTCCGCTTCCGCCAGAGCGAGGTTATGGCGCGCGCCGGCAAGATGCGGATGAATCTCCAGCGCGCGGCGAAAGCAGACCGCCGCCTCGCGAAATTCGCTCAGCGACATGTGGCAAAGCCCCTGCCCCGAAGCGGCGCCGAAATGGCTCCGATTGCGCGCCAGCGTCTGGCGGCAATCGGCAATAGCGCCCTGGAAATCCTTTCGCAGGAAGCGGACGGTAGCGCGCTTGTTCCAGCCTTCGGCGAAGTCCGGGTCGCGCTCGATTACGCGGCTGAACAGCGCCTCCGCCTCCGCGAGCTGTCGCCGCTGCATCGCTTCGACGCCGTCGCGAAAAATCCGCCCGGCCTCCGCATCTCCCGAGCGGCACCAGATGCGCCAGAGAAACGCTTCGGCGGTCGCGGCCAATGCCGGATCGTCGCCTTTAAGCGCGGCTAGCGCTTCTTCTTCGCTTTCCGGGTACATTGTGCGGTGCTGACCGATCTCCGGTCGATTTATCATGTCATCCGGATCAGGAAAAGACGACTTTTTTTCAGGCTTTCCCCCTATTCTCCTGCCCCTTGTCATCTGCTAGGTTTAAGCTGACCCGCCGAATGGCGGAAACCGGTTTCAACCTAACAGGAGGGTGTCGGTATGAGGACTATTTTTTGTGTGGCGGTTGCGGCGCTCTTGTTCAGCGCCTGCTCGACATCGTCCCCGCGAGAGACGATGCAGAGGGACGTCGATCAGGCTGCCGCGATCATAGAGCGTTTTCAGGAGATTCCGGAGAAAGGCATCCCGCCGGCGGTGATTAAATCCGCGCGCGGCCTGGCGATCCTCACGGTAACGAAAGCAGGATTCATCGGGAGCGGTCGCGGCGGCAGCGGCGTGGTCATCGCCCGCGCGCCGGGCGGCGGCTGGAGCGGGCCTTCGGCGATCGGCACGGGCGGCTTGGGAGTCGGGTTCCAGGCGGGCGTCGAGATCACCGAGTTCGTGATCGTCCTCAACACGCCGGCGGCAGTCGACGCTTTCGCCAAAGGCGGCAACGTCACTCTCGGCGGCAACTTGAGCGTCGCGGCGGGCCCGATCGGGCGGAGCGCCGAAGGGAGCGTCGCCCTGCAAGCGGCGATGTACAGCTACAGCCGCACGCAGGGACTGTTTGCCGGCATCTCGCTTGAGGGCACGGTCATCAGCACGCGCGACGAGCTCAACCACGATTATTACAACAACCCGAGAGTGACGGCGACGGAAATTTTGACTGGCCGCGTGCGCGCGCCCGGCGGCGCGGGACGACTGTCGTCGATTCTTTCCCGGTATTAATTCCGGGGAAAGGACGCGCGGCCCGGCTCAATCGGCCGGTCACCGCGTCCGATTGTAGAGATAATCTTCGCGCTCGGTTCCGCCGGCGCGGAGCTCGGGGCGCACGGGCGGCCGGTCATTCTGAAGCCGCGCGTGCGCGTCGAGTGATCCCGCATCTTTCCAGCGCTCGAGGATGGCGAGCTTGTCGGGATTGACGACGCTCTGAAAGAGCTCGAACTGCTCGCACCCCGCTTCCTGCATCACTTCCGCGCAGCGCGCCTTGTAGGCCTGCGCCAGCTCCGCGCCTTTCCCGGGAGCAGCCGTGATCGTCACAATAAGCCGTATCGCCATGAGCGCTCCTTTTTCAGATCAGGTTGAAATACCACGCGGCGGCTATGAGAGGCGGCGCGAACGCGTATAGCTTCATCAGCATGCCGCGCGCTCCGGAAACGCGGAAGCAGTAAAACAGCGCGAAGGGCCAGAAGAGAACGGCGGCGATGAGCGCCGCATCGAGGCGCGAGAGCGTCCCGCTCCAAACGCCCCACCCCAATAAGATAATCGCGATTCCCCAGATTGCGCCGTTGACGAAGTATTCGCGATAGCCCATCGACCTTCGCTGCGGCTACTGCAAAAAGATCTTTCGGTACTCCTGCATTTTTTCCGCGAAAGCTTTTTCGTCCATCGGCACCATCTCGACGACCTTGATTTTATCCGCGTCCGGAAGCGGCGGATAAATGCCCTTTCGGTTCACGAACTCGCCGATGTTCGCCATGATGCGCAGCGATTCTTCCCCCAGGAAGTAATCGATGAAGGCCTTGCCGGCGTTCGGGTGCGGCGCCTTGGCGCCGAGCGCGATGTACTGGCCATCGCCCATGAAGCTCGGCAGCCGCACGTAATCCAGCCGCACGCCCCGTCCCGCGTAAAAAACCACGTTCTTGATAAAGCTGATGCCGATAGGGGTCTCGCCGGTCGTGATGCGCTCGCCGGCCGGGGTGAGCGATTCGACCAGAAGCGGCTTTGTTGCGGCTAAATCGCGAATGAATTTTTCCGACTTCTCCTTGCCCATGATTTTCTGCAGGCTCACCATCCACTGCGCCGTCGTCGTGTGCTGGCTCGCGTCGGGAATCACCACCTTGCCGCGGTACTGCGGCTTCAGCAGGTCCTCCAGCGACTTCGGAGCGTCCGCCGGTTTGATGATCGCCGTGTTGTAAACAATACCGATGAGCACGTTGCGATAGCGCGGGCCGAGGTTCGGATCGATCGTGTCAGCGGCAAACGCCTTGGCCGACGGTGAATCATATTTCGCGAAAATGCCGGCCTTCTGGAGAAACTGCATCGGGGCGTCGTTCATCAGCACGGTATCGAAAAGCGGCTTGCCGGTGCGGAACTCGCCCTGCGCACGGTCCATCACCTTCGTGCTCGCCGCGCGAAAAAAATCGACGTCGAGTCCGGTCTTTTTCTTGAACCCGGCGGCAACCAAGTCCATCGTCTCGTTTTCGAGCGAGCCATAGACAACGACCTTGCCGCCCTCAGCCTTGGCGGCGTCGATGAGCTTCGCGTCCTGCGCCGAGGCGCCCGCGCTCAACGCCAGCAGCGCCGCAAGAATCGTCAGATAATGTATGATGCCTTTCGTCATTCGTCGCCCTTTCACATTTCCATGGCCGCCTGAAAGGCGGTGTACCCTTCGGGGATGAGTTTGATCACGTCGTCGTTTTTCGGGTCCATGTTGAGGCCGATCGGATCGGCGCCGCCCTCGACGGCGCGGATCTGATCGTGGAGCAGCTTACGGAGCATGAGTATGCCGCGGTCCGATTCGCCCAAGTGCTCGGCGGGTCGGTCGGCCAGCGGCCCCTGTGTTTCCCACGCCATGTGATCCTGGCTGGTGAAATCGTTCATGTGGAACTCGCCGCGTTCGTTCTTCGTGGGCACGACGCTCATCGGCGGA
>Ga0075426_10001355_pt1 | contig 17368 bp, 20 predicted proteins | sample SoiMethybrSBSTD5_FD_75304 | JGI IMG/M metagenome (GOLD analysis project Ga0075426, IMG submission 75304) | Bulk soil microbial communities from a Populus tree surrounding site in Tennessee, USA - Soil MetaG P. TD hybrid SBSTD5 | ecosystem: Environmental > Terrestrial > Soil > Tree plantation... | reverse complement strand
GCTCGGTCAGGCTCTGGATTCCAGCGGGGGCGTCGTCGACCAGAAGATCGTGCGGGTTCCGTTCGCCGTGCCGGCCTTCGACCGTGTGTACTATGAGATCCCGAACTTATTAGCGGCGAGCCAGTATCGGGTCACCGTCTGGGCATACGAGCGCCGGAAGTTCTTCTGAGCGCGCCGTCGAGGTCGACCGACCGTACGGTGAAAATGCCTAGGCGCTCCGGCTGAAACGGACGCGGTTGTTTCACCGGAGTGATCGCGGCTTGAGACGCAGCCGTCTTCAGCTCGGCAAGCGCTTCGGAATATCCGAGGTAGGTCGCGATCGACGCCACGACCACACGCGCCTCGACCGTGACGAGCTCGATACCGATCAGCGATAGCCGAACCCACGCGTCGATGACGATGCCCTTGTCGAGCACACGGTCCAGCACATCCAGAAGGCTCGACGTCGGCGACGTCCGGTGGACTTGCCGCTCGTGTGCTTCCGTCATCTGACGAAGCCTTCCTGGGCTGGAAAAAAATTGCCGTACGCGATGAAACTTTTGGGGGCCCCGAGCAAAGCAAGCCCAGTGCCGCACACGGCGAGCGCGCAGGCGCCGTGCGGCACCGCGTGCGAACGACGACACCGCGACACCTGACGTCCATCCGTCAGCAGTCGAACACCACGACTCCCTGGTGTCTAAAGGTGGTCGTGGAAATTGTTTTCCATCTCGACGCGCGGTGATCATTTGTTTACGATGGCGCGTATGCGCGAGCGTCCGGAAACCGCGATGCTGGCCGACGTGCTCATCGCGGATGACAACCGCGACACGCGGGAGATGTATGCGCTGTACCTGAGCATGCTCGGCTACCACGCCGCGATCGCGGCGGACGGGGGTGAGGCGGTCCGGGTGGCGCGCGGCCACCGCCCCGATCTCATCGTCATGGATCTCGACATGCCGGACATGGATGGCTGGGCAGCGATACGTGAGCTTCAGAGCGATGCGTGCACGGCGTCGATCCCGGTGATCGTCCTGACCGGCCATGACTTCAAAACGCAGCTGAAAGACCAGGCGATCGCGGTCGGCGCGGTCTCCTACCTCATGAAGCCGTGCTTCCCCGAGCAGCTGGAGCGCGAGATCAACGCCCGCCTCGCCGTGCAGCGCGCTCGAATGACTGCCGCCCTGTAGTCGACGAGCACCTTCCGCGCGTGTCTTCGACGATGCGCGACCTCATCAGCAGGCTCGGCCCTCACGAGATCATCATCCTGGGCGTCGTCCTGGTCGTCCTGTTTCTGATCGTCGCCACCTGGATGCTCGGCGCGATCGCCGCGGGGTTGTACGCCAACCGCCTCAATCGCAGCAGCGCCTATGGATTCTTGGCGCTGATCGTGTCGCCGCTGCCGGTGTTTCTCCTCCTCTTCGGGCTGGGACCGCGCGTCGATGAGGACGACGACCACATCCGCATCGCGTGCCCATTCTGCGCCGAGGACGTCAGGTCCCAAGCGCGCGTATGCCCCCATTGCCGCGGCGATCTCGCACGGGCGGCCGAGCGGTTGCGGCCGCGCTGAGACTGATCGGCCGTCGGCCCGCGACGGCTCTGGCCTCGAACGGGCCACGACCGCGTTATGATGGCCGCCGATGCCACGAAGCGACACGCCACGCCGACGATTGCTCGTCGTCGATGACGAGATCGAAGTCGTCGACGTTCTGAGGGAGCACTTCGAGGCGACGTACGACGTGGATACGGCGCCCGATGGCAAGAAGGCGCTGAAGCTCATCCGCGCGCGGCGACCGGACGTGATTCTCCTCGACCTCCAGATGCCGGGGCTCAACGGCCTGGAAGTCATGAAGCGCATCCAGACTCTCGATCCGAAGCCGGCCGTGATCGTGGTGACGGCCACCGAAGATACCGACGTGGCCGCGCAGGCCATGAGCCACGGCGCGTTCAGCTACGTGCCCAAGCCATTCGACTTTCAGTATCTCGACCATCTCGTCGCCATCGCGTTGGGCAAACACTGACAGGCTCGACCTTTTCGCTCCGCGAGCGCCGCCTGCTGGCTGCCCTTCGCACTCCGGCGGGCGTGCAGCGTGCACTCGACGCGATGCCGTACCATCTCGCGTCCACGGCGTGGTCGCCACGGCGCGTGCTGCATGAGCGGACCGCGCACTGCCTGGAGGGTGCGATCTTCGCCGCCGCGGCGCTGCGCGTGCTTGGCTACCCACCGTTGCTCCTGGACCTCGAGGCGGTGCAGGACACCGATCACGTGCTCGCCATCTATCGCGAGCGCGGGCACTGGGGCGCGATCGGCAAATCGAACTTCTCGGGGCTTCGCTTCCGCGCGCCCGTGTACCGGACGCTGCGTGAGCTGGCGCTGTCCTACTTTGAGGACTACGTAAATCTCCGCGGTGAGCGCACGCTGCGCGCGTATTCGCGACCGGTGAACCTCGCGCGGTTCGATCGCGCGCGGCGCGGCTGGGAGACGTCGGACGACGATCTGTGGTTTGTGGCCAAGCATCTGGCGGGGTTGCCGCACACGCGGATCCTGCCGCGAGGGCTCGAGCGGCATCTGGGCCGTGTCGACCGTCGCTCGCTCGCGGCGGGCCTCGTCGGATTTCGTCAGAAGTGAGGGTCTGCGACACGTGAATGTGCTCGCGCTCGACTTCGACGGCGTGCTCTGCGACGGCCGCGCGGAATACTTTGAGGCCGCGCGCCGCGCGTATCGCCAGATCTGGCCGGCAGCCCTGAGCGTCCCCGACTCGGCGGCCCGCGTGTTCGCGGCTTACCGGCCGCTCGTCGAGAGCGGGTGGGAGATGCCGGTCCTGCTGCACGCGGTCGTCGCCGGCGAGCCGCCGACGGCGCTGATCGATCGCGCCGCCTGGCTCGCCACCGCGCGTCGGCTCCTGGACGGCGCCGGCCTGGTCAGAGACACCGTCGGGCGCGCGCTCAACCAGGTGCGAGACGAGTGGTTCGCTCGCGACCCCGGCGACTGGGTTCGCCACAACGTGTTCTACCCCGGCGTCGTTCCTCGGCTGGTGCAGACGCTTACCGACGGCACACCGATCGCGGTCGTCACGACGAAGGCCGAGCGCTTCGCGCGCGCGCTGCTCGCGGCGCAGGATCCTCGGCTGGGCGACCTCCCGACCGTCGGGCGAGAGCCGGGCCGGACGATACCAAAGCCGGAGTCACTCGTTCGGCTGGCGGCTGCGCATGGATTGCAACCCGGTGCGGAGGGACTCTGGTTCGTCGAGGACCTCCTGGAAACGCTGGACGCCGTCCACGCCACGCCCGCGCTGGGGGCAGCGCGCCTGTTTCTCGCCGATTGGGGCTATAACACCCTGGAGCAGCGAGCGTCGGTGGGCTGGCGCCGCCACGTCCGCCTGTTGTCGCTGGCGGCGTGGACGACGCCCTTCTCGGCCTGGCCACACTGAAAGTCCCCGGCACCCGCCTTGCTGTGCAACGTTCCGGACAACCATCACAAACGGAGGCTATCGTGATCAAGAGCCTACTCGTCGGAGCGGTCGTCGGCGGGGCTGTGGTGTGGGTCTACGGAGATCGAATCCGGGACTACATCGACGACGTCACGATGAACGTGCGCGAGCGCGCCGCGGCCCGGCTCGAGACGGCGGCCGAGCGCCTGCAGACGGTCGCGGACACCGTCGAAGACGGATTGAGCAAGGCGTCGCGGCGCGCCAGCTGACGTGCCCCGTGCGGCCGGCGCGTCGGGCGTCCTCTTGGCGGCCGGCGCGCTCGTGTTCCTCGGCGATGCGACGCTGACGTTCGTCCAAAACCTGGTCGACGGCACTCTGCCCAGGTTTCCTTCCCCGAGCACGCGCTCATTCCCGAGCCGTTCCTCGTCGTCGGCCTCATCGTGGGCGCCCACGAGCCCACGCAGGCGAGTGTGTTCCTCGGTCCCGCAGAATGGGCAGCGTAGCCATTGTGCGGGCCAGTCGCCACCGTAGCGCCCGCAGCGCAGCCGGCGCACGCCCTCCAGGTCGCGCGCCTCCGCCAGCGTTGCCCACGCGCCGCAGATCGGACACCAGGCGTGCGCAGGCCTGCCAGGCCGCCAAGGGCGGCGGACCCCCCGCCGCGGCCGATGCGCAGAGGAAATCGCGGCGTGAGACCTCCATCTGTGCCACTGCGCCTGCCAATTTCGCAATGCTATGCCGTCGAGACATCGACTCACCGCGCAAACCCTTGCGAGAGTCATATCGTGGGGCGATACAATCGTGTCGTGCGAGGCTCCGTGGCGCGACCTGGCGGTACGAAGCGACGCACAGGACCCAACCGGTGAATTACGCGACGCTTGCCGAGTGGCGCTACCAGCTGCGCCTCCTGCTCGGCCGGCGCGAGGCCGCGGCGCGGGCCGCGGGAGTGGAGCCCCAGCAATACATGCTGCTCCTCCAGATCAAGGGGCTGGAGGCGCGCGGCGCGGTGACCATCGGCATGCTCGCCGAGCGGCTCCAGATTCGGCATCACAGCGCAGTCGAGCTGGTGGACCGCTTGGTAAAGCGCGGATTGGTGGCTCGGCGGCGCCACGACGGCGATCGCCGACAGGTGGTGGTGAAGCTCAGGGCGCCGGGCGAAGCGGTGCTTCGTCGGCTCGCCCTCAACTCACTCGCCGAATTGCGCGCGGAAGCGCCGGCGCTGGTGGCGACACTACGACGGCTCATCCGTGAAGCGAACGGGCGGCGGCGTTGAACGACAACATCGGGAGGGAGACGCGAATGCGGATCACAGCGTTTGTAGTGCAGGCATTCCTGCTGGTGAGCCTGGCGGCGGGCTGCGCCATGACGCCGGCGACGTCGACGACGGCGGCCCCGGCGCCGTCGGGCACGTCGATGACAACGCCCGACGGGTCCCGCTCATCATCTCAGAGCGGTGGCGGCACGCGGCAGGCGTCATCGGTCGGCTCGACCACGCGGCCGCGCCTCGAGGGCTTCCGCGTCGCCGATAGTCTCAGCGACATCCACTTCGACTTCGATAAGTACGAGCTGACCGCGGACTCGATGAAGACGCTCGACACGCATGCGGAGTGGCTCAAGGCCAACCCGAAGCACCTCGTGCTGATCGAGGGCCACTGCGACGAGCGTGGCACCGACGCCTACAACGTCGCGCTCGGCGAGCGCCGCGCGAAGGCCACGCAGAACTACCTCGCCGCGCACGGCGTGCGGACGGCGCGCATCACGATCATCTCGTACGGTGAAGAGCGACCGATGTGCTCCGAGCACAGCGAGGAGTGCTGGGCGAAGAATCGCCGCGCGCACTTCATGGTGAAGGCCCAGTAAGCGCGCGGTCTCGCGCCGCGTTTTTCTGCGCTCGCCCTTTCCGATGTTTGACGGGGGGACCCACACGGTCCCCCCGTTCTCTGTGACGCTCCCGTGACACCACCCTCATTACGCTTCCGGTGTTGCTGACGACTGGTGGCGATAACGCACCTGCGCAATGCCGATCGAATGGTCGTAGCGGGGAGGGACTCATGAAATGGTCTCTGTGGCTGCTCGTCGCGGTCATGTGTGTCGCTCAACTGGTGAGTGGCTGCGCGACCAGCCCCGGCGGTATCAATCCCGTCTCGCCCTTGAAAGCGGGCACGAACATCACGACGTTCTCGAACCTCGCCCTCGAGGTTCAGGCCGACAGCGGCGTCACGCTGTCCCCAACCGACAAGGAGCGGATTTCTCGCCTGCTTCGGTGAACGTTACGCGGTATGACAAGGGCAACTCCTTCGCGCGATTCATGCTTGCCGGTCTCGGGCAGATGCATATCGACGCGGCACGTTGTTCTTGAAGATCAGGCGACGCAGAACACGCTCGGCCGATATGAGGTTACGAAGACGTTTGCGTGGGGAGGGATCTACGGCGCGGTCACACGCATCGACGATGTCGAAGAAGGATTTGCTAGCGCGGTCGCCGCGCTGATCTTGGGCCAAGAAGAGCGGTGAGATGCGTGGGCGCCAAGACTCGCGCGGCGTCAACTTCCGGTCGAGCCGAAGCCTCCGGCGCCGCGCGCGCTCTCTGGCAGTGTCGTCACTTCTGTAAGCTCGACCTGCTCCACGCGCTGCACGACCAGCTGGGCGATGCGGTCCCCGCGCCCGAGCGTGACCGCCGTGGTCGGGTCGTGGTTGATCAGGATCACGCGGATCTCGCCGCGATAGCCCGCATCGATGAGACCGGGCGTGTTGACGAGACTCAACCCGTGGCGGAGCGCGAGGCCGGAGCGGGGTACGACGAAACCCGCATATCCCGGCGGCAGCGCGATGGCGAGCCCGGTGTCGATGGCGGCGCGCGCGCCCGGACCGAGGGTCACCGAGGCGCGCGCGTAGAGATCGAGCCCGGCGTCATCGGCGCGGGCGTAGGACGGCAGGGGTAGGTCCGGATCGAGACGCTGAACGAGGACGCGGACGGGAGCGCTCAGCGGTTCGAGAGCGCGCGCTCGCGGTCGGTCTGCACGACCCAGTTGGCGAGGCGGCGCACGACCTCGGCGGTGAGCTGAGGACGGTTGCGAATCAGCCAGTCGAGCCGTTCGTGCTTGAGCACGAGCAGCTCGACGTCGGTCGCGGCGACGGCGTCGGCCGAGCGCGGCGCCGAGCGGAACAGACCGAGATCGCCGAACAGCTCGCCTTCGCCGAGGGTGGAGAGCACCTTTTCGGCGCCATCGAATGTCCGCTTGATTTGGACCGTGCCGGCGTGGACGACGAACGCCTCACCTTTGGGGTCGTCGCCTTCCCTGAAGATGAGCTCCTGGGGCTTGAACGCGCGGCGCTCCAGGTCGCCGACCGTCAGATTCTTGTACATCTCGAGCCCGATCGAGGGCAGGTACGACTTCGATTCCACCGGCAGCCGCGCGTTCGTCCAGCCGCCGAGCCCGCCCTTGAGGATCCGCACGCTCTTGAATCCGCGGGTGCGCAGCGCCGCCGCAACCTTTTCGGCTGTCACCTCGCTGGGGCTCGTGTCGTACACCACGACGAGCTGCTCGCGCTCGACGTTGGGCTCCGCCTCGGGCTTGCCGGCCAGCACTGCGTCGGGATCGAGCCGCACGGCGCCCGGCAGCCGCAGGGGGCTCGTCTCGAAGTCGGTCTTCGTGCGCGCATCCACCAGCTGGGGGTTGCGCCCGCTCTCGATGGCCGCGATCACCTGCGCGGGCAGGATCCGGTAGCGGTTCTTCCACCAGCGTCTGCCGAACATGCTGCCGTAGATCCCCGCGCTGAGCAGCGTGACGCCGAGCGTGACCCAGGCCCACGGGAACGGCCGCGGCGGCGGATTCTTGAGCTTGCGCTCCGCTTCGGCGAGCGTGTATTTGACGTCGGTGAGGTTCGGCTGCATCGCGTTCGCCTCTTTGAGGCGCGCCACCGCCGTCGAATAGCTGTCGGCAAACAGCGCGTCCAGGCCGGCCAGCCACGCGGCATTGAACCGGCTCTCACCGGGACGCACCGGCGTGTCCTCGAGGAACTTGCGTACATCGCGCGCGGGGATGACGAAGTTGAAGCCCTGCACGATCGCGCCGCTGGAGCCGGACAGCGTCGTGGCCGTGAGCACACCGACGAGCCGCGCGTCGTCCCCCACAGCCGGCCCGCCGGAGTTGCCGTGCGCCGCCGCCGCGTCGGTCTGGATGAAGTCCTGGCCGATCGCGTCCTTCTTGAAGCTTGAGACGGCGCCGTTGGTCACCGTCGCGTCCAGCGACTTGCTCAGCAGCTCGTGCGACAGGACGACACCTGGGAAGCCGATGATGTGAATCGGATCACCGATCCGCACATCGCCGTCGCTCAACCGGATGGCGGGATAGTCGCCTTCCTTCACCCGCAGCAGGGCGAGATCGCGGCCGGAGTCGGCCGCCGCCTTGCCGTTGATGTCGAAGCCCAGCGGCGGACTGAACTTCACGACCTCCGCCTTGAGGCTGACGCCGCTCGACAGCAGCACCGTCAGCTGCGGCGTCGGCGTCACCTGCGCCGAGCTCATCGCCCGCGCCGTCGCGTCCCGCCGGATGGACTCCTCCATCTCGGGCATCTGGCCGCGCATCTTGCCCTGCGCGCGGAGGGCGGGATCGACGCACGCTTGATCGATCGCGTTCTTCTTCAGCTCGTGCGTCACCCAGGGTGGGAGCCGGTGCACGGGATCGACGACGTGAGCGTTGGTGATCAGATAACCCCTGCCGTCGACGAACCAACCGGTCCCGGTTTCGACGAACGGCGTGGGACGGACGGTCTTCGTCCCTTGCCCGCAATTGAGCGTGACCTCCGCGCGCACCTCGGCCGTCACCAGCGCGACGGCGGGCTTCGCGATCAAGAGCGCTTCCTGAACGGAGACGGCGGACGTCAGCGTCGGCGCCAGGATCGTGCAAGCCACAAGGACAAAGGCGAACGCCGCTCTCATGGTCTTGTGACCCTAACACGGGAGCGGGCCGCGGCACAAAGCGACCGGCCCGAGTACAATGCGCGCATGCCGTCGAGCCGCACGGACGCGAACCTTCAGGTCGCGCTCGCTGGCGAGGCCGACGCCAACCGTCGCTATCTCGCCTACGGGATCCGGGCGCTCGCCGAGGGCCGCGCGGATATCGCGCAGCTGTTCTTCGAGGCGGCCGGCGCCGAGACGATTCACGCCCTGGAGCACCTGCGCACGATGGGCGCGGTCGGCCCCACCCGCGAGAACCTCGCCGTCGCCGCCACCGGCGAGATACTGGAGATCGACGTCACGCTGCCGCGGATGATCCGCGAGGCCGAAGAGGACGGCCGGCCTGACGCCGCGGCCTCGTTCCGCCTGGCGCTGGAGCGGGAGCGGCATCACCGCGACATGTTCCGTCACGCGCTTGCCACGTTCGACGGCGCGCCCGTCACGTCGGCGTCGGCGACCGCATCGTCGATCGCCGCGCCGGCGTCCGCATCGACGGCCGCGGCCGCCTCGGCATCTGCCCGCGCGGCGCCGGTCACTGTCCCCCGTGGGCCAGGCGTCGCGGCCGGCACCGGGGGCGTGACGGCGGCCACCATGCGCCGCATGGACGGTCGCGCTCACATGTCGGAGCTCGACACCGAGCCCAGACGAATCGAGCGGCTGGCGTCCATCCGCGAGGTCGTCTTCGGCACGCAGGACGGTCTCGTGTCCACATTCGCGGTGGTCGCGGGACTCGCCGCCGCGGGCGTCGGCCCGCTCGTCGTGCTGCTCGGGGGCGCCGTCTCCGCGATGGCGGGCGTGCTGTCGATGTCCATCGGCACGTTTCTCTCGTCGCGCGCCCAGCGCCAGCTCTATGAGCGCGAGCTGGAGCGCGAGCGGCGTGAGATCCGCGAGCATCAGGGCGAGGAAATCGCGGAGCTGATCGCTGCGCTCGCCGCACGCGGGATGGCGCGAACGGACGCCGCAGAGGTGGCGCGGCGCATCGCCCGTCATCCGGACATCTTGCTGTCCGCGCTGTCGATCTTCGAGCTCGGCCTCGCGCCGCAGCGGCTCGGAGCGCCGGTCCGCGATGCCCTGGTGATGGCGGTGGCATTCGGTCTCGCCTCGATCGTGCCGCTGTTGCCCTTCGTCGTCATACAAGGGCTGGGGGCGCTCGGGGTGTCGGCCGTGCTCACGCTGGTGGCGCTCTTCTGTGTCGGCGTGCTGAAGGCGCGCGTGGCCGGCGTATCGGCGCTGCGCTCGGGGTTCGAGGTGGCCGCGCTGGCCGCGGCCTCCGGGCTCATCAGCTTCGGCCTCGGCCGACTCGCCTCGCTGGTGCTCGGTGTGGAAATTCGCGGGTGAGCTTCGCGCTGCGCCTGACCGAGGATCGGCTCGGTCCCGGCTCACGCCTCGCGCTGCCGCCGACGCCGCGCGTCCTGTACACGCGGAACGGAGCCACGCGTATCGAGAGCAGGCCACCCACGGCTCAAGCCGGGCTCGCGGACCCCGCTACAACAAATGCCGCGTGGCATGGCGTCGGCGAAGTCGTCGTTGCCGCCGATGCGCCCGCGGTGGTGTTGCGCTTCGAGTTGATCGCCGCCGGTAAAGCGGACGAACGCGAATCGTCGCAATCCCGCCGGCTGTTGGAGCACCCAATCGATCTCGATCCCGCGCGCGCCTGGCTGATGCGCTGCGACCGCGTCGACTTCGCGCCCGGCGGCGTCGCGCTGCCCCACGGACACAAGGGCGGTGGAATTCGCTGCCTCCTCGCCGGCACGCTCGAGGTCACTGTCGGCGATCGGCCGCCGCGGCTCATGCTGCCCGGCGACGCCTGGTTCGAGAGCGGCCGCGAGCCCGTCCTGGCTAAAGCCTCGCCGGAGACGCCGACGACGTTCGTTCGCGTTTCGATTCTGCCGCGCGAGATCCGCGGTCAGTCGTCGATCGTGTACGTCGATCCCGCCGACGCCGGGCGGGGCCGGCCGCGGCAGTACACCGTCTACGTCGACGAGCCGATCAGTCTGCCGTAGGAACGGCGGCGACTAGCGGCCAGTCGCCCAGCGCGCCTCCTGATACGCGCGGCGCTGCGCATCGGTCAGTAGCTCGCGCGTTTTCAAGTGAGCGAGCAGGTGGACGAGGCGCACGTCGGCGCGGGCGTGCTCTACCTCTGCCGTCGCCGCCCGGACGGCCGTCTCGTCGGCGCCTCCGCCGGAGAAGAGCGCGCGCAGCCGCTTCTCCGCCTCGAGCAGCCGCGCACTCTTCGGTTTCGATTCGGCGAACATCGCGTGCATCACCGCGCGTACCCGCGCCTCCTGCTCGGCGGTAAGCGCCAGCCGGTCCTTCAGCTCCAGCACGTGCATCGGTCCCGGATAGCCGTTCTGGTCCGCAGCGAACGCCATGCCGAAGCCGCGCCCGTCACTCACGACGGCGTCGAACTCGTCGAGACATGCCTGGGCTCTCAGGTGACCGTCAGAGGGCGCACCGGGCGTGTGCTGGTGTCCGGAGTGCTGCGCCGCGACGGTTGATGGGACCAGCGCCAGAATCACCAGCAGAACGAGCGGAGCACGCATGACGGTCTCCGGCTCAGGCGAACTTCGAGAGATAGCCCTGCAGGGCTGCGGTTTCCCGCCCACGTAACGCCACGGCGACGTGCAGCTGCTCGAGATACTGGGAGAGGACCTTGCCACCGAACTGCGGCTTCTTCTCGGCGAAGAAGCGCGTGATGTCGGCCTCGAGCACCGGCGTCGCCAGGCCGGTTACCCCTTCGGCCAGTCGCCGCATGCCGTGTTTGGGATAGAGGCGATCCATCGTGTCCCAGTGCTGCTTGACGAAGTCCCAGGCAAGCTCGCGCGCGTCCACGCTCATGAGCATGCTGCGCACGACGAACGGGGCGTCCTGCGTGCGAATCTCGCCGTTCACCGCGCGCTCGAGCGTCTGGCGCATGAGCTGCGCCTCGCGGAAGCCGGCCAGCGCATACAGGTAGCGCTGTTCCTCTTGAGGCGTGCCCGCCGAGCGGAAGCGCCGGAGGAAATCCTCGTACCGTCCGGCGTCCCCCGTGTGCGCGAGCACCGCGATGACCGCGGGCAGCACATTGGGGTCGACGGCGCCGGAATCCGCGAGATACGCCCGGTAGACTTCGACCGCACGAGCCTGCACGCTCGCGTCGTTGCCGAGCACGCCGAGCGCGCGCACGAGATCGCCGCGAAGCTGCCGCGTCAGCTCGTCTTCACCGGTGCGTGGCGTCCAGCCCAGCGCTTCGAAGGCCGCGGCGGCACGGTCGCGGACGAACGCTTCGAATCGTCGCCGATCGGACGGCTCGAGGATGCGATTGAGCGTGTTGAACGACCCCAGCAGCACGGACCAGACGTTGCGGTCGCGCTCGTCGCGGAATCGCGCGGTGAGATCGAGGTAGGCGGTGAGCGGCATGAGGCCGGCCACCGCGAGCGCCCAGGCGTCGTTGACGAGATTGAAGCGCTCGATCGGCGCCAGCGCCTCGATGCGCTGGAGCAGCGCGTCGAGCAGGTCGGGCGCATACCGTACGCGATAGAAGCCGTGGCCCCCGGCGTTGGCGACGACGCGCTCGGCGCCGGCGCCCACGCGCAGGCGCGCCTCGCGGTCCGAGAGCAGCACGCGCTCTTCGCTCTGGCGGCCGCCGGCGTAGAGGCGTAGCTGGATCGGCACCTGCCACGGCTGCTCGGGCTCGGCTGTTGCAGACGGCAGCGGCTCGCGCAGGTAATTGAAGCGCTGCTGCGAGAGCACCAGATGCCCACCCGGGTCGCGACTGACCGTGACGACGGGATAGCCCGGGCGGAAGATCCAGCCGTCCATGACGGCCGGGATCGGCTGTTGCGAGGCGCGACCGAGGGCTGCCCACAGATCGCCGGTGTCGGCGTTGGCGAAGCGGTGCGCCAATAGATAGCCGCGCACGCCTTCGCGAAAGACGACCGCGCCCAGATACTGCTCGAGCATGCGCAGCACGGCGGCGCCCTTTTCGTAGGTGAGCACGTCGAACATCGCGTCGGCGTCCCGCGGCGACGTCACCGGAAACTCGATCGGGCGCGTGCTGTGTAGGCCGTCGAGCGAGAGCGCGGCCGCGCGCGAGACACCGAACGTGTTCCAGCGCTGCCATTCGGGTTTCCACGCATCGACGGCCAGCATCTCCATGAACGTCGCGAAGGCTTCGTTGAGCCAGATGCCGTTCCACCACGTCATCGTCACGAGGTCGCCGAACCACATGTGCGCGTTCTCGTGTGCGACCACGTCGGCGACGCGCTCGAGCTCGGCGTGGGACGCGGCCGTCTCGTCGACCAGCAGCGCGGTTTCGCGGAATGTGATCGCTCCGAGGTTCTCCATGGCGCCGGCCGCGAAGTCGGGAATCGCAAGGAGGTCCAGCTTGTCGCCGGGATAGGGCAGTCCGTAGTAGTCCTCGAAGAACGCGAGCGACGCGGCGCCGATCTCCTGGCCAAATTGCGCGAGGTGCTTCTTGCCCGGCACGCACCAGACTCTCAGCGGCGTGCGCCCGATCGGTATCGCATCGGTCGCTTCCAGCTCACCGACGACGAACGCCACCAGATACGTCGACATGACGATCGTGTCGGCGAAGCGAACGACCTTGCGGCCGTTCTCCGACGTCTCGGACACGATCGCGGTGTTCGACACCGCCGTCAGCGCGGGGTCGATGGCGAGCGTCACCGCGAACACCGCCTTGAACGACGGCTCGTCCCAGCAGGGGAACGCCCGCCGCGCATCCGTCGCCTCGAACTGCGTGGCGGCCATCGTGCGCGAGACGCCGCTCGGGTCCTTGTAGACGGAGCGATAGAAGCCGCGCAGCTTGTCGTTCAGGGTGCCGCGGAACGCCAGCCGCAGGCGCCAGCGCCCACGCGCCGCCGGCGAGGCGAGCGCGAGTCGGCAGCGCTCGGCGCTGTCGTCCATCGTTGCCGTTGCGCGGATCGTGTCGCCGCGGTCGTTCTCGAGGCTCGCGGAGTCGATCGCGAGCTCGATCGCGTTGAGCACGATCTCCGAGATCGTCTCCGTCACGTCGAGGGCGACGCTTTCCTGCCCGCGGAACGTCAGCGTGGTGAAGTCGGGCTCGAGCCGGATGTCGTAGCGGGACGGCACGGCCGTCCGGGGCAGACGATAGGGATCCACGGATGCCTCCGCAGTGGAATGGCGCTGTTGCCCCGCTACTGTACCGCGGCCCGGCTATGCCGCCAAACGACCGTCCTCGACGGCGCGCTTGAACTCCTCGAGATCACGCGCCGTCTGCGCGCCGGCGTCCGCGGACACGAGCGACGCGACCGCATGACCGAAACGACCGCCCGGCGGATCGTACTGCAGCGACACATCGACGCGCGTGCCCTGGGCAACCGGCTCGAACCTCACCGACCCCGCGTGGTTCACCAGCGAGCTATCGATCGTGCGCCACGCGATGATTTCGCCGGGCTTGTCGTTGATCAGCTCGGCATCCCAGGAGATCGGTGTGCCGGCGGGCCCTTTCACCGTCCAGCGCGAGCGGGTTCGGTCGAGAATCTCGACGCGCTGCACATTCGACAGCAGGCGGGGAAAGTTTTCGAGGTTGCGCCAGATGCCGTAGACACGCTGCGGCGGCGCATTGACGACGATCGATTCGTCGATCTTGACGCCCAGGTTGCCGACCTTCCGGCTGGCGATGGCGCGCCAGCCCTGGCCGCCGCCGAGGTCGATGCCCAGGCCGTCATAGAGCAAGGAGCGGCCCGTGATGCCGCGGTAGCCGAGGGCGCTTCCGATGGCGACCAGGAGTACTCCGCGTAGCGACACCCGGCTCAACCCGAAAACAAGCAGCGCCCCGCCCGCAATGGTCAATGCGAGCCGCTCTGGATCACCAAGATTCCCCGTGCGCTCAGCCTGAGTCCTCATCACCTGTCCTCCTCCCGGCTGGCCTGCTGCACGTCCGGTGCCGTCAGACGCGCGCACCGGCGACGAAGCCCGCGAGGAGATCCCAGCCGGACGAGTGACCAAGACCGACGAGCCGTCGCGCGGCGGCGAGCGTCGCGCCGTCGTCGCCATGTTCCAGGCCGGCGGCGAGATCGTGCAGCGGCGCCCAGCCTTCGCCGACGAGCAGATCGCCGAGCAGCGTTGCGCCGATCCGATGCGTGAGCCGTCGCGCAGCCGTTCTGACCGCTGAAGCGGCCGCCGCCCAGGCGTCTGCGTCGATCACGCCGGCGCGCGCGAGCAGCGCGCGGGCGAAGAAGACGCCGCCGGTGAGGTCGTCACCGGCTGGCGTGAGCCCAGGTCCGAGTCCGACCAACATTGCTGCGGCGGCCGCGGCGCGCGCGGGATCGTCGGCGGCACACGCGGCCGTCAGCTCATCGACGTGCGGTCGGGCGGCTTCGAGCGGAAATGTCATCGGGATGCGGAGCAGCCATGCGCCGAATCCACGCGGCTCGCCCAGCTTCGTCGCGAGCGTCACGAATCGCGCGGCGCCGTCCCGCATTGCGGTCGCGCTGACCCTCGTCGCGGCCATGGCACCGGGCCGCCACGGGCGGAGTCCGCTCGCTCGCGGCAGGCGAAGCGAATCCCCGGTCTGGCTCTTCGCCACGACGGTCGAAGCTTCGGCAACGAGAATGGCACGCGCATGCAACGTCGCATCGGCCCCACCGATCCAGAGCAGCTCATCGCCGGCTTCGACGTACACCGACGCGCTCAGTGCGGCCAGCACGCGCGTCTCGCCTCCGCTGTCGCGGAGAGCGGCGTCCGCTCGCCAGCCGAGGGCACAGATTCGCACGGCGCATTCTAGTCCCGCGAGGCGTGATGCTGGCTCCCGTCGTCCGAGGCGAGCATATGATGTGTCCCATGCGATCGCGCTCGTGGGCGGCCTGCGCCCTCCTGCTCGCCGGCTGTGCAGGCGGAGCGCTGACCGCGCGCACCGAATCGGTGGAGACCTTCATCGCGCGACACTGGCGTGTACCGTTGGCACCGCAGGGCCCGCCGCCGCCACGCTACACGGCGCTCGAGGCTTCGCTCGAGCCGGAAGCGTGCGGCACGTGCCATCCCGCGCAGCTCGCCGACTGGCGCACGAGCACGCACGCCTCGGCGATGGGCCCGGGAGTGGTTGGTCAGCTCGTTGAGCTGCAAGCGCGCGAGCCGCGCACGGCGCTCGCTTGCCAGAATTGCCACGCGCCGCTCGCGGAGCAGGCGCCGGTGATCGCCGAGACGCTGGCCCCGAATCCCGCGTTCGATCCGGCGCTGCGCGCGCGCGGCGTGCCATGCGCGGCCTGTCACGTGCGCCAGCATGCGCGCTTCGGTCCGCCGCGTCGCGACGGGTCGCTCGCCAGCGCAGCGCCGCGCGACACGCTTCCGCACGGCGGCGTGACGCGCACGCCGGCGTACCTGGCGTCGGAGTTCTGCCGCGGCTGCCATCAATTCGGGTCAGAGGGCTACGCGTTGAACGGCAAACCGCTGGAGAACACCTACGCGGAGTGGAAGGCGAGTCGCTTTGCCGCGGCCGGCGTGCAATGCCAGGACTGCCACATGCCCGACCGTCGTCATCTGTGGCGCGGCATCCACGACCCGGATATGGTGCGCGCCGGCCTGACGATCACCGTGATCGAAGACCAGCGTACGACCGGCGCGTTCGGCTCACGGCTCGTCGTCGAGAACAGCGGTGTGGGCCATCGCTTCCCGACGTACGTCACGCCGCTCGTCGTCTTGCGTGCGGAGCTGGTCGACGCGGCCGGCCGTCCGGTCCCGGGCAGCCGTATGGAGCGGCGCATCGGACGCGAGGTGACGCTGGATCTCGAGCGCGAGCTCTCGGACACCCGGCTGGCTCCAGGCGAACGGGCAGAGCTGGCATACGCGCGCCCGCTCGAGGCCGGCGCCGTCGGCGCGCGCCTCAGCGTGCTCGTGTATCCGGATGCGTTCTACACGGCCTTCTTCGAGACGCTGCTCCAGCAAGGTGCCGGCCGCGGCGAGGCGGACGTGCGCCGCGCGCTGGAGGACAGTCGCCGCTCGGCGTTCGTCGTGTTCGAGAAGCTCGTCAGACCGAAGTAGGCCTCAGTCGTCCATCATGAGCATGATCAGTCCGTCGTCGCCGACCTGGTGCGCGGCGATGCGCAGCCCCGCCTCGGCGACTTCGGATTCGATCTCGCCCGGCACGAACTGGTGCTCGAAGTGCAGGCCGCCGTGCTCGAACATGATCACGTCGGTCGGCAGCGGGCTCCAGTCGGATCCCGTGAGGCGACCCACACTCTCGGCGACGGCGCGCGGCAGGAAGCGGGTCACCGGCTCGGTGACGGTGTAACTGAGGACGATGCGCCCGTTCGGTGCCAGATGCCGGCTCGCCGCGCGCAGCGCACCGACGCGCGTGGCGCGATCGCAGATGTAGCTGTAGCAATACCAGGAGAAGATGAAGACGTCGTACTTCTCCGGAATCTCCGCCGTCTCGATCCAGCCGATGTGGAAATCGGCCTGGACGCCGGCCTTGGCGCACATCGTGCGCGCGAGCGTCAGCGCGGTCTCGGACGGCTCGAGCCCGTCGGCGCGATAGCCGGCGCGGCGCAAGCCGATCAGGTCGCGACCGGAGCCGGCGCCGACGATGAGGATGTGATCGTCGGGCTTGAGGAATCGGAAGTAGAAGTTCTCCTCCCAGGTGAAGAGGCCCGACATCACGTAGGTCTCGTCGATCCCGAAATCACTCCAGCGCCCCGCCGCCGCGCGCCCGATCTCTCGGCGCGTGAGCACGCCGGCGGTCGCATACGCGAGCACGCGCGCGGCACGAATCAGGCCGCGGCCCACGTAGTACGAGACCATGAAGACACCCCACCGCCACGCGGACATAGTCACCAGCCTTTCGCCGCGCCGTCGGCGCGGGGGTCGGAGCCCGCACGCAAACCGTCGGCGTCGAGCGCGACGACCTGCGCGTGGCCCATGAGATCGCTCCATGGCTCCACGACCTGCACTTGATGGCCGCGCTCGCGTAAGCGAGCGGCCACCGTCTCTGGAAAGCGCGACTCGACGCGTAGCGCCTTCGTCGGCTCGCCCCACGTGCGCCCGAA
>Ga0075426_10001354_pt1 | contig 17369 bp, 18 predicted proteins | sample SoiMethybrSBSTD5_FD_75304 | JGI IMG/M metagenome (GOLD analysis project Ga0075426, IMG submission 75304) | Bulk soil microbial communities from a Populus tree surrounding site in Tennessee, USA - Soil MetaG P. TD hybrid SBSTD5 | ecosystem: Environmental > Terrestrial > Soil > Tree plantation... | reverse complement strand
AACCTCGTGGCGATCTCGCCGCAGCTCCCCGAGCACAGCCGTGAGCTGATCGAGCGACGGCACCTCACGTTCGAGATCCTCTCCGATCGCGGCAACGAGGTGGCGGCGCGCTTCGGCCTCCGCTTCACGCTGCCGGACTACCTCCGGCGGATCTATCGCACCTTCCCGCTCGACCTCGAGACGTTCAACGGGGACCCCTCGTGGACGCTCCCGATGCCCGGTCGGTTCGTGATCGACCGCCACGGGGTCGTCCGGTCGGCGGAGTTCGATCCCGACTACACGACCCGGCCCGAGCCCGCCGACACCCTGGAGGCACTCCGCCGCTTGCCCCGATAGAGCCGTCGATGCGTCGTTGGCTCTTGGCGAGTTGGGCGCGCTGCGGCACACTGGATGGGTGAGGGACACTCCGCAGGAGCAGCGCTGGGCCCGGATGTTCGCGGAGCAGGGGATCCTCGTCGCGAGCCTGGTCAAGTGGACGCTGCTCGCCGCCGCGGTCGGGATCCTGGCCGGCGTGGGAACCACGATCTTCCTGCGAACCCTCGACTGGGCGATCGCCGAGGTGGCGGGCGCGCCCTGGCGCCTCCTCTGGCTGCCGCCCGGCTTCGTGCTGGCGCATCTCCTGGTGCGCTTCCTCGCGCCCGACGCAGAGGGCCACGGCACCGACAAGGTCATCGAGGCGGTGCACCAGCGCGGGGGCCGCATCGCGCTCGCGGTGGCGCCGATCAAGCTCGCCGCGACCGTGGTCACGATCGGGGTGGGCGGGTCGGTCGGCAAGGAGGGGCCCGCGGCTCAGATCGGGGCCTCGCTGGCCTCCGGCCTCTCCTCGCTGCTGAGGCTCAATCGCCGCGATCGCCGCAAGGTGGTCATCTGCGGCATCGGGGCGGGCTTCGCCACCGTCTTCGGGACGCCGATCGCGGGCGCGATCTTCGGCCTCGAGGTGCTGGTGCTCGGCTCGCTCATGTACGACGTGCTCTATCCGTCGTTCGTGGCCGGGATCGTCGGTTATCACGTGGCGAGCCAGCTCGGTGTACGGTACTTCCACCACGCGCTGCCCGCACTGCCCGCCCCGACCGAGCGCATGTTCATCGACACCCTCCTGGCCGGCGTGGTCTTCGGCCTGGTGGCGATCCTGTTGATCGAGGCCCTCAGGTGGACGCATCGTCTGGCCCACCGGGTGCCCGTGCCCGGCTGGGTGGTCGCGGCGGCCGGAGGAACGGTCGTGGCGCTGGGCGCGTGGCTCACCTCGGACCGCTACCTGGGCCTCGGGCTTCCGACCCTCGAGGCCGCCGTCCGCGGCGAGTCCGTCCCGCCCGAGGCGGCGCTGCTGAAGATCCTCTTCACCGCCGTCTCGCTCGGTACCGGCGGGAGCGGCGGCATCGTCACGCCGATCTTCTTCGTCGGCGCCACCGCCGGCAGCGCGCTGGCCCACTGGGGCGGTCTCGATCCGGGGATGTTCGCGGCCATCGGCATGGTCGCGCTGCTCGCGGGCGCGGCCAACGCGCCGCTCGCCGCGTCGGTGATGGCCATCGAGCTCTTCGGCCCGGCCATCGGGCCGTTCGCCGCCATCGCGGCGATCGTCGCCTTCATCATGTCCGGCCACCGGAGCGTCTACCCGAGCCAGGTCCTCGGGATGCCCAAGACCGGCTCGCTCAACCTCCGGCGGGGCGCGGAGCTCGGTGGCGGGGCCGAAATCGACGCGCGGCGCGCCCGGCTGCGCTGGCGCGCGTTCCGTCGGTCCCTGCCCGGCCTCCGCCGCCGCCCACGCGGCTGAGCGGCACGCTCGGGTCGCGTGCGCCCGCCGCACCCGAGGCACGCGGGTCAAGCGCCGCGGATCAATCCGGCTGGCCGCGCAGAGTGACGACCTCCTCGCCGAAGCGCACGCGCGCTTCCCAGGTCACGTCGATCGCGCCCTGTACGCTCTGGTGGGCCGGGCAGCCCTGCGGGTGGAGGGCGAGCGCCCGTTCGGTGGCCTCCCGGCTCTCCGCCGGCACGGCCAGCTCGTACCGCATGTGAATGGACTTGATCCGGATGGTCTTGCCGATCCCGACGATGCGGCCCTCCACGGTGGCGGTGTACCCGTCACGGTCGAAGGCGATCTTGCGCCCTGCCAGGGCGCCGCGCAGGGTGCCGTACATTCAGCCGGCGACGGCCGCCACGATGTGGTCGAGGGTGGAGGCGACCGGCGGACCCTCCGCCACCCCGTAGTACTCGCGCAGGCGGCCCTGCACGCCGTAGACCACCGGCGCCGGCACCTCGCCCAGGTAGGCGTGCCGGTAGCCGTGACGGTACTCCAGGCGGGACTGGGACACGTATTCGAAGTCGTCGGGCATGGATTCCTCCTCGAGGTTGACCGCTCCTACTTGGATGCTCTCACGCCGCCGCGCGGTTCGCCCGCGACGTTGCGCCCGGCCGCCCAAAGTCTTGACACGGCTGTGACATCCGGCCGGGGCGCGGCGCGAGCATCGAGGCGAACCCTGGCGCGGGCGGGCCGTGTCCAAGGGTCGAGCCCGCGGGATCGTCGGGCGCGGGCAGGGTGTCAATCAACCACGTCGACAAAGGAGATACGTGATGAACAAGGCTCAGCTCATGGTCGCATCCGCACTGGTCGCCGCCTTCTCGCTCCCGGTCCTGACCTCCGCGCAGTCCGGTCCGGCGCCAACACCGAAGTTCGAGCACGAGAAGTGCTTCGGCGTGGCGAGGGCGGGCAAGAACGATTGCCAGACCGCGAACTCGTCCTGCGCCGGTACCTCGAAGCGCGACAAGCAGGGTGACGCCTGGATCTACGTCCCCAAGGGCACCTGCGACCGGGTCGTGGACGGCAGCCTGCAGGCGAAGAAGTAGGCGGTCGGCGGGCCGGCGTGGTGGCGATGATCTCGGGCGGGGCGGGGTTGGTCGGAATCGGCCTGCGCGCCCCGCACGTGGCCGAGATCCTCGCCGCGCGCCCGCCGGTCGGGTGGCTCGAGGTCCACACCGAGAACTACCTGGGCGGCGGGCCCGCCCCCCGTGCCCTCGACCGCATCCGCCGGGAGCACCCGATCTCGCTCCACGGGGTCGGGTTGTCGCTCGGCAGCGCGGAGGGCCTCGACCGTGGGCACCTCGCGCGAGTGGTCGCGCTGACCCGGCGGATCGAGCCGGCGCTCGTGTCCGAGCACCTGTCGTGGAGCATCGCGGGGGGCGCGTACCTGAACCACCTGCTGCCGCTGCCGTACACGGAGGAGAGCCTGGCCGTGGTGGCGGCTCACGTCGCCGAGGCGCAGGAGGCGCTCGGGCGGCCGCTGCTCGTCGAGAACCCGTCCAGCTATCTCCGCTTCCAGCACTCGCCGATCCCGGAGCCCGAGTTCCTGGCGGAGCTGGCGCGGCGCACCGGATGCTCGCTGCTCTGCGACGTCAACAACGTCTTCGTCTCGTGCCGCAACTTCGACCACGACCCGGTCGCGTATCTGGACGCGCTGCCCGCCTCCTCCATCGGCGAGATCCACCTCGCCGGGCACGCAGAGAACGAGGCCGACGGCCGCGTCATCCTGATCGACGATCACGGCAGCCGAGTGTCGGACGAGGTCTGGGCGCTCTACGCGCGGGCGCTCGAGCGGTTCGGGCCCCGGCCGACCCTGATCGAGTGGGACACGGACATCCCGGCGCTGCCCGTGCTGCTGGATGAGGCGGGCCGCGCCGAGGTGGCCATCACGCGGTCCGTCGCGGAGGGAGGCTCCCGTGCCCTCGCTGCGTGAGATCGAGTCGGAGATGCGGCTCGCCCTGCTCGGGGGGGACGACGGGCCTGCGCGCACCATGGTCCGGGGCGATGGCCTCGAGCCGGCGGCCCGGCTCGCGATCTATCGCCACCACGTGGTCACGACGCTCACCGCCGCCTTGCAGGCGACGTTCCCGGTGGTGTGCCGGCTGGTTGACGAGCGGTTCTTCGCCTATGCGGCGGATCGGTACATCCAGGTCGAGCCCCCCTCCGGGCCGTGCCTCTTCGAGTACGGCGCGGGCTTCGCGAACTTCCTCGCCGGGTTTCCTCCGTGTCGCTCGCTGCCATATCTGGCCGACGTGGCCCGGCTCGAGTGGGCCATGCAGCGGGCGCTGCACGCGCCCGACGCCATCCCGCTGCCCATCCGGGCGATACAGGGAGTGGCGCCGGACCTGGCCGGTTCGCTCACGCTCACGCTCGACCCGTCGGTGACGCTACTGTCCTCACGCTATCCGGTCGACCGCATCTGGCGCGCCAACCAGGTCGACGAGCCGGAGCCGGCGGTCGTGAACCTGGCCGACGGGGGCGCGCGGCTCGAGATCCGGCGCTCGGGAGACGACGTGGTCTTCCGCGCGCTCGACCCGGCCGTCTTCGTCTTCCGTCACGCCCTCGCGCGCGGCGGCGACCTCGCGGCCGCGACGGCAGAGGCCCTGGCCGCGGATCCCGCGTTCGACCTTGGGTCGGCGCTCACCGCGCTCTTCGCCGACGGGCTCCCGATCGCACTCGGCCCTACACCATCAACTCCGGGAGACGACCCATGTCAGAGAGAGCCATGACGACGACTCACGCGCCCGCCTCGGGACTCCGCCTGCACCTCGCCGACCTGTTCTCGCTGCTCGGCCGCGTGCCGCTGTCGATTCACCAGCTCCTGTTCCGGCTCGCGATCGCAGGCGTCTTTCTCCGCGCGGGCCTGACCAAGATCGGAAGCTGGGAATCGACGGTTGCCCTGTTCGCGGACGAGTACAAGGTGCCGGTGCTCGCCCCGCACGTCGCGGCGGCACTCTCCGCCACCTTCGAGCTGGGCTGCTCCTCGCTCCTGTTGCTGGGGCTGGGGACGCGCCTGGCCGCGCTGCCCTTGCTCGGCATGATCACGACCATCCAGCTATTCGTGTACCCGCAGGCGTGGCCCGAGCACCTGGTGTGGGGCGCGATCCTGCTCTTCCTGTTGACGCGGGGCGGCGGTACGATCTCGCTCGACCACCTGATCGCCCGGACCCTCGGCCGCGACTAGGCGCTGGCGAGCGGAATCTCTTGCCCGGCGAATCTCTACGGAGATGGCCGGCGTCGAACCTGCCGATCATGAAAACCACACAGCGGACGGCGGAAGAGCAGCGGCTTCACGCGGCGGGCGAGCGGTCGGCCTACTGGAAGCGCTGGGGACCTTACCTGAGCGAGCGCCAGTGGGGGACGGTGCGCGAGGACTACAGCCCCCACGGCAATGCCTGGGAGGCCTTCCCCCACGATCACGCCCGGTCGCGCGCGTACCGGTGGGGCGAGGACGGGCTCGGCGGCATCTCGGACAATCACCAGCGCCTCTGCTTCGCGGTGGCCCTCTGGAACGGACGCGACCCCATCCTGAAGGAGCGGCTGTTCGGCCTGACCGGCAACGAGGGCAACCACGGGGAGGACGTCAAGGAGTACTACTTCTACCTCGACTCCACGCCGACCCACTCGTACATGAAGTACCTCTACAAGTACCCGCAGGCCGAGTTCCCCTACGGGCGTCTGGTGGAGGAGAACCGGTGGCGGGGGCGCGGGGCGCCCGAGTTCGAGCTGGTGGACACCGGGGTCTTCGACCAGGACCGGTACTTCGACGTGGTGGTCGAGTACGCGAAGGCCGACGTCGACGACATCCTGATCCGGGTGAGCGTGACCAATCGCGGGCCCGAAGCGGCGGAGTGCCACCTGCTGCCAACACTGTGGTTCCGCAACACATGGGCGTGGGAGCCGGGTAGCCCACGTCCGCGGCTCGCCGCGGAGCGAGCCGACGTGATCGAGGCCGACCACGAGTCGCTCGGCCTGCGCTGGCTCTCGGTCGAGGGCGCGCCCGATCTCCTGTTCACCGAGAACGAGACGAACTTCGAGCGCCTCTACGGCGGCGCCAACGCCACCCCGTACGTGAAGGACGGGATCGACGACTACGTGGTCCACGGCCGCCGCGAGGCGGTGAACCCCGAGCGGGAAGGGACCAAGGCGGCCGCGCACTATCGGCTGCGGGTCGGCCCCGGGGAGACGGTCTCGGTGCGCCTCCGGCTCGGCAACGCGCCACCCCACGGCGCGGGCCTGGGCGAGGAGTTCGACACCGTGTTCGCGCGGCGCCGGCAGGAGGCAGATCTCTTCTACGACACGGTCATCCCCGGCACCCTCGACGAGGACGGCCGGCGGGTCATGCGCCAGGCCTTCGCGGGCGTGCTCTGGAGCAAGCAGTTCTACCACTACCACGTCTGGCGCTGGCTCGAGGGCGACCCGGCCTATCCGGCTCCGCCGCCGGAGCGACTCGGGGGACGGAACCACGAGTGGACGCACCTCTACAACGAGGACGTCATCTCGATGCCCGACAAGTGGGAGTATCCGTGGTACGCGGCGTGGGACCTCGCGTTCCACGCGATCCCGCTCGCCCTCGTCGATCCGGACTTCGCCAAGGAGCAGCTGATCCTGTTCCTGCGCGAGTGGTACATGCACCCGAACGGGCAGATCCCGGCCTACGAGTGGGCGCTCGGCGACGTCAACCCGCCGGTGCACGCGTGGGCCGCATGGCGCGTCTACAAGATCGAGAAGCGGGTACGAGGAGTGGCGGACCGCCGGTTCCTGGAGCGGATCTTCCACAAGCTGCTGCTGAACTTCACGTGGTGGGTGAATCGCAAGGACGCCGAGGGCATGAACGTCTTCCAGGGCGGCTTCCTCGGACTCGACAACATCGGCGTCTTCGACCGATCGGCCCCGCTGCCCACCGGTGGGCACATCGACCAGTCGGACGGCACCAGCTGGATGGGGATGTACTGCCTCAACATGCTCGCGATGGCGCTCGAGCTCGCGCGGGAGAACCCGGCCTACGAGGACGTGGCGAGCAAGTTCTTCGAGCATTTCGTCTACATCGCGCACGCGATGGACCACCGGGGCGGGGCGGAGGACACCTCCCTCTGGGACGAGGAGGACGGCTTCTTCTACGACGTGCTGCACCTCCCGGGCGGGTCGACCCGCGGCATGCGCATCCGGTCCATGGTGGGCCTGATCCCGCTCTACGCGGTCGAGTCGCTCGAGCCGGAGATCGTGGACCGGCTGCCGGGGTTCAAGCGACGGATGCAATGGTTCATCGACCACCACCCGGACTTCCGCGATCACGTCCAGGAGGTCGAGGAGCCGGGGCGCGGTGTCCGGCGCCTGCTGTCGATCGTGACCCGCGAGCAGCTCCCCAAGGTGCTGCACTACATGCTCGACGAGGAGGAGTTCCTCTCCCCCTTCGGCGTCCGAGCCCTGTCGCGATACCACCGGGACCACCCCTTCGTGGAGCAGGTGATGGGGGCCGAGTACCGAGTCTCCTACGAGCCGGCCGAGTCGAGCACCGGTCTCTTCGGCGGCAACTCGAACTGGCGGGGGCCGATCTGGTTCCCGGTCAACGTGCTGCTCATCGAGGCACTGCAGAAGCTCGACCACTTCTACGGCGATGGGGTCAAGGTGGCGTGCCCGACCGGCTCCGACCGGCTCATGCCGCTGCGCGACGTGAGCGCCGAGCTCGAGCGCCGCCTCGTGCGGATCTTCCGGCGCGGCGAGGATGGGCGGCGACCGGTGCTGGGCGCGGTCGAGAAGTTCCAGGCCGATCCGCACTGGCGCGACCTGATCCCGTTCCACGAGTACTTCAACGGCGACACCGGCGCCGGGGTGGGAGCGAGCCACCAGACCGGCTGGACCGCGCTGGTGGCCAAGCTCCTCCAGCAGCTCGGAAACAGGACATGAGCCGACACTGGGGTGTGATCCTGGCCGGGGGCGACGGGGTGCGGCTGCGCTCCATGACCCGCCGCATCGCGGGCGACGACCGGCCCAAGCAGTTCTGCCCGCTCGTGAGCGAGGAGACCCTGCTGACCGAGACGCGGCGTCGCGCGGCGCTGGCGGTGCCCGCGCACCGGACACTGGTGGTGGTCAACCGGGCCCACGAGCGCTTCTACACGCCGCTGCTCGCCGACCTGCGCACCCGCCTCGTGGCAGCCCAGCCGGAGAACCGTGGCACCGCCCCCGCGATCCTGTACGCCCTGCTGGTGCTGGCGGCCCGGCAGGCCGCGAGCGACACCGTGGTGTTCTACCCCTCGGACCACTTCGTCTCGGACGACTCGGCCTTCAGCGGGCAGATCGAGGAGGCCTTCGAGGGCACCGCCCGGCGGCCCGACCTGGTGACCCTGCTCGGCGTCGCGCCCGACCGCGCGGAGCCCGGGTACGGCTGGATCGAGCCGGGTGAGCCGGTGGCCGGCGCGCCGTCGCACCGACAGGTGCGACGCTTCTGGGAGAAGCCGGCCATGGCCGACGCGGAGCGCTTCCGCGCCCAGGGCTGGCTCTGGAACAGCTTCGTCATGGTCGGGCGCGTCTCGACCATGCTGGCCCTGATCCGCCTGACCGCGCCCGATCTGCATCGCTCCTTCTCCGAGGTCGCGGGGACGCTCGGCACCCTCGGGGAGACGCCCGTGGTCGAGCGGCTGTACTGCGGGCTCCCCTCGGTCGACTTCTCGCGACAGGTGCTGAGCGTCCGGCCGGACCGCCTCGCGGTCCTGTCGGTGCGGGGCGTGCACTGGAACGATCTGGGCGACCCCGAGCGCGTGCTCGCCACGCGGCGGCGGGCCCGGACGATGCCGGTGCGCGAGCTGCTCCCGGTCTCGATCTCGGCCTGAACGGCCTCCCGGTGACGATCGGCCGAACCCCGCGCGGCGGCGGCCGTGTCTAACTCGCATGGATCGCACCGTGCGGCAGGCGCTGCGGGGGCACTGGCCCGAATACCTGATGGAAGCGGCCCATCTTGGGCTCTTCATGCTTTCGGCCTGTGTCTTCGTGACCCTGCTGTATCACCCCGGCTCTCCGGTCGGCCCGGCATCCTCGCTGGCGAGTGTGCTCGGAGACGACATGCCGAGGCGGTTCCTGATGGGCATCGCGATGGCATCGACCGCCGTCGCGATCATCTACTCGCCGTGGGGGCGCCGATCCGGAGCCCACTTCAATCCGGCCGTCACCCTGACCTTCTGGCGGCTCGGGAAGGTCGCCGGCTGGGATGCCGCGTTCTACATCGTCGCGCAGTTCCTCGGCGGTGTGGCCGGGGTCGTCGTCGCCCGGGCGTGGCTCGGCGCCCCAGTTGCGCATCCCGCGGTCCACTACGCGGTGACGGTGCCCGGCTCGGCCGGGCCGCTCGTGGCCCTCGGAGCGGAGATCGCGATCTCGTTCGTCCTGATGCTGGTGGTGCTGACCGTCTCCAACAGCCGGGCCGCGGCTCTGACCGGACTCTGCTCGGGACTGCTGGTGGCGACGTACATCACCCTCGAGGCGCCGCTCTCCGGCATGAGCATGAACCCGGCGCGCACGCTGGCCTCCGCGGTCCCGGCCCGGACATGGACCGCCCTGTGGGTGTACTTCACCGGCCCGCTGATCGGGATGCTGGCGGCGGCGGACGTGTACCTGCTCCTGGCACGGGGCCGAGAGGCGGTGTGCGCCAAGCTCTACCACCACCCGGGAACGTGCTGCATCTTCCGCTGCGGCTACGCGGAGCGGCCCGCCGCGAGCGCGGCGATCGTGGGGCCGCGGGCATCCGCCTTGGTCGTCGGTGCGCTGTGGCTGCTGGTGCTGGTGGCCGTCGCCACGCCGGCCGTGGTCGCCCAGCCGGCGGGGGGACCGGACGCCGAGGCGGGGCGGGTCCGCGAAGTCGGCGCGATCGGGCTCACCGTGTCGGACATGGAGCGCTCGGTGGCGTTCTATCGAGACCTGCTCGGCTTCGAGAAGACGTCGGACGCGGAGGTGGCCGGCCCGGCCTACGAGCAGCTTACCGGCCTCATCGGTCTGCGCGCGCGCGTCGTCTGCATGCGGCTCGGCGCCGATCGTATCGAGCTCACCGAGTTCCTCGCGCCGCGCGGTCGGGCGGCCCCGGCCGACTCCCGGAGCAACGATGTCTGGTTCCAGCACATCGCGATCATCACCAACGACATCGAGCAGGGTTACCTCTGGCTCCGACGGCACGAGGTGCGGCAGGTCTCGGCGGGTCCCCAGCGTCTGCCCGACTGGAATCCGAAGGCGGGAGGGATCAAGGCCTTCTACTTCCGCGATCCCGACGGTCACCCGCTCGAGATCCTCGAGTTTCCTCCCGACAAGGGCGCGGCGCGGTGGCACCGGCCGAGCGACCGCATCTTCCTCGGCATCGACCATACCGCCATCGTCGTCGCCGACACCGAGTCGAGCCTTCGCTTCTACCGGGACGTCCTGGGCCTGAGGGTCGCGGGGGAGAGCGAGAACTGGGGTCCGGAGCAGGAGCGGCTCAACGACGTCGGCGGGGCGCGCCTTCGCATCACCACGCTGCGCGCCGCGTCCGGGCCGGGCGTCGAGCTGCTCGAATACCTGACCCCGCGCACCGGACGGTCTGGGCCGACGGACCCGGCCGTCAACGATCTGGTGCACTGGCATACTACGGTGGTACCGGGCGATGCGGGCGCGACAGCCACCCGCCTGCGGGTGGCGCGGGCCCCGTTCGTGTCGCCGGGCGTGGTCATGCTGCCCGACCGCGCCTTGGGCTTCGCCGCGGGCTTCCTGGCGCGTGATCCGGATGGGCACGCGCTGCGCGTGACGGCACTGGAGGGCGCCCGGTGACCCGCCGGTGTGGTCCTCTCACCTCGAAAGGACGGCAGCCGCAATGACCTGCAAGGAGGCCATCGACGTCCTCGCCGAGTACATCGAGGCGAGCCTGACGCCCGAGCTCGCCGACGAGCTCGAGCAGCACTTGCTCGATTGCGCGCCGTGCCGCGCGTATCTCAGCACCTACCGGAAGACGTGGGAGCTGACCGGCGAGGTCGGCCGTGCGCCCATGCCGGAGGAGGTGAAGCAGCGGCTGCACCGCTTCCTGCTCGACCGCCTACGCCGCGCGGAGTAGCGTCACCCCCGCCCGGGAGTTTCCGGCCGGTCGTTTCTTCGCGACGCTTCCTCGCGCGAGCATTCGATGCGGGACTCGAAAGGCCGATACGTGCGCTCCGGCGTCCCCCGTCCCGTGGCACGAGCCTTGCCGGTCTGACGACCATGGGCCACCGAGGACGCGGAAACGCGGAGAGCCACCGGCGGGCGGCGTTCGTCGCGCTCGACGACGGAACGGTCTGCTTCATCCCCAAAAGGCAAGTAGCATGAGGCTCCTCATGATTGTCTGCGCTCTTGTCGTGCTCCTCGAAGGGTGTATCGCGAAGCGTGACATCGACGAGTGCAACAAGGGAGACCGGAGTCGATGTCCTCAGGACGCCTCCCTGACCGGCCGACCGGGCGGGTCGATCACCCGATGACCTGATCCGCGCGCGGTTGGCAGAGGGTCACGGCGACGATATATTTCCCCTAGGCGTCATGGCACACCGTGATCTCGAGGGCGCTCACGTCCTGGTCGTCGAGGACACCGAGGACTCGCGGGAGCTGCTCAAGATCGTGCTGGAGTACTGCGGCGCCCTCGTCACGGCGGCCGAGTCCGCCGAGAGGGCCAAGCGCATCCTGGAGACCCTGCACCCCCACGTCCTCGTCACGGACATTGCCATGCCCGACGACGGGATCGCGCTGATCCGGGAGGTGCGGACGATCGCGCAGACGAAGGACCTCGAGATCCCCGCCATCGCGGTCACCGCCTACCGGGGCCGGCGCGAGGAGCTGCTGGCCGAGGGCTTCACGGAGCTGGTCGAGAAGCCCCTCGACCCGGTCACGCTATGCGCCACCGTCCGGCGGCATGCGAGGGTGCCCGGGTAGCGGTCAGGAGCGGTCGACGTCGACGACCGCCTTCGCGAAGGCGTGGGGCGCTTCCTGGGGCAGGTTGTGCCCGACGCCGCCCTTGATGAGCCGATGCGCGTACTTGCCGGAGAACTTCTTGGCATAGGCGCTGGGGTCCGGGTGCGGGGCCCCGTTGGCGTCGCCTTCGAGGGTGATGGTCGGCACCGCGATGACCGGGCCCTCGGCCAGCCGCTTCTCCAGGTCGTCGTACTTCGGCTCGCCGTCGGCCAGGCCGAGCCGCCAGCGATAGTTGTGGATCACGATCGCGACGTGATCCGGGTTGTTGAACGACGCCGCGCTGCGATCGAACGTGGCGTCGTCGAAGGTCCATTTCGGCGACGCGAGCTGCCAGACCAGCTTGGCGAAGTCGTGCCGGTACTTCTCGTAGCCGGCGCGGCCGCGCTCGGTCGCGAAGTAGTACTACGATGGCCTTGCAGCGCTCCGGCCAGAGTGCGGCCACGATGTTGGCCGTCCGCGCGCCCCAATCGAAGCCGCCGATGGTGGCTCGGTCGATCTTGAGGGCGTCCAGGAGCGCGACGGCGTCGGCCGCGAGGGCCGAGGGCTGGCCATTCCGTACGGCGTCGCCGGAGAGGAAGCGCGTGGTGCCATAGCCGCGGAGGTGCGGGACGATCACCCGGTAGCCCGCCGACGCCAGTCGCGGGGCCACGTCGACGTAGCTGTGAATGTCGTAGGGCCAGCCGTGCAGGAGAAGGACCACCGGCCCCGCGGGGGGCCCGGCTTCGGCGTATCCGACGTTCAGCGCGCCGGCGTCGACCTGCTTGAGCGAGCCAAACGAGCTGTGCGCTCGCCGCCTGGCTCCGGGCGCGGGGGCCGACTCCGTCTTGGCCTGGGCGCTCGCGGACCCGATGCCGCCGAGCTGGGCCGCGGCGAGTGTCGAGGCCGCGGTGGCGAGGAACTGGCGGCGATCGAGGCCGATGTCCCGGGAGCTGCCGGTCGTGCTCATCGGTGGACTCCTCTCGTCAGAGCTGCTCGACCACGATGCGATCCCACCCGCGCGTGAAGTCGATCTGGAACACGCCGTCGGCCGCTCGCGTGTCGTCCGCGGTCACGCGTACCTTCACGCGGTAGACGCCGGGCGGGAAAATCAGCACTCCCGACGGGCTCGGGGGCGCGGAGAAGCGGAGCTGGTCCGGCGCCGAGGCGAGGGTGAAGCAGAGATCCAGCGGGCGCGGCTGATTCGCCTCCACGTTCCGCGGGCCGAAGTCGCGCTCGCGCGCCCACTTGAGGAACATGGGGGCGGGGAATCCCGGCGCGGGCACGGTGGAGCCGTCGCCGTTCCGCACGCTCACCTCGAGCATCCGGCCGCGGCAGGTCTGCGCCGCCACCCGCCCGGTGGTGCGAACCATGACGTGGCAGAAGTAGCCGGCCGCGCCCCCCGCGTCGTCGACGGCCTGGGTCTGGTACGTGGACGCCGGGTCGAAGTAGACGGAGAGCCTCGGGCGCAGGGGATAGCGGAGCGCGCGGCGGATCCCGTCCCACATGAATCGACATGGTACGGGTGAGCGCGTCGGGATCGCAACCGAATCAGCGAGCGCCCGATCCGTGGGTCGCGCTCACCTCGACGATCGCGGCGGGGCCGCTCGCGGCCGGCTGTACCTCGAGCTGGCGGTCGTGGAACGGCCGCAGCGTCGCCCGGTGGCCCACGCTGAACACGGTGGTCCCGGCCAGCCGGTCGCGCACCAGCCGGTAGAGGCGCTCTTCCGTGAGCTCGTCCACCGCGGAGGTCGCTTCGTCCAGGAAGAGCCACTCCGGCTTCTGGACCAGGGCCCGCGCGAAGGCGATGCGCTGCTGCTCGCCCGGCGAGAGCTGGAGGGCCCAGTGGCCGGCCTCGTCCAGGCGGCCGGTGAGCTTGGCGAGCCCCACCGCCTCGAGCGCCTCGCGCAGGGCCGTGTCGTCGAGGCCCTCGGGGGGCGTCGGGTACGCGACCACGCGGCGGAGGGTTCCGATCGGCAGGTACGGCCGCTGCGGCAGGAAGAGGACGCGCGCCTTCTTCGACTGACGGATCTCGCCGCGCCCGAACGGCCAGATGCCCGCGATGGCCCGGAAGAGCGTGCTCTTGCCCGATCCCGAGGCGCCGCCCAGCAGCAGGTGATCGCCCCGGCGGAGCATGAGATTCACCCGCGCGATGAGCGGCTTGCCGTCGGGCAGGTGCAGATCCACGTCGCGCACGAGCAGCTCCGCCTCGCCACCCTCGGCGTGGCGAATGCCGTCGCCCATCGTGGTCTCGCGCCGGACGCGCTCGAGCGTGCGCTCGAAGCCGGCCAGCCGCGCCACCACCGAGCACCAGGCCGCGATCTCCTTGTACGAGACCACGAAGAAGCTGAGCGCGTCCTGGACCTGGTTGAATGCGCCCACCGTCTGCATGAGCCCGCCCAGCCCGAGCTCGCCGGCGAAGTAGCGCGGGGCGGCCACGATCGAGGGCACGATCCACGCGCCCTGCGAGTAGCCGGACGTGAAGGTGGTGAGGCGCTTCTGCCGGCGCATGATGCCCCACCAGTTGCGCACCACCGCCTCGAAGAGCCCGCGGAAGCCGTGCAGCTCGTCGAGCTCGCCCCGGTAGAGGGCCACGCCCTCGGTGTTCTCCCGGAAGCGCACCAGGCTGAAGCGGAAGTCCGCCTCGTATCGCTGCCGGTCGAAGTTCAGCCGGACGAGGGGGCGGCCGATCCAGTCGGTGAGCCAGGTGCCGCCCACCGCGTAGAGGATGGACACCCACACCATGTAGCCGGGCAGCACGAGGGAGTGGCCGCCGATCGGGACCGCGAGGGTTCCGGAGAGCGTCCACAGGATCGCCACGAAGGTCACCAGGGTCACGAACGCCCGGAGACCGCCCACGAAGAGCGCGAGGGTCTGGGAGATCAGGAGCTGGATGTCCTCAGCGATGCGCTGGTCGGGATTGTCGGTCTCCCCGGCGACGAGCTGCATGCGGTAGTAGGCGCGGTCGGCCAGCCAGGCGCCGAGGTAGCGCTCGGTGAGCCAGCGGCGCCAGCGGATCTCGAGCATCTGGTTGAGGTAGAGCTGGTAGACGGCCAGGACGATGAACGCCCCGACCAGCCACGCCACCTGGGCGAGCTGCCGGCGGAACATCTGGGAATTTTTTTCCTGCAGCGCGCTGAAGAAGTCGTTGTTCCACCGGTTCAGGAGGACGCTCAGGTAGACCATGCCGAGGGTGAGCGCCACGATGACGAGCAGCAGGCCCAGGCCGGGCCAGCGGTCCTCCGAGACCCAGTACGGGCGGATGATCCGCCACGCGTCGGGAAGGGTGCGGCGAAGACGGCCTACCGCGGGGTCGGAAGCGGCATCAACGGGGGGGCGGGACTGGGAGCCTTCCGGGTCGCGGCTCGCTGGACTCCGGTCCACTAGCGCCCCATCGGGAGTGTCGACCCTCGCCGCATTCTCGGATGCTACAACTGTTCGGGGACCGAGACCAGCGCGCGCCGCAGTGGTAGAGTCTGAGCGATGCGTCGACTCCTCCGGGTTCTGGCTCTGGTGATGATGGTCGGCGGCTGCGCGAGCCACCCGCTCGTGCCCGCCCCGCAGGCGACCGCGATCAAGCATCGCGAGCAGGCGCTCGCCCCGCACGCGACCGCGGTCCAGGACGCGATTCGGCAATCGGGGCGCGCGGGCGCGCTCGCCTTCGTCGATGCGCGGGACGGGCGGCTGGCCGTCCTGCCCGGCGACACGCCGGCGGACGCCTGGTCGCGCGCCGCCGCGTCGACCGATCGCGCGGCGGCTCCCGCGGTGCTCACCTTCGTCTACCGCGCGGACGTACCCAAGGAGCCCGAGGCCGTCACCGTGGCCGCCCTGCAGGAGCAGGAGACCCAGCGGGCCACCCTCGCCGGGCTCGACGGCGAGCTGCGCAAGCTCTCCGACGCGCTCGCGGCCACCCGCCGGGACACCCAGGCCTCGCTCGACGTGTCCCGGCAGGAGACGCAGAAGGCCCTCGACGCCCTGACCGAGGAGCTGGCGACGGCGCGGAAGTTCATGCTCCAGGTCGCGCAGCTCGGGTACCTGAACCAGGACATGAACGCGGAGAACGCGAGCGTGCTCAAGAAGGCCGCCGCCGCGAGCCAGGAGTCGAGCGCCAACTCGGCCAAGCTCGCGGAGAGCATGCGCCAGCTCTCCGAGCATCTCGCCGCGCAGCTCAAGGATCTGGCCGCGCGGCTGGACGCGATCCAGAATCGGATCAGCAACGTCAAATGACCCCGGGCCGAGTGCTCTCCGCCACCCTAGCCGTGCTGTCGCTGCCGCTCTGCCCGGCGGGGGCACGGGCGGTGGACGCCGAGTGGGACGCGGCGGAGCGGACCACCCGGCAGCGCATCGCCGAGGCCAGCGCGGCCCTGCCGGCCGACGCGCCCGGCCAGAAGCTCGCCGCGCTGGCGGAGCAGGCCGGCGCGGACCCCCGGGCCTTCGCCGAGCTGGAGCGGGCCCAGGGCGAGTACGTGACGCGCACCCTGAGCGCGTGGGGCGACGGGCCGGAGCGCAAGGCGCTCCAGGAGGCCGGGCTCCAGCTGCAGCGGAACGCGGAGCGGACCAGCGCCGCCCTGCGGACGGCCGCCGAGGCCGGCGACGCGGCCGCGATCCGCATGCTGCACTCCGGCGTGCTCGGGAAGATCGCCCGCCTGGAGGCGGCGGCCAAGGAGGCGGGGCTGCGGCTCGCCGGCCGCTGGGAGCGCGAGCGGGCCATGCGCGAGCGCGAGCGGGAGCAGCGCGAGCGAGAGGCCGCCGAGCGGGCACGCGATCAGCGCCGCTGAGCCGCGGAAAGGATAGGCCATGCCACAGATTCCGGACCTGACGGATCCGCGCTACCTGGACGAGGTGGGCTGGTTCCTCTACCACGAGAAGTACCGGCGCGATCGCTTCGGCGACTCCTACGACGCCGAGCGCCTCGCGTACTCCCGCCTCCTCCGCGACGAGGTGGCGGCGGCCCTGGGTCAGCCCCCGCGCTGGTTCGACGACCGGACGGTGGTGAGCATCGGATGCGGCTGCACTGGCGACCTCGCCGCCTTTCCGGCGCGTGCGAAGGTCGCCATCGATCCGCTGCTCTATGTCTACCAGCAACTCGACATGCTGGTGGCGGACGAAGCCGGCGGCCGCACGCTCTACCTGTCCCTCGGCGCCGAGGATCTGCCCCTGCTGGATCGCTTCGCCGACCTCGTGATCTGCCGGAACGCGCTCGACCACATGCCCGATCCCCGCGTGGGCCTGAACGAGATCTGGCGCATCCTGGCCGACGACGGCTCCGTGTTCGTGAGCGTCGACATCGGCGGTGAGCCGACCCCCGACGAGCCGACCGTCTTCTCGATCGAGAGCCTCCGCGCGCTCCTGGGCGAGCGCTTCGAGGTGATGACCTTCAGCGACGGTCATCGCCCGCACAGCGCCGGCCGCGCCGGCAACGTGCGGCTGCTGGCGCGCAAGATCCCGGACGCGCGGCGTCCGCTCGACAAGGCGCAGGTCCTGCGGGCCTACGAGGCGCGCCTGCCGTAGCCGCGCGCCGTTCCGACCTCCCCGGATCGATGAGCGCGGCGCCGTCGCTGGTCGTCCTCGGCATGATGGGCCGCATGCCCGTCGCCGGCGTCACCTGGCAGGTCCTTCACTACCTGGAGGGCTTCCGCCGGCTCGGGGT